>Ga0268262_10000514_pt1 | contig 50906 bp, 49 predicted proteins | sample TergutNc150P3_FD_190354 | JGI IMG/M metagenome (GOLD analysis project Ga0268262, IMG submission 190354) | Nasutitermes corniger P3 segment gut microbial community from laboratory colony in Florida, USA - Nc150 P3 (SPAdes) (version 2) | ecosystem: Host-associated > Arthropoda: Insects >... | reverse complement strand
GTATATATTACTTTAAGTCCAAAGAATTCTTGCATTAGGGGAGTATTTAGCGACATTTTATTTAATAGTGCGGCATTTTCCCTCATTAGAAATATTTTCCACTTTTTAGGGATGTTTGTCAAGTGAAAAATACCCACTGCTCCACAGTTAAATCATTCACTAATTAATGAATAAATTACATGAGCGTCGGCACAAATCCGCAACGGCGACACTTGGCTGAATTTCCAACACGGCCACGCCAAAGCGTGCGTCAAAAAATGCCAGCCAACCCGGAGCCGTTGCGGATTTGCGCCCACGCTCACGGAATAAAATCAATAATATAGAAAATTTTTTAGAAAAGTAGCAAGGGATAAATGATTTCAAAAAGCCGTAAAGAGTAGTATAATTACAATAGGGGAATAAGATTATGACAGAAGTTGAAAAAGAAACCGGAATGACCGATGCCGAGTGCGAATATTGGGATGATTATTATACTAAAAACACCTTTGAGCTTGGACCAGACCTTGCAAAACTTGGAATAAAACCCGGTTATGCTCATAATTATCTTCCGCTAAATGAACTGGATCAAGATGTAATGGAATACCTGCGTAAACAGGCAACAGCATTTCACAAAAGTCAGGTACAAATAATCAACGATCTTATCCACGAAAAACTTGCCGTAGGCAAATAAGGTCAGAGAGACAATATGAGAGATAACCCATGCCAATACTAAAAGTCTCAAGCCTGCACAAACGCTTTAACCTTGAAGCGGGATTCTTCGCCCGTTACGGACGTTTTGTAAACGCCGTAAATGACATTTCATTTTATATTGATAAAAACGAATCTTACGGTCTTGTCGGCGAATCCGGCTGCGGAAAGACAACTACGGCGAGAATGCTGGTGCGAATGTACGAAGTCGATTCAGGAGAGATTTTGCACTACGAAGGAGACGATCCTGTAACGATAGCCGGTTTAAAAAAAGAGAGTTTAAGGCAATACCGTGAAAAAGTACGCTATGTTTTTCAGGACCCGGCAAGATCGCTTAATCCCAGGATGAGCGTTTATGAAGTTTTGGTTTCCGGCTGCCGCCGACCGTTAAAAAAGAGAGGCGTCGGCGAGAAGGAACTCCGCGAAAAAGCCGCCGCCATTCTGGAGGAGGTAGGTCTTCAGGCAGCCGACCTTGAAAAACGCCCTTCGGAGTTTTCGGGCGGCCAGCGCCAGAGAATTTCCATCGCCCGCGCGCTTTTAATGGAGCCTGAAGTTTTAATCTGCGACGAAGTAGTCTCCGCCCTGGACGTGTCAATCCAGGGGCAAATTCTCAACTTGTTACTCGACATCAGAAAAAAGAGAAATATGTCCTTTTTATTCATAGCCCACGACTTAAAAGTGGCATGTTACTTCTGCGATAGAATCGGCGTAATGTACAAAGGCGAACTTATGGAAGAAGCCCCCGCCGCTAATCTGTATCGCGACGCGCTTAATCCCTACACAAAACTTTTATTCTCCTCCGCAGCAGGAATTCCCGCCACCGCAGAGACAGAGAACGCGAATAAATCCCTTCCTTCTGTCACAACGCAAATAACCGGCGCATCCTGCTCCTTCGCCCCCAGATGTCCCCAGGCAAGCGAGAAATGTTTCCGCGAACACCCCGAACTAACGCAAGTAAGCGCCGGACATTCAATACGCTGCTTTAACTATAATTGATTCGGAAAAACCTCACGCAGAGGCGCAGAGGACGCGAAGCTTTTGTCCGAAAGATTTTCGTTGAACAAGATATATTATCTTAAAACAAGGATCATGAAGGTATAATGATATTATTTCAAACAACAACTCTGCGTCCTCTGCGCCTCCGCGCCTCTGCGAGATTAAATTTGAGAATAAATTCTACTATCAATTTCTTGTAGACTGCGTAAACACGGCCTCTCCTTTGGCGATATTGGCTGATTTTAAAATTAATTTAACTTTGTCGTTAGGTGAAACATCCCTCTGAAGTGAAACCTGCGCTTCAAGGGCCAATCGGGGAATGATTACCGCCCAGCGGCTGCTTTTGTTTTCTGTGGCTACCGCGTCCCATACGGAATCTTTTTTGTCCGATAAATAAACCATTTTCCAGTGGTTGTCAGATGCCCTTTCCGTGTGAACGGCAGCCGTTGCCGCCGCCTCGCTGAAACCAAGACGCGCCGAAACGTCGTCGGAGGAAAGAAGTTTGTTTCCTCGCAGGAAAGCCCTTATCTGAATGTGGGCGAGTAAATCGGTGTAACGGCGCAGAGGACTTGTCACCTGTGTGTAAGTATCCAATCCCAGTCCCTGATGACGTCCGGGTTTTACGGAAAGAGTGCGCTGTCTCATGCATTTGCGTAACTGAATGGAACCTGCAAAACCGTCCGTAACTTTTCCCTGTATTTCCACTTCCTGACTTATATACGGAAAGGGAAGGCCTTTTCCCGCAGCCCAGTTTCCCGCGCCCTCCCCCGCGGCAATCATACACTCCTTAACCAAAAACGAACTGCGGTAGTCGATTATCGGCGTAACTTCAATTTTCTCGTTTTCAACCGTGATGTGAACGTCGGGAAGATCAATATTAACGGCTCCATGCGCTATACGGCGGTGAAAAATTTTTTGCGACAGGGAAAAAAGCGCGCGTAACGCCGCCGCCTGATCCTCGCCGTTATTCACATCCATTACCCTGTCCGCCTCTTCGTAAGTCATGCGCCGCACTTTTACTACAGAGGGAAATATTTCCGTATCTAAAACCATCCCGTTTTTATCAACAGTCACCTTAAATGTCAGCGCAAAAGACTTTTCGGAAAAACCGAGCGCAAACATGGGAATAACGTCTGTCGCTAACATTCGGATAGCTCCTTCGGGAAGGTAAAGAGTGGCGCCCCTGTCACGGGCTTCTTTCTCTTCGGGACTGTCAAAGGAAATTGACGCGGCGGGGTCTGCGACATGAACATATAAAATACTTTTGCCGTCTTCGGCTTCGATAGAGACCGCGTCGTCGGGGTCGTTGCTCCACGGGCTGTCAATGGCGAATGCGGCAAGATGACATAAATCGCGACGCGGTTCTTCGGGAGGAGGGGCGGGGCAAACGGACGCGCCGGTGAGCGAAACGCCGAAGCGGCTGGGGTGAGGATTAACCATTCCCGTCCAGAAACCTGTTTTAAGGAGTAAAGAGTGGGCGTCTTCCGGCGTTTCACTTAAAGTTAAATCCCTCATTGTGCGGCTCTTTATTGTTTTTCCAAAAGCAAGGGCTTCAACATCCTGAAGATAACGCGCGTCTTCAGGCAAAAGTTTATTGTTGGCGGGATTTTTTATGCACGCCTTCAGCCTGTCCAGAAATTGCATCCGCTCGCCTGACTCAAGACGCACAGCCGCTCTCTTTGATTCTTCGGCGGTTACTTCGCCCTTGCTTCGCGGGGTAATGGAGTCTATATTGCCGCAAAAATACAAACCGTCCTTTAACGCGTGGTACGCGGCGTAGGCGGAAGACGGAGTATATTCGTTACAAATAAAACCCGCTAAATCTTTTAATGATAACGACGCGCCTTCGCCCGATAACAATTCCCATACTTCACGAACAGCGGATACGGACGGACTGCCGCGATCAATTTCACTGAAATTATTTACAGGCCCCGTATGGATCACTTCAATATCTTTATCGCGAACCTTTACCTGTTCGCCGCTCTGAAGAGAAATGGAAAATTTTCCGTCCGCATGGTCTTTAACAATCGCGGGTTTGTTTTTATAAACGACCAGCGCGCCGCAAGTGATCATTGAATCATTATATATTAAATTGCCTCAACATATAGGCACTCTTTTAATTCTTTCGCATGACTCTTTATTTTCCTGAGCGCCTTCTGTTCAATCTGACGGACAGTCTCGGGAGAAAGATCGAGTTTATCCCCTATCTCCCTTAATGTGCAGCGCTCGCAGCCGTTCAACTGATAACGGTGGCTGATAATGTGTTTTTCTTTATCTTTTAATTTGCTTAAAATTCGCAGCGCGCTGTCGCGGGAGGCTTTTCTCATAAGGTCCCGTTCGGGATTGTAAGTATAATCTTCGTGAATATCAACCGCGCTGATAGAATCATCTTCGCTTATGAACTGATCAAAAGACATTGAATCGGCGGTATAACCAGAGAAAGAATCAACAACCTGAACAGAAATGCCAAGCTCTTTTGCTATGTCGGAATTTCTTGGCTGATGCATCAGACTTTGACAGAGAACGCTGTATGTAGTTTGAATCCTTCTTAATGTTTCTTCTTTACGCTGCGGCAAACGGACAAAATACCGCCTGCTGGAAACGTAACGGCTGATAAACTGTTTTATCCACCAGCTTGAATATGTGGAAAAACGCACGTTCTTGCGGAAATCGTATTTCTTCGCCGCGTTTAAAAGACCTATATTCCCCTCCTGAATCATGTCCATTTTTGAAATGCCGGGAATATTATACATTCCCGCTATCTTAACCACTAAACGCAGGTTTGAATTGACAAGCGTGTGAAGCGCGGCAGTATTTCCGTTCTGTATTTGTTTTGATAATTCTAATTCTTCCTCAAACGATAAAAGCGGAAATACCTTTATCTGCTTATAATATGTTTCAAGTAAATTATCATTCTCTTTTTGTGCTTTTTTAACCATATTTTCCTCCTGTCCATTCAGTGACAAAACACACAGTTATTTTATAGCAAGATTCATGCCAAGTAAGTAAAATTTTGATTATTTATTTGTAATTCTTTACCGGATAAGGAATTACGAGAAAAAAGACAGTTAATAATGAACCGAAACGATCTCAAAGTGTATCGTTTTTCATACAATTCAAGCTATTTATGTATAGAAAATGTTATCCCGATATGTTAAAGTGAGCTATGAAATACGGCATTACGGCAGTTGAAAAGAACGGAAACGCTTATTATTCCGTTGAATGGTCCCCGCTATCCAAGGCTGATCGTTATGAAATTATCTCCAAAGTCCCCGCCCTTGCCGGAGTTTATGAAATATACTGGATGGACGAAAACAACCATCTAAGGTTATTTTTAGTGGGAAAAACAGACTACGGCGGACTTAGAAGCGAAATAAGGCGGCTTACAGATCCTGAGTTATGCAAAGATAATGAAAAAACGCGAAAAATACTTGAAGAAAAAGAAATCTGGTACCGTTACACTCTAACCGATTCCTCAAATGTAATGGCCGACATAGTCTGGTTTTTTATGCAAAATTATTTTCCGGAAATTACTACATTTAAACATTCAGATCGTTATAACAACATATTTTTAAAAGAATCCGCCCCCGACAAGCTGATATGGGTCCCGTAAGAAATGATCGAATATATTATCCCCTCAAATATTGACGACAGAATACTGAACCGCGCCTCAAGGACGCTTGAACAAGGAGGGCTTGTCGCGCTTCCAACCGACACAAGCTGGAGCATTGTCTGTTCCATTAAATCGCCCGCCGCAATAAAAAAATTAAGAAAACTTTCAGGTGAAAGAGACGAACGGCACTTCACGCTTCTTTGCTCAAACATTTCCCAATTTGTGGAAGTTGTCAGCTTGGACAATACGCGTTTCAGGCTGATTAACAGACTCTCCCCGGGACCTTATGTATTTATTTTAAAAACACTGTCGGGAACCGAAAAATTTCTTGATATCCGCCGTCACGAGCTGGGCGTGCGCATCCCCGATTATCCTGTTCCAATCCGTTTGATTGAAACTCTAAAATCACCGCTCTATTCAATAACGGCAAAAAAGAGCATGACAGGCGGCGAAAATTTTAACGCCCATCATGTCGAAGAAGCGGCCGCGGAACTGCCGCCAATCCCCGAAGAAGAACTTTTTGAAAGCGGCTGGGAACTTGACGACATCGACGGTTTGGATCTAATCCTTGACGGCGGAGAAGAACGGGAACGGATTTTTTCTACAATTCTTGATTTATGCGCAGACGAAGTAAAAGTCATACGTCTGGGCGCCGGCCTTTGGCCAATTTAGTTTATTCTTGAGAATTCCATAAAAACTATATATATTGATATTGATGATAAAAAAGAAATTAAAATATACGGTAAAATTTGTTTTTAGAAGAAGGGTTCTTGTCATCCTGTCCCTTCTCGCGCAGATTCTGCTGTTTTTTTTCCTTGTTGCCGGAACCGGCCTATATGTAAAATTTTCTTATTGGATTCTTTCAATTCTTAGCATTATTGTCAGTATTTATATAATTAATAAATATGATAAAGCGGGCTTTAAACTAACGTGGATATTTATGTTTTTGCTGCTTCCTCTTTTTGGAGGAATACTTTATATAATGTTAAATATCTGGTCAAATCCCCGGAAAATAAGAAGATCCCTTTTTGGAAACATCGCAAAAAGCCGCGAGGCTTTTTATCTTACGGGAAACCGGCTTAACGAACTTGTCGACAATCATCCCGATTTTAAAACACAGGCCCATTATTTACAGGAATACGCAGGTTTTCCCGTTTACGGAAATACAAGGCAGGAATATTTCCCGTCAGGCGAATCTTTTTTTAACAGAGTGCTTGTAGATCTTGAAAAAGCGCAAAAATATATTTTTATGGAATTTTTTATTTTAAAAGAAGGTCACATGTTCAATTCGATATTGAACATTCTTGAAAAAAAAGCCGCCGCCGGTCTTGACGTGCGGATAATGTACGATGACATGGGCTGTTTTTTTACACTGCCGCCTGACTTTCCAAAAAGGCTAAAACAAAAAAAAATTAAATGTTTTGTTTTTAACCGTTTCAGGCCGATTGTCTCTTCATTGCAGAATAACCGCGACCACAGAAAAATTATTTCGATAGACGGCAAAATCGCGTTCACCGGCGGACTTAATTTGGCGGACGAGTATATCAACGCGGTTGAACGCTTCGGCCACTGGAAAGACGCCGCGATAAAAATTGAAGGGGACGGCGCGTGGTCATTAACGTTAATTTTTTTACAGATGTGGAATTTAGGCTTTAAGGTAAAAGACGATTATGCGTCTTTTTTCCCGTGGAAAGACAATATTATTGAACACACTGAAACCGGCGTATCTGAAGGTTTTGAAGCGTGGGGTTATGTGCAGCCGTACGCCGACAGCCCGATTGACAAAGAAAACGTTGGGGAGCACGTATACATCCAGATAATTAATCAGGCTAAAAAGTACGTTTACATTAACACTCCGTATTTGATTGTAGACGACAACCTTCTTTCCGCGTTAATACTGGCCGCAAAAAGCGGCGTCGACATACGCATAATAACGCCTCACCGCTGGGATAAGCGGATTGTAGCGATCACATCGCGTTCATATTACCGCAGGCTCATTCAGGCGGGAGTTAAAGTTTACGAGTACACCAGCGGGTTTAATCACGGAAAAACATTTGTCTCAGACGACAGGATAGCGACTGTAGGCACGACAAACCTTGATTTCAGGAGCCTATACCTTCACTTTGAATGCGGCGTATTAATCTACGCAAGCGAAACAGTAGCCGCGGTCAAAGAAGATTTTCTAAATACTCTCCCCGGTTCACAGGAAATCACCCTTAAAGACTGCGCCGATAAAAAATTTAAGAGCATTGTTTCCGACATATTACGCGTATTCGCGCCGCTACTATAGTAAATAACAAATAAAAAATAACAGGTAACAAAGTAAAGATAAAATTCTTATTCCTTTGTTATTTGTTACCTGTTATTTGTTATTTTTTAAGAGTGTTTCAAAATTGCGACCGGCGGAATGGACCAGTTCTTTTAATGTCTGCCAAATAATTTTTTTTCGGGATTCTTCCATGTTGCTTTGCGATTTATAAACGCGGCCTATCAAGGAAAACCATGAGGTGTCAAGTTCTGAAAGCGATTTAATGTCCGCCACGGTCAAGATATGGTATACGGCTTCTATAAAATTCTCACGCTCCACATTGTCAAGATTGGCAAGCCATTCGCGCAAAGTGTCATTTACAAATTTACTGCCGACGGTTGTTTTTTCGGCGAGAACGAGGTCGTTATATGTCACATCCCATGAATAAAGATTGTGCTGCATAAGGCCGTTTTCATTGCTTTTTATAACGGTATAATCAGTACCATGTTCCATAAACATTCCGATAATCGACGACTGCGGCACATAAAAATTAATCTTGTTTTTAATAGCGTTAAAACCGTCGCTGTAAATAAATTTTTGGCTAAAACCGGGAGAATCATTACTGTAAATCGTTGTTATGCGCTTTTGAATTTTACTGTCGCATTTGGAAGCGGCGTAAATCGCAAGGTTTCCGCCCTTTGAATGGCCGCCGACGCGCAGGGAGCCGTTTATTCTGGGAGCCATTTTTTCAAGATAATCTACGGCTTCAAGCTGGGACGGAATTACGTCCTTAAAGCACATGTTAAAATCTTCCTTCCAGCCCAGGATAGACGAATCAGTCCCGCGGTACGCTACAAAACAATGATCGTCGCTTGTGTAAACACAAATGGCGGAAAATTGAATTTCACGATCCTCGTTAACATTATTTACAAAACCAAACAACTGGCAATTACCGAATCGCCTTGACGCTCCAAGCGCCCTTATTAAGTCATGATCCTCTTTGAATATCGAAGACAATTTAAAACCCGGCTTGCTGGATTTTTCATTATAAACTCTTACAGCAAGAGCGATGCTAATGCCCTCATTGTCCTCAGGTGCGGGAACAATTCCGTCGAGAGTAAGATACGCAAGCTGGGAAAAAATAATATTATCCACAGGATTAAAAGGGGACACATTAAAATCTAAATCTCCCCGCCATTTAATATAATCAAACAAACACGCCATACTTGTTAATATAACATAAAAAACGTAAACTGTTGATATTAAGAAAACGGCAAATTTACAAGGAGTAATAATTGGAGGACAAACTATTTCCCACCGCTTCCGTCGAACCTGCGGCGCGAAGTTCTCCTATGGATACGCCTGTAGTTTTGCCTGTTGCGGATTGGAACAATAAACGCCTTTTTACCCTGTTTTGGCCGCTGATTATCGAGCAGCTCCTTGTCGTAATGATGGGAATTATCGACATGGTAATGGTAAGCTATGTCGGAGAGCACGCTGTAGGCGGGATTTCACTGGTTGAAACCATAAATTTTCTCATTATTACCGCTTTTAACGCGATAGCGACGGGCGGCTCCGTAGTCGCAAGCCAGTACCTGGGACGCAGGGAAGAAAACAACGCCTGTAATTCCGCAAAACAGTTAATTTATATCAGCCTGATTATTTCATTGACTCTCATGTTTTTTACCATTTTCACGCGCCGACTGATGCTTAAAACTATTTTTGGAAACATCGCGGACGACGTAATGAGGTCGGCGGATATTTATTTTTTGTTTATAGCGATTTCATATCCCTTCCTTGCGCTGTACACCGCCGCCGCGGCAATGTTCAGAAGCATGGGAGATTCAAAAATCCCGATGAAAATAGTAATACTGATGAATATCCTAAACGTCGGCGGAAACGCCTTATTTATCTATGTATTTAAATGGGGAGTGGCGGGCGCGGCTTTATCTACGCTTATCGGGCGCATTGCCGTAGCGGTCGTCCTTATTTATCTTTTGGTAAAAGACAAAACAAGAATCATAAATTTACACGGCTTGACAAAGATAAAACTGGAAGGCGGCATGATAAGGCGCATCCTCAATATCGGAATACCAAGCGGCCTTGAATCGTCAATGTTTCAGGTCGGAAAAATATTGATTACAAGAATTTTTACGGTATTCGGAACTGCCGCCATTGCGGCTAACGCCGTCGGCGGAACGATAAATTCACTTGCGTTTATGCCGGGGAGCGGCTTCGGCATGGGGCTATTAATTGTTACGGGACAATGCATAGGAGCCGGGGACTATCTTGCGGTAAAACGGCACACAAAAAAAATAGTAATACTCTCTTATATAACATATTTTATAATAAACATATTTATATTTATCTTTATGAATCCGATAATCGGCATTTTTAATTTATCGGATGAAGCCCACCGCTTATGCGTATTGTTTTTAAGGGTTCACTGCGTAACTTCCACCCTTTTTTGGTGTCCGTCATTCGTGCTTCCAAACGCGCTAAAAGCCGCGGGAGACGCGCGTTATGTAATGATTGTCGCCATTTGCACAATGTGGTTCGTGAGGGTATGTTCCGCTTATCTTTTGTCTTACACGCTGGGTTTCGGACCTGTAGGAGTTTATCTGGCTATGGGCGCGGACTTTTTTTTCCGCGGATTATTTTACACCAAACGGTGGCTCAGCAATAAATGGATAGAAAAGAAGGTAATATAGAGGAAACTTATGAAAATAATTTCATGGAATGTAAACGGCATCCGCGCCGTAGAAAAGCGCGGTTTTTTTGAATGGCTCAAAAAAGAAGACGCGGATATAGTATGCCTTAACGAAACCAAAGCCGAGCCGGGACAGCTTTCCCCGATATTTATAAATCCCGTCGGCACATCCTACACTTCTTATTGGGCAAGCGCAAAAAAGAAAGGCTATTCCGGCGTGGCGATTTACACAAAGACAAAACCGCAAGAGGCGCGTTTTTTGGGTAAAGCGGAATTTGACGAAGAAGGCCGCGTTTTAATCGCCGATTACAAAGATTTTACCCTGATAGCGGCATATTTTCCAAATTCTCAGGATGAGGGCAGGCGGCTTGACTACAAACTTAAATTTAACGACGCAATTTTAAAATTGTGCAACTCCATTGTAAAAAAAGAGCGCCATTTCTTGCTGTGCGGCGATTTCAATGTCGCGCACACTCCCATCGATCTGGCGCGCCCTAAAGCCAATGAAAAAAACGCCGGCTACCTGCCTGAGGAACGCGCATGGATGGATAAATTCTTGGCCGCGGGACACATCGACACCTTCCGTCATTTTCATCCGGGAGAAAAAGACCATTATACGTGGTGGTCGTACATGGGGCAGGCGCGTGCGAAAAACATCGGGTGGAGAATTGATTATCACTGTGTAGACAAAGGCTTTCTGCCTAAGGTAAAATCATCAATAATAAGGCCTGAAGTTGAAGGCTCTGATCACTGTCCTGTGGAGATTGAACTTATATGAGAATTAAATATAACGCGCCAACGGTACTGTCATTCTCTCTTATTTGCGCTCTGGTTTTATTCCTGTCAAGCACATTCCTTCCCCATCTTATTGAAAACTGGTTTATGGTTCCCGGCAGGAACAACTTTCACGCAAATAGTTTCAGAAACTGGGTTACCCTTCTTACCCATGTGATTGGCCACGCCCACTGGGCTCATTTAATAAGCAATTTTACCCTGATACTCCTAATCGGCCCCATGCTGGAAGAACGTTACGGCTCATCGGCTCTTTTTATTATGATACTTATTACGGCGCTTGTCACGGGAGTTTTAAACGCGCTGTTGTTTAACACTTATCTTTTAGGCGCGTCCGGCGTAGTTTTTATGATGATTCTTTTATCTTCGTTTACAAATTTTTCTAAAGGGGAAATTCCCCTGACATTTATTCTTGTGCTAATATTATATTTGGGCGTGCAAATATTTAACAGATCAAACGCGGATAAGGAAAATATTTCTCATTTCGCGCATATTATAGGCGGCTTATGCGGAAGTTTCTTTGGTTTCTTCCGCGTTCCAGGAAGGAGGCATCATGAATAAGGAATTCATGCAATTTGACACGGTGCGCGACAACGCGATTAAGCTGGCGCACAAAATTTATACGGATGGATTTATTCCCGACGTAATTTATGTTTCACTTCGCGGCGGCGCGTATCTTGGAAACATCATCAGCGAGTATTATAAAATCGTTCACAAAGGCGCGCATCCTGTTTACTACGCCGCGGTGGTCGCCCGCTCTTACTCGGACGTGGGTAAGTCCGGTCAGGTAAAAGTCGACGGCTGGACATACTCGCCCGATTATCTGCGCGTAGGCGACAAAGTGCTGTTGATAGACGACATTTTTGATTCAGGAAAAACAATAAACCATCTTGCGCATGTTATTCTTGAAAAAGGAATTCCGCGCTATGATTTAAAAATCGCGGTACACGATTACAAATATTTTTACGATAAAGCCGAACAACTTCCGATTCAACCCGATTATTGGTGCAGAAAACACGACGTATCGGTTAAAGACGACATTTACTGGATTCACTACATGAGCCACGAACTAATGGGGCTTAAAGAAAAAGAACTGGAAGAAAATTATTATTCCCGCGATCCGGATTTAAAAGACGCGCTTCATATAATTTCAGAGAATTAATAATGGTTTGCGGAATTGACGAGGCGGGACGCGGCCCCCTTGCCGGCCCCGTCTGCGCCGCCGCCGTAATACTTGGCGAAGGCTTTCCGCGCGAATCGCGCGAATTATTGAACGATTCAAAAAAACTCACCTCCGCCAGGCGCGAAGAACTGCGGCGGCAAATATTAGAAGGCGCGCTTGCCTGGGGAATCGGCTGGGCAAGCCACACGGAGATTGACGACATCAACATCTTACAGGCAAGCCTCCTTGCGATGAAGCGCGCCTTTGAAGAAATGCGTAAAAAGCATGATGTCTCAGATGAGAATTTATCAGTCATCGTAGACGGACTCTACGCTCCTGACATCGGCATTGAATGCAAGCCAATGGTAAAAGCGGACGCAAAAGTCCGCGAAGTAATGGCCGCCTCAATCCTCGCAAAAACGGCGCGTGACAGTTACATGGATGAAATGGCGCTTCTCTACCCTCAATACGGTTATGAAAAACACAAGGGCTACCCGACCAAAGCGCACCGCGAAGCGGTATTAAAGCATGGTCCATCGCCAATACAAAGATTGAGTTTTAAAGTTAGGTGAATATTATTCTAAAATTTCATCTCGCAGAGGCGCATCGAACCTTTGGTTCGCAGGCGCAGAGGACGCAGAGCTCCTGTCCGATATATTTTCGTTATACAAGATATATTATCTTTAAAACAAGGATCATAAAGGTATAACGCTAATATTTCGAACAACAACTTTGCGTCCTCTGCGCCTTTGCGAGAGGTCTTTGCGTAAATTTTTATATTTTAAAGTGCATTAAGGGTTCTTGTCCGTTGTCTTATCGTGGGATTCACGCACGGTCTTCGGACGAAACTTCCCTTTCCCCCCTTTGTGTTCTTTGTTCCTTGGTGCTCTTTGTGTGAAATCTTGCGTTTTATTTTCCTTCTCGCGTTTCGCGGAACCTGAATGTTTTTTCTCGCGCACGGCTTTTTCCAGTACTTTTAAAGATTCTTCAAACCCGCCAAGAAACGCCTGCAAATCATCGGCAAACAAAATAACAGACTGCCTGTCAAAGCCTCCGTTATCGCGGTTCTTGCTCTCAACAATGTTTAGGTAGAGGTCGCCCATCCTGTTTTCTTTCACATTAAAAAAATATGTCCTGTTAGGCAGAATCACTCTATTTGAAAATATTTCTCCTCGTACTCCCATTTTTTACTCCTTATCATCAGCTTCCATTATCATCTTTCTTTGCCAATCAAGCAAGAACCTCTCAACTGCCACGTCTTCTCCCTCTGCGTCAGCCATGATGCGGAAAACAGGTTCTGTGGCGGAACCTCTCATCCAAATAAACGCCGTCTCTGTTCCCTCTCCGTTAAAAAAAAGAATTTTTAGCCCTCCTCTGCCGGCTTCTCCAAAGCGTGACAAGTTTCGCCTTTGCGCCGTTCCGTTGTATGCGATGGCTTCCCAACTGCAAATGCCAAAACGCTGTTTTAATTGTTCTTTTCGCCTCTCCCACTCCCGTAAAAATATTTCTTTGTACCGGTCTTTCAACGCGGCGTGATCTTTTGTTTTTATTTGCAAAAGCGCGTCCTTGTTATACACGGGAGTGGTAACAAACGGCGGCAGGCTTTCGATAATATCCGCAAGCGTAAAATCTTCGCGGTATTTTTCAGCCTGATTGGAAAGACGGAGCCAAATTTCAAAAAGACCGCTACGGTCGTTTACGGAACTTATGGAGAGCATTTTAGCGACGGCAAGGATGGTGTTGACAGGATCGCGAACCGCGGACGGATGTGTTATGTTTCCGCCGGCGGAACCTTCGCCTAAAATACGCACAAGGTAGCCTTCTTCACGCAGGTTACGGGCAAGAGAGACTACGTTAGCCTCGCCTACTTCGGCGCGGAAGACGGAAATTCCAAAGGCTTTTGCAATTCTGTCTATTCGCATGGAAGTGGGATCGTTAACCGCCACGGCGGCTTTCGCGCAATTGCCGCCGCAACAACAGGACAATTCTTTGGGTAAAAATTCATGCGTCCAAACAAGCTGTGAAAATTCCGCGGTACAGGCAAGGGCGAATACTTCCTGCGCTTCAAGAGAGCGCGCGCAATTTTTTGTATCATCCCAAATAACAAGGTTTCCCCTGTCGCCGTCGCAATCGGGAACATATCCAAGAATAAATGAACTGTCACAGGCGTGGGCTTCTTCCAGTAATTTACAACAGGGAATAAGAGATTCCCCTTCAGGCACAATACGGTGGGCAATTTGTCCCGGTTTGTCATTAATACATTTAAACTTGACGCCAAGACCTGCAAAAAAATCTTTATCAATAGAAACAGTCCTTGCGCTACCGTTAAAATCACAAACTATACCAAGCGGCTTTTTTGATAGTCCTTCTTTCATCGCGGCACAGACGCCTAAATCAGCGCCCCACGCTACATCGCCGCAAAAATCATAGTACGCTTTTAAAGCGGCAGCTTTCGCGTTTTTTTCACCGGCAAAAACTTTTTTAATTTGTTCGGTATCGGCGGCTGAAAAAAGTTTTTCAATTTTTTCAACATAATCTTCTTTTTCCGGAAAGGCGTGAAAAGCCGCTATAAGTTTGCGTGATTCTTCAGCCGCCAGTACTCCGCCGTCTGTAAGACCGAATTTAATTCCGTTATGGCCAATAGGATTATGGCTTGCTGAAATGTAAATAAAACCCGCGCTTACATTATGTTCCGCCGCACTAAAACTTTTTGCCCATGCCATAATTTCAGGCGCGGCGGTTACTCCTGCATATCTCACTTCACAGCCGAGGGCAAGAAGGATTGGGATCATCGCGTCTGCAATCGCTCTTCCGGTGGGGCGTGTATCCGTACCAAAAAGAATAACGGGAGCGCAAACATCATTATCACGTTTTAAATATTCGGCAAAAACAAAAGCCGCGCAGGCGCAAATAATATTATGCGCTTTGGAAATTTTTTCCGACTGACTTTCTTCTTCATCGGCAAATACGCCCCTCCACCCTGATGCGGAAAGAATCATTTTATCAAAGGTTTCTTTTATTTCTTTACAAATCATACGTTAACCATACGCTAATCATATTATAACAGTATACTAACCAAATATTAACTATACACTAAATAGTATAAACATTTCCCGCTAATAATTCTACATAATAAAAAAAAAGACAATATCTGGTCAATTTTCTTTGATACTTTTTTTCATATAGGGTGTATTTTGTTCCACTCGTTATCTTAGATTTATTGATATGCGGTATTTATTACCGTTTATCTGTTTTATTAGGAGAACAAAATATGTCAGGACTGAATTTAATTCAAAGAAGGGAATTAGATCCATTGCTGATAAAAGCAAACAGGATTGTTAAACATTATGAAAAAGCCTCTAATTGCCGGGCATGCGTTATGGAGCCTGAATCAATTGATCATAAATTAATTTGCAGCCATTGCAGTCAAAGAACCCGCGCAGATACAAAAGATAAATGCGCGTATCTTCATACGGAAGCTGTAAACAAGGCAAGACAATTCGGCGGTTCATATATTTATATATGCCTAAAAAAATTGGTTTTTTGGACCAGTCCTTTTTATTCGGGCGAAAGGCTTGCGGGCGCGCTTTTTTCAGGCGGGATTGAAGAATCGGATAAAAACAGCGATAAAGTGCAGGCGCTTGCCCAGATTATGCTTTTATGCGCAAATCATCTGTCGCGTTTTAATCCAATCCAAAAAAACATAGTGTCAATAAATACTGATAATACGGAGGCGCCTTTAACGCCGCAGCAAAAACAAAGCGCTGAAAAATATGCCTGTCAGTTGGACACGGAACGGATGCTTTTAGCCTGTCTTCGACGGGGAGACAAGGAAGAAGGACAGAAGATTCTTGTCAAACTGTTAAATATTATTTACCAGGAAGTAAGGGGTAATTTCCAGGCATTCCGCCTTAAGGCCCTTGAATTGGCGGTACTGCTTTCAAGGGCGGTGTCGGATCCAAAGGATATAACGGACAATACTTCTTTGGAAAATACAAACCGCTGCATGAAAAAAATCGAAGAATGTACGACTTTTGACGGAATTAAGGAAATTCTTTCCGCTATCACGGAAAAAATGTCGGGCATGATCTTTTCATTCCACGGGGTGCGTCATTTTTCGGCGTTAAAAAAGGCGGAAAGCTACATTTGGAAACACTACACAAGAAAGCTCAGTTTAAAAGAAATCGCTAACGCCTCAGGGCTTTCCGCCCCGTATTTAAGCATGATTTTTAAGGAGGAAATGGGAGAAAATCTCTCAAATTACCTTAACCGTCTTAGGGTGGAAAAAGCCGCGGGAATGCTGGTGACAACGAATCTGCCAATAAATGAGATAACTTTTGCATGCGGTTTTGAGGATCAAAGCTGGTTCTCAAAAATATTCAAGAATTTTACAGGATTAACCCCTGGTAAATACCGGGAACGCGGTATCATCGCGGACGGGAATATCATGGGTTAGGCGGGGAAAAATGGGTGATTTTATGAAAGAAGGTAAAAATTTACAGAATAATAACAATAATTTGACGGAAAAAGCCGAAAAAATCATGTTCGATTATAATCAGGCTACAGGAAGCAGTATATGTATTTACAATAAGGAGTGCAAACCGTATTTTCCGCCTTCTTTTGGGACGGATCGCTGTCCGGAAACGAAAATTTGCTCCCTTTGTTCGAAATTTTGCTCCAATAATAACGGAAAAGGCGATTATCCGTGCCATGAAATGCATATTAACGCGCTAAATGAGGCAAGCAGGAAAGGTAAATGCCATATTTATCAGTGCGGATTGGGCATTCTTTTCTGGATAAGCCCGATATATACCGAAGGAGTGTTATCGGGAGCCATCAGGGGATCAGGTTTTTTTACAGAAAACAAAAAAGCCATTGACTTTTTTTCGAATTCCAATGATACTTTTGTTATGTGCAATGACGAAATATCGAAAGATGAATTTAAGGGACGCGTCAATTCGTTTCCGGAGGCGGACGGAGATAAAGTCCAGTCTTTGGCGGAAATGATGCAGTTATGTACGGAGTCCCTGTCTTCCGGAAGCGAAGATTACCACGAAACAATAAAGCGAAGAGCCCAGCAGCAAGAGTCAATTTCCAGGATAATTGAAGCATTAAAACAGCAATACCCGGCAAACGCCGAGAAACCAGGGTATCCCCTCGAAAAGGAAAAATTGTTCATGTCGACCTTACGCAAAGGCGACCCTGTAGAAGCAAAAAAGACGCTTAATGAACTGCTTGCGATGTTATTTTTCTCCAATCCGGGGCAATTTAAATACGTGCAATTAAGGGTAATTGAGCTTGTAGTCCTTATTTCCAGAGTGGAAATAAACCCGGAAAAAAGCGGGTCACTTTCAATGGAAATTAACAATCAAAACCTGAGAATGGTGCAGGAAGCAAAAACCGTTGAAGAGCTGACTGACATTTTACACAACATTGTCGACCGCGTATCGGACACAATTTCTTCCTACCGTGGAATCCCACATGCCGCCGCTCTTAGAAAAGCGGAAAACTTCATTCTTGAAAATTTCACCAGGAAGATAAGCCTCAAAGAGATATCCACCGTAGCCGGTCTTTCTCCCCCCTATTTCAGCACCATTTTCAAGGAAGAAATGGGCGAAAACCTGTCCAAATACCTGAACAGGCTAAGGGTAGAAAAAGCAAGCCATTTACTGCTGGACACGGATATGTCGCTCAGCGAAATTGCCGCCTGCTGTTGTTTTGAAGATCAAAGCTGGTTTTCCAAGAAATTCAAAGCCTACACCGGCATAAGTCCAGGAAAATACCGTAACCAGGGCGGCGGAATAATCAGAAACATCGGCGCAAACAATTTTTCTGAGGGTTTCCGCAGGGCGCATAAGTAAGGTTATTCGCCAAGAGACTCACACAAAGGAACAAAGATCACAAAGTGGGATCAGGGGTTATTGTCCGAAGATTATCGTGGGATTCACGATAGGATATCGAACAAAAACCCCTTCTCTTCTTTGTGATCTTAGTGTGAAATTCTTTCGGTATAAAGCAAAAAAAAACTGTAGATGTCAGCCATCTACAGTTTTCATTAATTTAAAGCGAATCTCACTCCGGAGACGGGATAACTGCTAACTCGGTTTCTTTGTCGAAATAGCGGGCTTTTTCCATTCTGGGGGTGAATATGGCGGTGTCACCTACCTTAAAGATATGGTTGGGTTCGGTGCGGGCTACAAGCGGTTGGGTCTCGGTCGTAAGCCATAAGTGGATGTCGGCGCCCAACGGCTCAACTACCGTTACTTTAAGCTTCATGCTGTTGTTGCCTTCTTTTTCGATATAAGTCATGTCTTCCGGGCGAATACCGAAAAATACTTCTTTTCCTACATATTTTTTTAGATGTTCAATATGGGACGGATCGGCTTTAATTTTAAATGAACCTTCATCTAAAACAATGGAACTGCCGTCTTCTTTTACTTTTACGTTGAGGAAGTTCATCGGAGGAGATCCGATAAATCCGGCTACGAATTTGTTAATAGGATAATTATAGAGGAATAAAGGAGAGCCAATCTGCTGGACTTTTCCGTCCTTCATTACAACGATCTTGTTCGCCATCGTCATGGCTTCAACCTGGTCGTGCGTAACATAGATCATGGTCGCGTTCAGGCGCAGGTGCAGGTCGGAAAGTTCCGCCCTCATCTGTACGCGCAACTTCGCGTCAAGGTTGGAAAGAGGCTCGTCAAAGAGGAATACCTTGGGGTTACGGACAATAGCGCGTCCTACCGCGACACGTTGTCTCTGACCGCCCGAAAGAGCCTTGGGTTTGCGGTCAAGGAATTTTTCGATGTCAAGAGTAACAGCTGCTTCATGCACGCGTCTGTCAATTTCGGCTTTTGGAACTTTTTTGATTCTCAAACCAAACGCCATGTTTTCATAGACCGACATATGCGGGTAAAGGGCGTAATTCTGGAATACCATTGCAATATTCCTGTCCTTGGGCGGAACATCGTTCATTTTTTCACTGTCAATAAGGAGTTCCCCTTCGGTAATATCCTCAAGACCGGCAACCATACGGAGAGTGGTCGATTTACCACAGCCCGAAGGACCTACAAGAACGACAAATTCCTTGTCTTCGACTACGATATTGGCGTTATCAACTGCACGAACGCCGCCATCATACACTTTAGAGATATTTTTCAACTCTACTTTTGCCATACGCTGGCCTCCCTTTATTGGGTTATTTTATTACAGGTTTTCAACAAAAATAACATTTTTAACGAATACCTGAAAACAATATATCCTCAAATTGCCGTTTTGTCAAGGTAAATTGAAGAATTCTGCAGGAAAATACCCAAGAAATTCATGACAATACAATTTAAAAACAATATACTTTAACCATGAAAAGCCGCTACGGCGTCACACCCTGGGGTTCGTGGTTCATTGATGTCCTTGACAGTTATAAAATGGGGGAACGGCTTGACAGGGGCAGAAGGTACGCAAACGCAGGCAGGGTGCTTTCTCTGGAATTGATCGAGGGCAGGGCTAGCGCGAAAGTTGAAGGCAATTACAGCCCTTTCTATAAAGTTGAAATAAATTTTCCGCCGTTGGCGGAAGCGGAACAGGTCTACAAGTTAATAGAAGACGACCCGCCTTTGCTTGCAGCCATCGCCGCGGGGGAACTGCCGCAGGCTTTTCTTGAAAAACTAAAAAAAAAGGGCATTAACCTTATCCCGCGGCGCTGGAGCGAAATGAAACGCTCCTGCTCTTGTCCCGATTACGGAGACCCCTGCAAACACATGGCGGCGCTGTACTACATCATCGCAAGAGAAATTGATTCAGACCCGCACATACTTTTCAGGTTGAGGGGCATGGATTTGGCGCAGCGGTTTGGGAACGCGGCTATTCGCAAAATTGCGCCGCCATTTACAATTTCATTTGCTGAAAAGAAAAACATCCAAGTCCGCAGCGCCGGGATGGAATCTTCCCCTCTTGAATTTGAGGAAATTCCCAACTGCGGCGAATTAATCAGCTCTCTGCTTCCCTCATATCCGCCGTTCTGCGACATAGACTTTGCCCAGGTCATGGCGGAATTTTACCACTGCTGCGCCGGTTTTCACGGCTGGCAATCGGCGGAACAAGACGATAAAACATTGGCGGAAACAGAACACGATTTTTCCCGCTCGCACTGGACTGCAATTTGTCCCGCGCCTGAGCCTGGCGCGGAAATATTTTTGCAGGCGCAGGATATTGACGGCGGGAAAAAGCGGCATAGTCTTCATGAAGCGTTTGACTATTTTGTGCAATTTTCCGCCGAGGACGGAACGGCTTCTTATACATTTCTTTTTTATCTTTTTAAATTTTTAAATCTGATTTGTTCAGCCGGCGCTTTCATCCCCTTTGTGTCAGCTGAAGATGAAACTTTAAAAATAGTCTGGCGGCCTTTTGAAACAGTTCCGCCTGTTTCCGCCATCTTAAAGGCAATCGCTTCCCGTGAATGCGGATTATTCGCCGTAAAAATCGACAGGAAAAAAGAGCGGTTTTTAAGCGGACAAAGCGCGGTTGACCTATTATCTTCAGCATTTTTAAACGAATGGATCAGAAGGAAATTTTTAACTTTTCGGGGCAATTTTAACAAACAGGGAACAGACGCGGAGTACCGTGAACTTTTGAATCTGTTTTTTCAAGGGTTTCGCATTGATGTTTCCGCTCCCGCTCAAAGGTCTCTGCCTACGGCAATTGACCGCTGGCTGTCTGTACTGCACATTGATTTCTCAGCTTATCAATACGCCCTTACCGTAAAAGAATCAGGCGCAAAAAAGACAGATAGCGCCGCGGTTAATGGTACGCTGCAATTCGCCCTTTCCATGGATGTAATTGTCGAACAGGAAGACGGGGCAAAAAAAATCCCAATCGGGCAATGTAAAGATCTGGAAGCGTTACGCGCACCTGTCGCCCTGTCAAATTATCTGCCTGAAATAAAAGATCTAACGTCAATCAAAAAGTCAGACCGGGTGCGCCTTTCCGAAGAACGGCTTGTCTCTTTTTTGGATTCCGCCGCAGAACTTCTTGCGCGGCTGGGAATAAAAGTCAACCTGCCCAAAGCCCTCGCAAGAGAATTGAAACCGCGTTTGGTGATCAAGGGGAGTTCTTCAGGGAAATCGCTTAAAACCTATCTTGATTTGAACACATTGCAGGAATTTGAATGGCAAATAGCCATCGGCGATGAAGTGATGTCCATGAAGGAATTTGAAAAACTAGTCAAACAAAAACGCGCCCTTGTCCGTTTTAAAGACGGTTTTGTCAAAATGAATCCTGAAGAATTTTCCCGCCTGCTTAAAAAATCAAAAGACGAACAGCCCGGTTTTAACGATTTTTTAAAAGCGCATTTTTCAGGAGATTCCGTTCTTACCTTCGACGCGCGAGAAACAATCAACAATATTTTCCGCGAGCAAAAATTTTCAATTCCGGACGCGCTCAAAGCTCAGTTAAGACCGTACCAGAAGCGCGGTTTTAACTGGATATGCTCTCTTTTATTTTCAGGTTTCGGCTGCATACTTGCCGACGACATGGGTCTTGGAAAAACCGTTCAATCTATCGCATCAATATTGCGGCTTAAAGAAGAGGGGCTTTTAAAAAACAAATGCCTTGTGGTGGCGCCCGCCGCCCTCCTTGCCAACTGGGAAAGGGAAATGAAGCGTTTTGCCCCCTCCCTTCGCGTATCCCGCTATCACGGTAACCGCCGCGCCATTGATAAAAAGCACGATATATTTCTAACCACTTATCAAACCGCCGTGCGCGACGCGGAAAAATTAAGGAGCGAACCTTTCTCCCTGCTCATTATTGACGAGGCCCATCTGATGAAAAACGCCGATACCCGCATTTCGCGCACAATGAAACAACTTCGTTCCCAATACCGGCTTGCCCTTTCGGGAACTCCCGTAGAAAACCGTCTGGAAGACTTGCGTTCCCTTTTTGACTTTATCCTGCCGGGTTATCTTGGAGACGCAGCGCAATTTAAAAAACAGTACCGCATACCCATTGAAGTTATGCGAAACCGCGAACAGGCGGAAAACTTAAAAAAGATCACCTCTCCTTTTCTTCTTAGGCGCATAAAGACAGACAAAAAAATTATCAAAGACCTTCCTGAAAAAATTGTTACCAATGAATACGCCGTGCTTGAAAAAGAGCAGGCCGCCCTGTACGAGAGCGTTGTTTCGGAGTCAATTCAAAAATCGGAAAAAGCCGATGCCCAGGAACGCTCCGCGTTGATTCTTTCGATGCTCACTTCATTAAAGCAAATATGTGATCATCCACGGGTGTTTGACAAGGAAAGCCCCGCCGCTGCGGAACTTTCAGGCAAGACGCAGCTTCTTGTCACCCTGCTTGAGGAAATACTGGCGAACCGCGAAAAAGTTTTAATTTTCAGCCAGTACGTGGAGACTCTTGACTGCCTGCGGCTAATTATAAAAAAAGAACTGGGTGAGGCGGCGCTTGCCTACCACGGCGGGCTTGGACAAAACACCCGTTCAAGCCTTGTTGACAAGTTTCAAAACGACGCGGCGGCGCGGATAATGCTTGTCAGTCTTAGGGCGGGAGGGCTTGGCCTTAACCTGACCGCCGCAAGCCGCGTAATCCATTATGATCTGTGGTACAACCCCGCCGTTGAAAATCAGGCGACAGACCGCGCCTTCCGCATCGGACAGAAACGCAATGTCTTTGTCCACCGTTTTATAACCAAAAACAGTTTTGAAGAAAAAATTGACGCGATGATTTCCAGCAAGCAGGAGTTAGCCGACATGACCGTCAGCTCGGGAGAATCATGGCTCGCCCGCATGAGTCATGATGAGTTAAAAGAACTGTTTGAACGGTGAAAAAATAACAACTTAAAAATAAAAAATAACAAATGGAAGAGAATCTCCCCTTTGTTATTTTTTATTTGTTATTTTTTTAACTTCCCCGTTTTTGCTTGGCTGCATCAAGATACTGCTTTACATTGGCGGCATTTGGATCTATTTTTAACGCCGCTTCATAGTCAGCAATGGCACGATTTAAGTCGTTTTTGTTGTCTTCATATACAATACCACGGTTAACATAGGCGGACGTATATTTTGGGTCAAGCCTTATCGCCTGGTTATAATCCGCGATTGCCCTATCGTAATCCTGTTTGTTTCTGTACGCATTGCCGCGGTTGTTATAGGCAACAGCATTATTGGGATTAAGACGTATAGCCTCATTATAGTCCGCGATTGCCCTATCGTAATCCTGTTTGTTTTTGTATGCAATACCACGGTTGATAAAGACATCCGAATTACCGGGATTAAGCTGTATCGCTTGGTTATAGTCCGCAATTGCCCGGTCATAATCCTGTTTGCTTCTATACACATTGCCACGGTTGTAATAGGCGGACGCATCATTGGGATTTAATTGTATCGCCTGGTTATAATCCGCGATTGCCCGGTCATAGTCTTGTTTGCTATAGTAAGCATTACCTCGGTTGTAATAGGCATCCGCGTAATTGGGGTTAAGACGTATCGCCTCATTATAGTCCGCGATTGCCCTATCGTAGTCCTGTTTGTTTTTGTACGCAACGCCCCGGTTGTTATAGGCTTCCGCATTATTGGAATTAAGTTTTATCGCCTGGTTATAGTCCGCAATTGCCCGGTCAAAATCCATTTTGTTATAATACGCAAGGCCACGGTCGTTATAGACAACCGTATTATTAGGATTAAGCCGTATCACTTCATTATAGTCAGCGATGGCCCTGTCATAGTCCTTTTTGCCGTAATAAGCAAGACCCCGGTAAAAATACGCATTTTCCATATCGCTATCAATGGCAATGGCTTTATTAAATTCCTGTATTGCCTCGTCCAGCTTGCCTTGGGCGTAGAGATCTTTACCGCGATTCAACGCATTAAGGGCATCATTCGTGTTGACGACCGGTTGAACATCTTCTTTGGCAATGTCAGTCGTCGCCTCAACACTCTCCTGTACGGCTTCCTGCGTATCAGCGCTTATCTGTTCAGATTCCTGAGTATCAGCGCTTATCTGCTCAGATTCCTGTGTCTGTTCCGGTTCCGGTACCTCCGGCCTGGCTATCGTAGTGATACAGCTGAACAGCGGAACCGTCAACAAAAACAACAAGTAAATTCGTTTCATACTTTGCTCCTTTTTAATAATATCTGCCCGCCGGACAAACCTATTCCTAAAAAACAGGCTTTGATGTGAAAATGAAGAATTTCTTCTGTTCTATCCAACTACTGCCGGACGGGGGTATATTAATCATAGGTAATATTATAGCATTTTTTGTAATATTTGCAATAGGAATGTTTTTGCTTTTATAACATTTTGCAGCGTGTTACCGATCCCCTTGCGTAAACGAATATCGGGAACCACATAGTCCGCCGCCCATATAAAAATACCCTGACGATAACGCGAAACGTTATCTGAAATTTTAAGCCGCTTGTAAACCTTATCCGGAATTTCCTCGGTAAAGGGCTGCCATTTGTCGGGGAGAAAATAGACTTTTACCTCTGTATTTTTGGCAAAAAATGTAAAAATATCCCTTTTTTCAACGTACAAAGCATTAAAGTCTAATCAAAACTAAGCCGATACTTTAATCACCGGGAGGGAAAGCCTCTCAAATATCAGACGGTGTGCATAGGGTTTTTACCCTGACGTCCAGGCACATCGTCTTTTTTTTATCCCTAAAATAAAGAATTTATTGTTTAGGCGTGTACGCAAAGCCTTGCCGGGGGCTAGACGGCTGTGGCATTTGTCTACGCACGCTTTGGCGTGGCATTATTGCGATCCACACCGTGCGCCCCCGACAAGGCTTTGCGTACACGCCTGATCAATAATGTTAGTATTTAGGGATAAAACGGGTGTGGTAAAATTGGCTGAAATAGTTATATTTTTCGGGTTGAAAAGCTTATATTCTTCGGGTTGGGAAAGTTACATTTTCCGGGTTGAAAAGCTTATATTCTTCGGGTTAGAAAAGTTATATTTTCCGGGTTAGAAAAGTTACATTTTCCGGGTTGATGTGTTATAATTAAAAGAGATATGAGCGATTATTTTAAACGTTTTGCAGATATTGAACTGCAAAGCCGGTTGAAGGAATCAGGGGCCATTCTGATACAGGGACCAAAAAGCTGCGGAAAAACAGAAACTGCAGTTCAGGCCGCGAAAAGTATTGTACACCTTGATACTGATATCGAAATCCGCTCTCTAATGGAATTAGATCCTAAATCCGTATTAAAAGGGTCTGTTCCGCGCTTAATTGACGAATGGCAGGAGTATCCTCAAATATGGAATTTTGTAAGGCGCGAGGTTGACGACCGTAAAAAGAAAGGACAGTTTATCCTTACCGGGTCGGCCAATCCCGAGGAACGGGCAAGGCTTCATTCCGGAGCGGGGCGTTTTTCTATTATTAAAATGCGGCCAATGTCGCTGTTTGAAAAAAACTGGTCAAGCGGAGAAGTAAGCCTTGCTAAAATAATGAATGGCGGCGCGCCGTCATCGGGACAAGTTGAGTTCAGTCTGGAAGCTCTTGCTGAAAAAATAATAATCGGCGGCTGGCCGGGAATTATCGGCGCGGGGAGCAAGGCCGCATTGCGTTATATACAGGATTATATCGCCCTTATCGCTGAGGTGGATATCGGCAGGTTCGGCGGTAAAAGGAGGGACCCGCAAAAACTTCTGCGCCTGATGCAGTCCCTTGCCAGAAATATATCCACGGAAGCGTCGCTTTCTTCGCTGGCAAAAGATACTGCGGGAAATCAGGCGCAATTAAACGATGAAACCGTCGCCGAATACCTTGAAGCGCTGGAAAGGCTCATGGTGGTTGAACCCCTCCCCGCGTGGAGGGCGCACATCCGTTCAAGCGACACATTGCGAAAAGCGCCCAAGCGGCACTTTACCGATCCTTCCCTCGCAACGGGGATTCTCGGCATTTCGCCAAAAAAATTGGTTTCCGATTTAAACTACTTCGGCCTTTTGTTTGAATCCCTTGTTATCCGCGACTTGAGAATTTACGCCGGTTTACATGACGGAAAAGTCTACCATTACCGCGATTCAAGAGACATGGAAGTAGACGCGATAATTGAATACCCCGACGGAAAATGGGCGGCGTTTGAAGTGAAAATGGGATTCGGCGCCCAGGACGAAGCGGCGAAGAATCTGCTTGCCTTCGCGAAAAAAATCGATCAGGAAAAAATGGGCCCGCCCGCCGCATTGACCGTAATTACAGCTAACGGCATTGCCGCCCGCCGCAAAGACGGTGTCAACGTAGTGCCGCTTTCAGTTTTAACAGCTTAGCAGTCTGTAAAAATAAAATATTATTCTCAAATTTCATCTCGCAGAGGCGCAGAGGACGCAGAGTTGTTGTTTGTGGGACTTTCGTTTTTCCTTCAAGATTTGTAGTTAAAGTTATATGTCTTGATCAACAATGGACTATCGGACAAGAACTTTGCGCCTCTGCGCCTTTGCGAGAGGTCTTTTCGTCTATTATTAACCCTGCCTATAGTTTTCCAGGAATACCTTTAACCTGTGCATTGCGTCCGTGAGGGTGTCTTTGTCGGGGAGGAAGACGATACGGAAATGATCCTGCTCTTTCCAGTTGAAGCCCGTCCCATGGACAAGGAGCAGATGTTGATCGCGCAGCAGATCCAGCATGAACTTTTCATCGTTTGTTATATTGAAGCGTTTAATGTCTACTTTTGGGAAACAATAAAGAGCGCCCTTTGGTTTTACTACGGAAAGACCGGGGATTTCATTGACAAGTTTAAAGGCCGCGTCCCTCTGTTCGTGTAAACGGCCTCCGGAAAGAATAAGGTCTTTAATGCTTTGATAGCCGCCAAGAGCGGTTTGAACGCCGTATTGGGCGGGCATATTTGGGCAAAGACGCATATTTGCAAGCATATCAAGCCCTTCGATATAACCGCAGGCGCATTTTTTATTGCCCGAAAGAACCATCCAGCCTGAACGGAAACCTGTGGCCCGCCATGACTTGCTTAAACCGTCAAAACTAACCGTAAGAATATCCGGCGCTAATGTGGAAAAGGGAATATGTACCGCATCGTCATAAGTGATACGGCTGTAGATTTCATCGGCATATACGATTAGATCCTTTTCCATGGCAATACGGGCGATGCCTTCCAAAATTGAACGGTCATAAACCGCGCCTGTCGGGTTATTGGGATTTATCACTACAATAGCCTTGGTTCTTGGAGTAACTTTAGAGCGCATATCTTCCAAATCGGGATTCCAGTCCGAAGACTCGTCGCAAAAATAGTGAACAGGTTTGCCGCCTGCAAGGGTTACGGCAGCCGTCCACAGGGGATAATCGGGCATTGGGATTAAAACTTCATCGCCGGAATCAAGGAGAGCCTGCATCGACATCGAAATAAGTTCGCTTACCCCGTTGCCGATAAAAATATCATCGATCCCTACGTCCATTATTCCCTTGGATTGAAAATCCTGCATTACGGCTTTACGGGCGGCAAAAAGCCCTCGAGAGTCGCCATAGGGCTGGGCATTGGGTAAATTTACAATTATATCGTGAACAATTTCATCGGGCGTATTTAAACCAAAAGCGGCCGGACTGCCTATATTGAGTTTAATGATTTTAAAACCTTCTTCTTCAAGAAGCTTCGCTTCTTTTAGTACGGGTCCGCGTATGTCATAACATACATTTTCCAGTTTCGTAGATTTGTCTATATTTTTCATTTTTATTTAAACCTTGTTAAAAAGCCATTTCGCGGCTTCATCAATATACTTCCTTATTATGGCAATGTGAATTTCCGCTCCCACTTTATCAGCTTCTTTTCCCCATTTTTCAATAGTTTTAACCGCCTTTATTACACGCTGCCGTCCATTTTCCGCTATTTCACGGCATTTATCGGGGTCTAAGGAACGTTTTTCTATAGAACTATGCAGAAAATACGCTGAAAGCCCTGTAATCAAAACATCCCCGGAAGAAACGGCCAATGATGAAAAATCCGGTTCAGCCTGGTTAAAATCCCCGCTTAAAAGCAGTGAAAAACCGTAAAACCAATTTAACCACTGTTTATCCCTTTTCTCGCATTTTCCCATGTACGTTTTAAAAAAAGCGGCCGCATCGGCATGGCTGCCGCTTAAAATTCTTGCCGCGCCAAAAATCAGGATATTTTTATTAACTACAGACGGTTTGGCAAGAATAACCTTGCTTTCCAGTTTTAAAACCGATTGAAAATCCGATATTACCAGATAAGCACTTGCTAAAAGCCGCACATTTTTCTCTGAATATTTGTGTTTTACATATATTTTTTGTTCCAAATAATATGCCAAAGCAGGCCAATCCTCTCGTTCAAGAAGCGAAAAAAGCCGATAATTAATGAAGAAATATATACTCATGCAGGTAAGGAACAAAGCCATGAACATCAATAGCGGTAAAGTGATGTATCGAAAATTTATCGTATATTCATATCTGGTCAGAAATAAAGGCATCAGGGCGGTGACCAAAATAACAATAGAGATTATAATGGTAAATGCTATAATCAGGTATTTGAATCTCAATGAAAATGCTCCTTATAGTGAATATATTAGAAAGATTGTGTTGCGTCAACAATGTTGGAGTCCTAATTTAACCCGGGGGATAGGATGAATGAGTATGCGATAAAAGAAATAAAATCCAACTCTTATTTCTCGAAGCCGGTTTATCTTGATAAAGCGTTTATTCTGTCCGCGCCGGAAATGCCATTTTCAGATGAATTAACAAATTTACTCAAAAAATGGAACATTAAGACTGTTTACAGCGAGGGCGATTCCAGTAAAGAATATACAAAAACCGCAGAGACAACCATTAATACTCCCGAAGAAGGGATGGGACTTTCCCAGCAATCAGATTCAGACAAGTTAAGAAAAGCCGAGGATTTCTATACAAGTTTTCTTTTCTTCGTGGAAAATATGTTCGTTAAAGCGTCCGTATCCGACGACCTTGAGGAAAAAACCGTATCTGAAAAAATAAAGGAGATAATTGAATACATAAAAGAAGACCGCCGTTTTTTAATGAGGGTAATAAAAAATATCGAGCCCGCGGAGGGAAAAAATTATCTTGCCACCCATTCTGTGCGCTCGACTATAATCGCGATAATAATCGGCACATATCTTAAACTGCCCAACTACAGGCTGATAGAACTTGGAGTCGCAGCCCTTATGCATGAAGCGGGAATGTTAAAATTACCGTCAACAATTTATTTAAGTCAGAGAGCCCTTAATCCCCAGGAACAGAAAGCCATTTTTACCCATCCTATTCTGGGTTACAGCATGCTAAAATCGCTTGATTTTTCGCTTCCCGTATGTTTGTCAGCCCTTGAACATCATGAGCGTGAAAACGGAACAGGTTATCCGCGAAAATTGCTCAGTGAAAAAATCAGCCTGTATTCAAAGATAATAGCCGTCGCCTGCTCCTACGAGGCGTTAAGTTCCAAGAGGCCGCACAAGGAAGCCAAAGACGGCTATACGGGCATGCTTGAACTTTTAAAGAACGAAGGCAAACAGTACGACGATACAATTGTGCGGGCGCTTGTCCTGTCTCTATCGATTTATCCAATCGGTCTTTATGTGCTTTTATCAAACGGAAAAAAAGGACAAGTCGTAGACGTAAACCCGGAAACCCCCCGTTTCCCGATTGTGCAAATTTTTGGAGAATTTACGCCCGACGGAAAAATAAAGCTGATGCAAACGGCTCCTAATATGCTGACAATAGTGCGTCCGCTTAACCGCTCGGAGATCAACAACTAACATGTCCCATTATCTGCCAATTTCAATATTAGTTACATTTGTACTAATTATAATAAGCGGATTATTTTCGTTTTTTGATTCCGCTCTAAACTTATGCAGAAAAACCCGTCTTGAAAAAGAATCTTCAAAACAGTACAAAGCTGTTCTTAAAGTATTGGAAAATCCGCACAACTTGTCACTTTCATGCCGCTTATGGGGCAATATATTCAAAGCTCTTTCAGTACTTCCCGCAATGGTGGCTTTAATTTATCTGCGTTTTGAACACATGAGAAATAATTTTTTTCCGGTTTTCATTGTGTCAATAATATTTTTAGGCATAATAATCACATTACTTGGCGACAGTCTTCCAAGATTACTTTCCGCCACAAAACCGGAAAAAATAGCCGCCTTTTTATTGCCTGCCATGAAAATTCTTTCCTATCCAATGATGCCGCTTACCGTTCCGGCTATGAAATTTGCTTCGTTTTTTAATTTAAAAGTCCGCCCTGAAATTGACGATAACAATATTACCGAAGAAGAGCTTCAGGACGAATTGCGCAACACGCTTATAGAGGGCGAAAAATCAGGCATTGTTGAAAGCGGCGAGCGCGATATGGTAGAAGGCGTTTTCTATCTTGGCGACCGTCCTTTACGCGCTTTTATGACCCACCGCTCCGAGATTCAACTGCTGGACATTAACGCCCCCTATGATGAAATCCGCGAGAAGGCGATTGAGTACCGAAAACAGAAATGTTTCCCCGTTGTAAACGCAAGTCCTGACGAGATTGTCGGCGCGGTTTACACTGAAGACATTATCCTTGATTATTTACGCAGCGTACCGGCAGGATTACGCGCAATAATGAAAAAAGCGCAATTTGTTCCCGAAACCATGCAGGCCATTAAAGCGTTTGAGTCTTTTAAGCAGGGACAGTCAAATTTCCTGTTTGTCATGGATGAATACGGAGGATTAGCCGGCCTTATTTCCATCACAACGCTGGTTGAAGAAATTGTAGGCGAACTTTCCGCTCCCGCCGCCAAAGAACAGCCTTTTCTGCGCCAGGAAGACGGCAGTTTCCTTGCAGACGGCACACTTAATATTGACGACGCGGCAAAAGAACTGGGCCTTACAGGTTTTGGCGAAGAAAAAGATTTCCACACCCTTGCCGGCCTAATCCTTCACCTTGCAGGAGAACTACCCCACGTAGGCGACAGTTTTAATTACCAGAGTTATAAATTCAAAGTTATTGACAAAGACGGCAATAGGATAGATAAAATCCTAATTACTAAATTATAGGTAGAATTTCACACAAAGAGCGCAAAGGTACAAAGTCACAAAAGGAAAGAAAGGAATTTTGTCCGAAAGCTATGCGTAAGCTTCACGATAAGATAACTGACATGAACCCCTGATCCACCTTTGTGTTCTTTGTAGTTTTGTGAACCGCGTGATAACAGCTTTGCTTTTATTGCAAACAGCGGCATTAATTATCTACACGGCTACGCCGTGCATTTAGTCAGCGTGTGTGGGACTTTGCCATTTACTTCAATTGTAAAAACTGACATAATGGACTTATATTAAAGGAGTATAATTATTTTATCTTTTTTATTGGGATTTATCTGTACTATAGGATTTTATCCCCTTTTTTATAAAATGAATAAACCTGCGTCTCGCCTGCGGTCTATCGCGCTTTTAGCGGCAGTCATTTTTGGCTATCCGCTTTATCTGTTATTTAATCATCTTTATTTTTATGGAAAAGTCGAAGCCCCTTCATTCGTTGATACTACCGTTATTTTTATTTCGCTTTGTCTTCTTTCCTATGTTTTACTGGGTAATAACCATTTAAAGGCGCTAATAGCCGCTTCTTTTATTTTCAGCATAATTAATCTAGCGCAATTTCCCGTTATTTATTTTTTCGCTGTTTTTATTTACCCTGTAACTGATATATCAATTCTCATGGAAGATGGGTTGAAATTTCCGCAATTATATTACGGCTCTCTTTTTTTTATCAATATTATCATAACTGTCTGCTGTTTTTTAGCCGCGCGCTGGCTGCGTAACACAAAATCAAAACCGCCTCTTAATCTTTATATTCCTTTTAATTTAATGTTTATTCTCTTCACTTTAATAGTTCTCTTTTGGCTGGAAGATTTTTCACTGATGTCTATGTCTTTTTTATCTTCTTTTTTTATGGGATCGCTTCTAATTGTAATACTGATATTTTTATTTTATCTATATACACGGTTAACTATGGATAATTTATCCATTATGAGAAATACTGAAACTCAAATATCAACCGTTAAAAATGACAAATATACGCCGTTCATTCAACTATTAAGCAGGCGCGAATTGGAAGTTATTGAATCGATACTTGCCGGTAATGTCAGTTATAAATCGCTTTCAAACACCCTTAATATTTCCGTCAACACGGTAAAAACTCACTTAAAACATATTTATCAAACTACAGGCGTCTCCAATATTGCGGGACTTTCATCTCTTTTTTACGGTTATACATCCAATCACCCCTAAATCACCCGGCAATCACCCAAAAGGGTGATTAAATTCCGGACGCTTTCTTCTATATTTTTCTTAATCAAATATTATAGGAGATTCACATGAAAAGGAGTTTTAATTTACTTAATAACGTTTTAAATGATATAGAAAAATGTATCAGGAGCGATATTAGTTATAATGTTATTGCCAAAAAATACACTCTTTCAGAAAGTCATTTAAAAAGACTTTTTAAATTAGAGTATAATCAACCAATAGGATTTTATATTCGTTCCAATAAATTAACAGCGAGTATTAATGATTTGCTTAATACCGATTCAAATATTCTTGATATTGCGCTTAGCTATGGATTTAATTATGAGCAATCCTATATAAGGGCTTTCAAACGCAAATTTGGAATTACGCCCGGTAAGTTTCGCAAAATCGGATTATTCAAGCCTGAATGGATAAATATTTTATTTTTACAAAAAAATCCCGATATTAATAAAAATTTTCATTTAAGCGGGTGTAAAAATTATAAATAAGGAGATTTATAATGAGAAATTTTATTTTTATAATGTTAATTTTATCTGCAATTTCATGCGCATCTAATGACAAGAAAATCTGTAATTATGAAAATCCGCAAAGGGCTTTACTTGTTATTGATATGCAAATAGATTATATTGGTGAAAACGGCAAATTCCCGATAGAAAGAAATCAAATAAATAATTTAATCGAAACTGTAAACAATATCATAGGGGATTTTAATGATAGTAATTATCAAATAATATATATCAGGAACAATTTTCGTAAAAATAACATAAAAAACGTTTTTCGTAATTTTGCTTCGATTGAAGGGACAACCGGCGCAGAAATTGATCCCAGAATAAATATTGTATCGAATAATATTTTTGATAAATTCACTCCAAGTGCATTTTCAAATACGAGATTTGAAAATTTTTTAATAAGTAACCGGATTAATGAATTATATTTATGCGGGGTAATGGCAGATCAATGCGTATATGAAACGGCTTTGTCGGCAATAAACAGCGGTTATATTGTAAATTATTACGGAAACGCAGTGGGATCATCAAGCATAAAAAACATTGAAAAGGCAATGCAAAAATTAAAAAATAAAGGAATAAATATAATTGAATAGTAAAATAACTTGACAATTATAAAATATTATTTTAAATTATATAAACATTATTGGAGTGTATAATGGCTGCTAACAGGTCTGTAAATACTTCTCCGCCGCCAGGCGGCCTGGGCTTTAAAACTGTCAGTTACCTCCGTAACATTATGTGCAAATATTATGATTTATCTGTAAAACCTAAAAAAAACTATTGACAAAACATTGTAGATATGATAGTTATAAATTAGGCTTAAATTTGATTGGTATAGGAGGTAATGTTATGAAACTGCATAAAAGAATATGTTTGACAATTTGGTGTATATTATTTTTTTCATTTATATCAGCGAATATAAACGGAGAGGAACTTACTATATTTAAAGGTAATTATTTATCGCTTGGTTTATTAACCGGTAAACAAAACGTTACACTTGAAATAAGATTTGATACTGATAATAACATGTATTACTTATTCTATTATTATATTGGTCTTACACAAACACCTGTTTGGATAAGTTTAACTGAAAATCAATTGGAAATTTTAAGAAATAATCTGAAAAAATTTATTGAATGGGATACTATTGCGAGAAGGGAGAATGCAAATATCTCACGGGAATTACCTAATTCTGCTATAGACGCGGTAAATGTAATAGAAGGCACTGGTTATGAAAGAGCGGAGAGCCGCAATCTTACTAATCTGCTTTTTAGGTTTGATACAGATACGCAAGCAACCAAAATGGCAGGTGAACCTTTGCTGCTTATCACTTCTAATAAAGTTGGAACAAGAAATGCATATGGCATAGTTACACTGCAAGTTATGATTAATTTAACCAGTGAACAAGCGCAGAATTTATTAACAGGAATGGAGCCGAACAATTTAAAAAATTCTATTAACAGGCTCAGAGGGCAAAGTAATTTGTTCAATTGATTAATTATATGGACGGCTGTGATTAAAGATATATGGATAAAAAGATTTTTATAGTAATAATTTTATTTTGTATTATCAATACTTCTATAGTATTTTCTCAGGAAAATAAAATATTGGATTTTAACCATAGAATAACAATTGGTAATTATAATTCTTATTGGAACGATAATATTGGCATATTAGAAGCGGGATACGATTTTATCTTAAATATACTATACATAACGCCGGAATACAATATTTTTGATTTTGGCATAGGTTTAAGCGGTTTATTTGCTTTTGATAATATTGGCAATCCGCGTCAGCCTGTTCCGGGGCTTGGTATAAACGGAAGCATGAGATTATATTCGCCAATAATTAAAGGAGCGAGACTTTTTCTTGAAGGAGTTATGAGTTTAGTAATATATACAGAAGATTATCCGCAAAATGGAACAATGATAAATGGCGGCTGGCATTTAGGAGGCGGAATTGAATATAATTTAGGGAATAATACAAAATTATTTACAAAAATATTATGGTTTCATACTTCAAATAATGATGTTTATGGAAGGGAAAGGAATCCGTCAATAAATGCGCTAGGATTGGCGGCAGGCGTACAATTATGAACTTTCTAAACATAATCTTAAAATATATAAATAATTGTTTTTTATTTTTTATCCCGGTATTAATATTTAATATTTTATTTTTTAAGAAACTTCCTTCGCATTATCTGAAAGATATTTCTCATCCGATAATTATTGCGGAAACTATAACAAGAATTATAACCATAGCTTTTTCAATGATAATGGCTGTAAATATTCAAAATATAACGGGAAAAACAGGCTTAATAATATATATTATTGGCGTCATAATCTATTTTACATCATATTTCATTGAAATATATTTTTCTGATACATTATTCGGCAGAAATATTATTTTTATATTAGCGCCATACTGGACATCAGTTATATGGTTAATAGGTATAGGATTATTAGGTAATAGGTTATTTGTAAATATTCCCTATCATTTTACCGTTTATTTAATATTTTCAATTATATTTGCAGCTATACATACAATTCATGGTTACTTATGTTATAAAACATAGTAAAATAGAAGAAGAATTTCACACAAAGAGGAAATAAAGGTTGTTGTTAGCTGTCTATGCGCGAGCTTCACGATAAGATAACGGACAAAAATCCCAGATCCTCCTTTGTGATCTTTGTGTGTGAGTCTTCCTGCCATTAAATCTCCGGGACACAAACTTTGCCCATGTACAACTCTTTGGGCATTACCCTAATTTTCAACTTTTTTTCCAGTGATGATAAAAGACGCATTTGCGTTTCATCGCCAATTGTGACCATTATGCCGCGCTTTCCTGCGCGTCCTGTGCGGCCGCAGCGGTGTATGTACACTTCGCTGTCGGATGGAACGTCAAGGGCGATAACATGGGTAATATTGGGAATATCAAGGCCGCGGGCTGCAAGGTCTGTGGAAACAAGCACTTCAACGCCGCCATTCCTGAATAAATCGAGCGCCTCTTTGCGTTCTACGCCGGAGAGGGGCTTTTTACCCGCTTTTCCAAAAAGACCGGAGGCGGGAACGTGGTGGTACTGGAGGCGCGAGAGAACTAATGCCGCTTCATCGCCTTTGCTTGTGAACACGAGGGCTTTAATGCGGGATTTTTTTGTTTTAATGGCAGCTAACAATGAGCGTAACGTTTGATCCTTTCGGCGTTTTTCGCTGAAAATAGCCCAATGTTCAATTTTATCGCGCAGAATTTCATTGTCAGTTGATTCAATAAATGGGACTTCCCCGCCTTCTATGGCGCCAAAAAAAACTGTCTGTATTTTTTCCGCGCACTTTTTATTTAATGTCGCGGAGCACGCGGTTAGAAGAATTTTATCGGCTTGCGAGAATTTGCGAATCAGCGAAAACAATTCCGTCGTGTCATTTATCATCTCGTCGCTTACAAGACGGTCGGCTTCATCTAAAACCAATGAATATACGCCGTTTAATTTGAGGATTTTTTTTTGCGCCAGAAGAAGAAGCCTGTTTGGGTTTCCCACTACAATATCAGGCTTGAGCTTTTTAATGTTTTCAATCTGACGGTCAAGACTGATGCTTCCAATTGCTAAAAAAGAGCGGAGAGGCGAATCCGCTAAAAGAAATTCCAGTTCAGATGAAATCTGGGAACAAAGTTCCAGAGTAGGCGCAAAAATTAAAATACGCGGCCCTGAAAATGTTTTTTCTTTTTCCAATAAATAAGTTAAAAGCGGTAAAAGATAGGCAAAAGTCTTGCCGGTTCCCGTAGCCGATGAGAAAAAAACGCTCTCACCGGCAGCCAGGCGCGGAATCACTTTACATTGAATATCAGTCGCTTCTTTTATGTTACGCGTTTCAAGGCATTTAATAAAACATGACGCCGCGCCCAATTGCTCAAAATTCATTGTTTATTTTACCTGATATAACGGTTTACGGCAATAATAAAACCGTATCTCGTCCGATTCGACCCTGCCGTTTACCGCAAAATCGCTTCAAAAAACAATAAATTACTTCAAGGCAGAGCGTCAAGATAGTCATGTTCTACCCTGAGTATAACGGAATATTCAACAATAGCCAAATCACAATTAAAAAAGATTCAAATTTAACAAATAGTCACCATGTATAGAAACAGAAATATCGCTTTACTCATCGCTTAACACGGTTCTATAAAAACTATTATTGTCCGATAGTTAATTATTGTATAAAATTGATCTGTCATAAAAGATATATCAATAATTTTTAAAATGATTAAAAATGTTAATTTTAATTTTAAAAAATTTGATAAACTTTCAAAAAAGAGTAAACATATCCGCGTTGCGGATCTGTTTGATTATACCGGCTATTCTATGAATAGCGCGCCGCTCACGCGGCATAAAGCGAGGTTACTATGTTGTACACACAAGGAAAAACGGACTGCAAGCCCAGTGAAGTTGGCTATGATGAGAGCCGCATAGAGGCGGTTAATAAACATTTTCAGAGGCTTATCGACGACGGCGAAATCCAATGCGCGGCTTACTGCGTATCCCGCCTGGGCAAGGTTTTTATGAACGGCGCGATAGGGATGAAATCTTTTAAAAAAGACGATACAACGCCGCTGCAGCCGGACTGCGTTAATTACATCGCGTCCATTACAAAAATTTTTACCGCTGTTGCGATAATGAAACTGGTAGAAGACGGCATAACGCGGCTTGACGTGCCGGTAGGTGATATTCTTCCGCAGTTTAACACGCCGTCTTTTAACAGCGTTACGCTGTTTCATCTATTAACTCATACTTCAGGTATGCATGCGGACGGCGGCTGCTTTGACAACAAATATCAAATCAATTATTGGGACCATATTGAAATGGCCTACAAACGCCACAAGTCGCAGAACGGCGAGTTTGACTGGATTGCCGCCGCGCTGGGTACAATAGGCAGCGGTTTTCGCGTTAAGCCGGACACGGAGTGGGCATATTGCAGTTTTGGTTTTGTAATACTTGGCGCGGTTATCGAGAAACTTACAGGAATTTCACCGCATAAATATATTGAAGATAATATCATGAAACCGCTTAAAATGATCGACTCGGGCTTTAATATTACTGTGGATATGGCGAAACGTTTTATCATTTCTCCGTTAAATGAAGACGTTTTAAAACGCATTGACAACGCATTAAACGGCAAAACTGAATCTCACCCGTTATGGGATAAAATTCCTCAAACGGGCGGCGGCATTAATTCAACGACTTACGATCTTGTCCGTTTTGGCAATATGATGCTTTCAGGCGGTACGCTGGACGGAGCGCGCATACTTGGCAGAAAAGCCGTTGAAAGAATGACTACTATTGTATGCGCTCTGCCCAATTTTTGCTGGGGCGCAAAGGAAAAAGAACGATTCTACGGCGTCGGTTTTGATATGCGAAACGGTCCTGCTTTTACATTTTCTCCCGGTACATTTATGCACGAAGGCTGGGGCTACAGTTCGCTGTACATGGACCCAAAAGAAGAAATGACAGCCGCATGGTTTGTGCCTTTCACAAGGGACGAATGGTTCCCCAGGGCGCAGTACAATGTGCAGAATGTAATTTGGTCGGGTCTAAAATAAGGAAACATTAGTTGAAAAAAATTAAACAAAAACTCGATGTGTGCAAAGCGATAGCTTTTGCTACCATAAAGGAATATTTAGTTTATCGCTCTCACATGATGGTGTCGCTCTTTGTAGGCCCCGTATACTTTATCGTGCAGTACTTTATCTGGACTGCCGTCTACGGCGGCGGCGGAACAATAAGAGGAATTGAGTATCTGCAGATGATCCGCTACTTTGGCATATCGGCCCTGATTGGTTATTTAACATGGGATTCCGCGGACTGGAATCTTTCAATGTTAATACGCTCAGGCAAGTTTTTAACATTCGCGCTTCGTCCAATCCATCACCCTTTTTTCGCGCTTTCTCAAAAGATAGGACACCGTTTGCTCGCGGCTCTTATAGAAGCGCTGCCATGCGCCATAATATTCATCCTGCTTTTTAAAATTGATTTGACGCCGTCTAACATACCATGGACCATACTTTCGGCGGCGCTTGCCTCGTTTATTTACTTTTTTGTCAGTTATATCATAGGCATAGCGTCATTCTGGGTTGTTGAGTCCGAGGGAATACGGGCGTTTTACTATATGTTTAGCGGGGTATTTTCCGGTTCGTTTATACCTCTTGTTTTCTTTCCAAAATCGCTGCAGATCATTCAATTTTTTCTGCCTTTTCAATACACGTCGTATGTTCCTGCAATGGTTTTTATCGGGAAATATACGTTAGGTGATATTCAATTATCTATCCCCGTGATAGTGGGTATGCAGGCTTTAACGCTTTTATGCCTGTATATTATGTCGGAGCTTTTATACAGTTTGGCCATGAAAAGGTTTACGGCGGTGGGAGCTTAAACAGATAACAGGTTACAGATAACAGGTAACAAAGAAGAAATGAGCAATTAGCGGTAAGGAAAGAGAAGTAGGAAATAGAAATGAAAAAGATTTTTAGTATTTATAGAATTTGCGTGGCGACGGCAATAGGAAGGGCGTTAACTTACAGGCTCAATTTTATACTTTCTATGACAATAACGCTGTGTTTTAATTTGCTTTTGCCGCTGACGACAATACTTATTTACAAATCGGGCGCAAGTTTTCCGGGGTGGAATTTTTATGAAGTGTTGTTAATACAATCAATTTTTACTTTATCGCTCGGATTGGCGTTGGTCTTGTTCAGTAATGTATTGTGGTCAACAATGAATCATATACGCGAAGGCAGTTTTGAAGTTGTACTTCTGCGCCCTGTGAACCCGCTCTTTTATTTAGTCGCGACTAATTTTGATACCGGAAGTTTTGGGCTTTTAATTGGGGGCGGCGTAATGTTTGGCATTGCGATAGCGCACACGGGAGTTGTCTCGCTTGCGGCATTCGCGCAGTTTTTATTTTTATTCTTCGGCGGATTCGCGGTAATGACGGGTTTTCAAATGGTTATGGCGGCAACATCGTTCAAGTGGGTGGGAAATTCGCGCCTGCCTGATATTTTAGACAGTATACTGTCATTCGGGAAATACCCGGTATCAATATTTCCCAATACGATAAAAATAATATCGTCTTTTATAATTCCTGTGGGCATGATAGGTTTTTTTCCGGCAAGCGCGTTATTGGGACGTCTTGATCCGGTTGTGTTAATTTCAGTTGTCCCGTGCATATTGTTTATGTTTTTCGGGATATGGCTGTATCAATTTATGGTTAGATTATACGAAGGAGTAGGCGGCTGATATGAGTATAATAAAAGTTGATAATCTGGTTAAAACTTATACTACTTTTAAGCGCGGAAGCGGCATGAAGGAAACTTTGCGGAGTTTCTTTAAGCGTGAAAAAGTAACTATTAACGCCGTTGACAATATTTCTTTTACGGTTGAAAAAGGCGCTATATGCGGCGTTCTTGGCCCCAACGGCGCGGGCAAGTCTACGGCGATAAAAATGCTCTGCGGAGCGCTCTACCCCACTTCCGGAGAAATTGACGTTATGGGATATTCGCCAAGTAAAGATCGCAAAAAGTATGTGCGCGAAATAGGCGCTGTATTCGGACAGCGTTCCCAGTTAATCTGGGATATTCCGCCGATTGACAGTTTTAACATGAACCGCGCCATTTACGGAATAACTCAAGCCGACTACAAATCGCGCCTTGACGAGTTAGCTGAAATGTTTGAAGTTAGTGAAGTTATGCACAAACCTACAAGGGTTCTGTCTCTTGGCGAACGCATGAAGTGTGAATTTATTATGGCAATGCTCCACAAGCCAAAAATCGTCTTTTTGGACGAGCCTACAATCGGCCTTGACGTAATTGCAAAGGCAAAAATAAGGGAGTTTATCCTGAATATAAACAAAACAGGCGCGACTTTTATTCTTACAACCCACGATCTGGAAGATGTAAAACAGCTCGCCGATAATGTGATAGTAATAAATCACGGGAAAAAAGTGTTTGATGACACCTTGCAAAATTTGCAGCTCAATCTTGGGGAGAAAAAGATTGTCGAGCTTACGCTTGAACGGCAATTTGACGCCGCGGCGGCGCTTCCCGACAGCGTAATGGTACTTAAACAAAAATCACCGCTGGAAATAACTCTGGAAGTTGACGCTTCTAAAATTGCAATCGGCGACTTTATCAAGTTTCTTTCAAGCAGGGCTGCGTTATCCGACATAGCGGTAAAAGAACTGCCAATGGAGGAGATAATTACGCAGATTTATAATGAGCATAAATAAATACATAATAAATCCGGTAACCTCTTAAATTTCGCCGGAAACGCCGTAATTTTATTAATATTTGTAAATTTTTGCATAAAATTATATTAAAAAGTAAAAAATATCGGGTTTTTAACTATACGCAGGTATAGCATAAAAGAAATTACAACTATATATTGACAAGACAATAATAATTTCGTAAATTAAATACTATAAGGCATTTATTCAGGAGTTATAAAATGACCAAAGACATTGATTCTCGTAAAAAAGTTCTCTTAGTTGACGATGATGAAATACATCTTTCCATCACTGAATTATCATTACAAGATGAATTTGACGTATTTATGGTAAAGTCCGGTGAAGAAGCGTTGGAATTTTTGAATAAAAGCCAGATCGTTCCCGATCTAATAATGCTTGATATTTTAATGCCTATAATGGACGGCTGGTTAGTATTTGATAGAATTAATGATATTGCGGCTTTAAAATTCACTCCAATAATGTTTTATACGTCATTAGAAGAAGAGAGCGCGAAAGAAAGGGCGTATGAACTTGGAGCGTTTGATTATATTACCAAGCCCTGCGAGCAATCAATTTTACTAAGCAGAATAAATGACGCGTTAAAAAAAGCTGATTTGAAAAAGAAGCAGTACGGCATATAAAGAGCCTATTAAATTAAGGCTCTTTAGTCATTAATTGTTTTTATCATATTTTTCTTCCCCATTAAATATGACTTTGTAATAAACATTTCAATAACTTTTTTTGCATCATCACTGCTTTTATTAAAAACCTTGCCTGATAAAACCACTAATTCTTCTACAATTTCAGTAGAATTAATGGTTTCTTTCAATTTATCAAAATTCATATTTCCCCCAAAATTTTATTGAATGGGAATATTCTACAAAATTAAACAGGGTCTGTCAATATACCCATCCGGCATATTTCTTAACAAGTGCAGCCTTATTTTAAAGGTTTACAATTGATTTTTTTAACACTAAGAGCGCGAAGGGACAAAGAACACAAAATAGAAATTATCCGCCAACACCTAATTAAAGAACGCTTTGAATATAAAAAAACGCGGTTAAGAAACTTTAATGATCATCTGTACTTCACCTAACAAAATAAGCGGCAGTTACCGTTTCCTGTATTCTTCATAAACGTCTATCATTCTTCTGATAAAATTATCAACCGAATAAGTTCTTGATATTTCTTCTGATCGTTTTCCCATTTTTGTTTTTTTATCCTTATCCGATAAAATATCAATGGCCTTCTCCCACATCATTTTATCATTTTCCACAGCCCAGCCGTTATCGTTGTTTACAACCATTCCTTCAATGCTTGGATCAGCGGCGGCGACGACGGGAAGTCCCGCGGCCATCGCCTCAATAAATGTAATAGGGTGAACTTCACTGTGCGACGCGCTCATAAAAATATCCGCCGCAGTGTAAACCTGGCGTATTTCATCAGGCCAGCGCAGATACCCGGTAAATACGACTGAATTCGCAATACCCATCTCGTAACATTTTTCCTGTAATGATTTTTTATCAGGACCGTCGCCTACAAGCATCAATTTAACTTTACTGCGGTGAGATTTAATTTCTTTAAAATTTTCGATTAGCGTTACAACATTCTTTTCGCTTCCCAACCGTCCTACAAAGACAATTAACTCCTCGTCATCGGCAATACTATGCAGCTTGCGAAAATTATTTGAATCCCTGTTTATGCTGTCTGAATGTTCATAAAAAAGCGAAAGATCAATTCCGTTTGGAACTATATGAATCGGCATAGGCATCTTTATCTCTTCAAGGAAATTTTTAATTTTTCTTGAAGGCGCTATTATACACTTTTGACTGCGTAAAATCTGACGAAAATACGCGCCCATATTTTTTCTAAAATAAAGTTCTAAAATGAACGGCGTATAATTTAAGTAGTCCCTATAAAAAGTATGCATTGTATGAACCGAAGGGATTTTAAGTTTACGGCTTACAATACGCGAAGCAAGGTACAGGCTGAATTCAGTATGCGAGTGAATAATGTCAATGTTAAGAGATCGGACTTTTTTTATCATTTGTTCCGCGATAAAAAAACCTATGCGATGCTGCGGTTCATTTTTAAATTGAATTGACGAACTTGTGCGAAAAACATTTTTTTCTTCTATAGCGTCAGGATAGTGTATGGTAAACACAAAGACATTATGCCCCTGCTTTTCCAATTCGGTTTTAAGCGTCCTGACAACCGTAACTACTCCGTTAACCTGAGGAGTATAACAATCGCAAAAAAGAGCTATGTTCACGCCATTATTATAAACAATAATTATTTTTATGGCAAGAATGAATTATAAGACGCTCTGCAAAAATTGCCTTGTCCTGTCGTTTGAGGGATTGGTAAATAAATGTTCAGGAGTACCAACTTCCAGTATGGAGCCTTCAAACATAAACACTACCCTGTTGGCTACTTCGCGCGCAAAGCCCATTTCATGGGAAACAACAAGCATTGTCATGCCGCCTGCGGCAAGCTGTTTCATGACGGTCAGTACCTCGCCTACAAGCTCGGGATCAAGGGCGGATGTCGGCTCGTCAAAAAGCATAATCTTCGGCTCCATGGCAAGCGCGCGGGCAATTGCGACCCGCTGCTGTTGGCCGCCTGAAAGCTGCGAAGGGTACGCGTTAATTTTATCGCTTAAACCAACCCGCTCAAGTATATGCCGGGATTTATCACGCGCCTGCGCAAGAGGCAATTTGCGGACATTGTGCGGGGCAAGCATTACATTTTCAAGCGCGGTTTTGTGCGGGAAAAGATTAAATCGCTGAAAAACCATTCCAATTTCCAAAAGAATTTTATTGCGCTCGTCATTGGGCATTTTTACATCGTTGACTCCGTTATGGCAATCAAAAAGAATTTTGTCCTCGATAAATATCTGCCCTTCGTCAATAGTTTCAAGCCTGTTAAGGGTGCGAAGATACGTCGATTTGCCGGCGCCTGATGGCCCGATTATACACACCACTTCGCTTTGTTCAACCGTCAGTGAAACATTTTTTAATACGTCAAGCTGTCCGCGTCCGTTACCGCCTTGAAAAGATTTGTATATTCCTACGGTTTTTATCATTGACATAACGGTCTCACTCGTATATTGAATATTTATTTTCCGCCTTGCGGAAAACATAGGAGAATACCGCCGTGATGATTAAATACAGAACCATGGCGGGAATGTATACAAGAGCCGATCTTGTGGAGCCTTCGATATTTCTTGTAGCTTTTGTTATGTCAACTAACGCGATCATCGAAACCAAAGACGCGTCTTTTAACATCATGATAAATTCATTGCCGACAGGCGGAATTAATCTGCGGATAGACTGGGGGATGATTACAAGGCGCATTGTCTGCGCGTAAGTTAATCCCAGGGCGCGGGAAGCCTCAAACTGCCCTTTATCGATGCTTTGAATCGCCGCCCTGATTATTTCCGCGCAGTAAGCGCCCGCGTTTAGCGAGTAGGCGATAAATGCCGCAAGGAAGCGGCTGTTAATTGTCAGCGCCGGAAGAATCATAGGGAGCGCGTAATAAACAAAATAAAGCTGCATTAACAGCGGCGTACCTCTGAAAAAGAACACATAGGCGCTGCAGATTTTATTTATTATCGTATTTTTTGACATCTTCCCCAATGCCAAAAAGAGGCTGAGAACAAGCCCGGCGCTGACAGCCGATACCGTCAGCGCGATAGTTACTCTTGCGCCTCTTAGAAGCTGGGGCGTCCAGGAAAAAATAATTGTTTTTAAAGCTTCCATTAACCTTTATCGCCGTACAGGAGAAACCAGATCCATTCCATCAAAAATGTCTTTTGATATTTTCAACATGGTTCCGTCTTCAAAAAGTTCATCCAGAGCTTTGTTTATCGCCTGGGTTAAAGCGTCGTTTCCCTTCCTCATGCAGACGCCGAACTCTTCTTCTCCGCCCTGCCATACAATTTCAAAAAAGTCAGAGCGCGCTACATATTCATAAGCGACCAGAAGATCGGTCATAATGGCGTCTACGCGGCCAAGTTTAAGTTCGTCAAAACAGTACATTACTTTGTCATATTCATAAGGGACAAACTGCAATCCGTTTTCCGCGAGTTCGGTCATGTAAGTATCGGACGTTGTTTCTTCCTGATAAGATACGCCAAGCCCAGTAAGGTCCGAAGGAGAGCGCACCTGATATTTTGAATCCTTCGGCATTACAATGGCAAGGGTATTTTGAATATAAGGTTTGCTGAAATTATGCGCCGCAAGCCGCGCGGGATTGATTGTTACCGAGGAGATAATACAGTCAAACTTCTTTGTATTAACCGCGGCAAAAATACCGTCCCATGCCGTATCTACAAACTGAACTTCAAGCCCCATTTTTTGCGCAAGAGCCTTTCCAAGGCTTACGTCAAAACCAATGGGAGTAACGCCGTCATCCGCCATATATTCCATTGGAGGATAACCAATTTCCATACCGACCATTAAAACGCCCTTTTTAATCGTCATACTGCCCGAATCTTTTGAACAGCCGGTGATTAAAACCGCAGCAATAGCTAAAACAGAAAAAACAACTGCAATCTTTTTCATTTATATACCTCTTAAAATTGTAGAATTCCTTATAATTTATAGTAATTTGTTAATAATGTCAATATATATTTGATGAAGGTTATAGGCCTAAAATTTTCAGTTTATAATGAAAAAAGAGGTGTTTTTATGGAAGAGTTTGAAAAACTTCCCGAGGATTTTAAGTCTCCCATGTAAAAAAGAAGCGGTTTATTGCGGAGATAAGTATTTATTCAATATTATTATTTTTCTTTTGATTATGATACGCGCATAATAGTTGTGCATTTGTAATAACTGTCTCTCCGCCTTTTGAATATGGAAATATATGATCCGCTTGATAATTGTCCCATGAAACTTGAGCCTCTTTTTCGGTTTTACCTTCTTTAAGACATAATTGACAAAGACCTTTCCCGTCACGATAAATTTTAATTCTTTCTGCTTCATTAAAATTACGTTTATGATCGAGTGTTTTAAGCGTATAGTTCTTTTTTAATAAATATTCAAAAAATAATTGTCTTAGAATAATATCTCTTTCTTGTACATTCGATAAACTTTGCTGCCTATTATTTGTAAACACGACAATATCAAAATCACTTTGATCAGATTTCATTATCCTTTCATGAAAAGAATAAAAGAAGTTTTTTATTAGTTCTTTTTCATTTTTATCTATGACATAGTATTTTTTTAAGTGCCTTAATAAGAGATATAAGGAAATAATTATATATTCACGACTTAATTCCTTAATGCCGTTATTTTTGCCTACAATAGGATCATTTTTAAAAATACTATAAAGAAAGTCTAAATTCTTTAAACAATTTTTCGCAATTAACTCGTTTTCAAAAGAATCATTCCCTATTCCATCATTATTTTCAAATTCCTCAATAAAATTTACTACTTCAGAATCTTTTAATTCTGCATATCCATCCTTTTGCTCTATTATTAAAAATCTTGCCATGAGAACAAGGTGCTGCATACGATCATTTTTTCGTTCAATTATCTTAAAAAATGGATGTTTATTACTGTTATGATCGACAGGTATGTATTTTTCAAAATCAAATGTCTCATCATCGCTGTATTTTACAATAAAATTCCTTGATAAACTTGATAATTTTGCATGTGCTTTTTCCATATAATTTAATTCTTCACCTTGTTGTAATCTCCAAAATATTTCAGTTGCAGTTTTTTGATGTTCAGAATTCTTTGGATCATCAATATTTTTTACAATGTCCGCATTAATTATTAATTCTTTATCAATAAATTTTCTTAACTCTAAATTTAATTCTTTAAAGTATTTATTCGGTAAATCTTTATGAATATCTTTTAAAGTTGAAGGGAGCTTATATTTATTATCAAAAAAATCCAATATTGCCGTTATTCTTTGCTGACCATCAATAATTTCTCTTACGGTTTTATCTTCTGAAAGGCGTACTTCCCTAATAACAAGTCTTGGCACATAATAACGCCGAAAAAGACTGTCAAACAGGCTTTGCTTTTTGCTTACTGACCATACGCTCTTCCTTTGGTATGCAGGTCTTGTAATATATTCGTCCCGATATTCCGCAATATCTTTTAGATGTATTTTATCTTCAGTTATTAAATATTCTTGCCTTGGATTAAAAGCCATTACTTACTCCTTCTTAATAAATATTATAATATATTAATCAATTTTTGTTTATAAAAAATTCAAAATATCACATTCAAAAATAATTAATTAACAAATTGTTACATTTTGTCAATTTTATATAAATTTATGGCAATTTCTCTGACGGACGTAATTACAGAGGAATATTTGGAAGTAAAAATCGCTTAATTTCATTCCATGGTATATACGTTTCTTTAATCATCCATAAAAATTTCCATTTCAATATTAATATAACTGTCGTCATTATTAATTTCTTTAACTGTTCCATAAATGAGTTTTCCGGCATCCATCAATCTTGCAAGTATAGGATTTTTTTCACGCGGGACATAACCAAGTTTGTTATTATCTTGATCTTTAACAAGGATAGCTAATTTATCGTATTTATTATCAGGTTCACGAACAAAACGCAGTTTAGCTCCGATCTTCATTTCGTCAAGCAGATCATGAATATCGTCCACATAAAATGCTCCGGCAACAGAGGCGGATATAAGATAAATTTGCCTGGAAAATGGTTTTCCAAGATTCAAACCGCTTATTGCCGAGTTCAGAATCGAAACAATATTTGTTTCATCAATACGAATTATCTCATTCATAAATTATTTTATCATATCTTTCAAACGATTTTCAATAATATTATATTTTTCCTGATATTCAGTTAACTGATTTGATAATTCATCAATTTTATTTTTCATTTCCGCCTCATTTTGAAGCAAATCTTTAACTGTATATGGAAATGTTTCTTTTATATTCTGAATTTCATTTAACAGATATTCTTTTTCATTGAGCAATAATTCTTTCCTTGTTATTAATTTATCCATTGAGTTTACTGTTTCTGTAACAGTTGTTTTCTCCAAAAGCAGATAAATAATTTTTAGTTTAGATAAATTTGCGTTTTTATAGGCATTAACAGCATCAACAAATTGAGCATGCTGTTCTTCTGTTATATTTGGATTAATATCAGGATGAAGTTTTTTAACAATAAGCGTATACATTTTTTTTAACTCTGAAGCCTCTTCGTCCGTCAAAGTTTTTCCGTAACTACTGTTTTTTAACCGCGCACTTTCTATTTCCTTTTGTTTTTCAATCAGTTTTTTAGTATATTCCTGATATTCTTTATCTAATTGTTTTTCTATTTCGGCAATATTATATGATTGTTCCCTGTTCAAGAAGGCTTGAATAATATCTATCTTTCTTTTGGATTTCAAAATCTTACATTGATATTCAAAAACAGCATACTCTAATTTTCCGATTGATAACATATATTCGGTTTGTAACTTTGGACATAAATGGTAAATTAACTTATCCCGATCATACACAAGTTCAGCCAATTCTTTTTCAAGTTGTTGAATTAACGAAAGAAGATTGTCGTATTCGGGGTTTTTTGCTATTTCATTCATGTTTTTATATATTCCTGATTAAATTTTTCCCATTCCTCATAAATACTAATCAATTCGCGGTCAAGAAAAGACAACGCTTTGCTTCTCAAATCAGAGGGAACGTTATAGTATGCTTCCGCGATGCTTCCCGTGATAGCGGCTAATGTATCACTGTCACCGCCTATGCTTACCGCGCCTCGAATAGCGTCTTCAAATGAAACAGACTCAAGAAAAGCGACAATCGCCTGAGGGACTGTTTCCTGGCAAGTCTCATTAAATTTATAATCATCACGGATACCGTCAAGGGTAAAGTTCAGGGAGTAGTAGTCTTTTTCCATCCGTTCTTTTATTTCGCTCTTTGCGGCTCCGTTACGCGCTATAAATATTGCGACTGAAACGGCTTCCGCTCCTTTCAGTCCTTCCGCGTGGTTATGCGTAACTTCGGTAACTTTTCGGGAAAGCAGTATCGCCTCCTCTTCGGTTCGAGCGATAAAACCGCACGATGAAACGCGCATTGCCGCGCCGTTTCCATAACTGTTATACGGCTCAGGAGCGTTGCTAAACATCCATTTTCTAAACATACCGCCAAAACCGCAGTTAGGGTATTTGCGCCCGATTTCCTGCATATATTTTACGGCATTGTATTCAAGCTGCTGCCAATCGCCGTTACAAGCCATGATTGCCTTTGCAATGGCAAGCGTCATTATACTGTCATCGGTAATACGGCTATCTTTGGCAAATAAGTCAAACTCTTTGCTGCGAATATTGTTAAATTCAAACCTTGAACCGGCGATGTCGCCGATAATTGCGCCTAGCATATTAAGATATTACCATTAAAGCATTGTTTTGTGCAATATACTAATTTTTAAAAAATTCATTCTGAAATATTTTTTCACTTGTTACTTTACGTTCTTTTACAATGTCATCAGAATAAATATCACCAATTAATAAAGGTGATAACGGAATATGTTTTTTGATATTTTTATCAATAGTGTTATCGCTATTATTTGCATAACAATAAACGCAGCCATTGGAACATGAATTATATTCTCCTATATCAATACTTCTTACACAACCGCATTCAAGCCGTTGATTTTTATCTTTCTCAACAAATAAATTATTTCCTGTTATTTTTGAAATCAACCTGTCGTCTATACAGCGGGCATGTGTAATGCCATATTGTGAAAGATCGATATTTTCCGCGCAAGTATCAATTAAAAAATTATTATTTCTTGCGATTTCTGAGAAATTTTGAGCTATGATATTTTTTTCTTCTGTTGATATTTCAACAATCTCTAATAATTTAATATTTTCTTTTATCTTTTTATAGAAATCAATAAAACTGAATGTTACTTTTTCCGTATATCCTTTAAGAGCGCCCGCTAATTTTTCAAAATTATCAATATGATATGTAATATTATATTTTTTACTAATTAAAACTGGATCATAACGCCAAATAACTTTCTGCGGACCAATTGTGTCTGATAATTTTTTAAAGGTTTCAATTATCTCTGTTTTGGATGGTAATCTTGCTTCAACATCTGTTTCATACGGAGTTAGGGTAAATTGAAAATAATATTTATAATTTTTTAATAAATTAAGATTATCAATCATTGGCTTTGGATTTTTACTCCAGAAAACAATACAATCAATAAGTTCAGGCTCAAGATTTATTTCGCTGATTTGACGTATATTAAAAGGATTTCTTATATAAACGATTTTTTCTTTTATTCGGGTATAAAACCATTCTGAGTAATATGAGGGAATATCAGTTCTTCTGCTTGCGCTTATTATCATGGTTGAGTTTCTTTATTTCCCTGTCAAAATCGGATTCAAACAGGCGGTCTTGAATAATACGGTATTTTTCAAATTCGCTTTCGGCGAATTCTTTTGCAAGCTGAGCGCTTATCTTTCCTGAATCTTGAAGAATTGATCTGTCATCGGCTTCGAGAAATCGGTCGAGGCGTTTACTCCAATCTTCCATTGTCATGGGTATATGTTTTTTTGCCCTATCCTCCGCCAAATCAAGGTACGCATTGACAATACGCCCCAAAGATTCCAGTTCTGCCTCTGTCAGATAATTTTTCGCAACAGCAACA
>Ga0268262_10000513_pt1 | contig 51074 bp, 44 predicted proteins | sample TergutNc150P3_FD_190354 | JGI IMG/M metagenome (GOLD analysis project Ga0268262, IMG submission 190354) | Nasutitermes corniger P3 segment gut microbial community from laboratory colony in Florida, USA - Nc150 P3 (SPAdes) (version 2) | ecosystem: Host-associated > Arthropoda: Insects >... | reverse complement strand
GAAAGGAGGTAATCCATCCGCACCTTCCGGTACGGATACCTTGTTACGACTTAACCCCAATCACCAAGCTCACCTTAGGCCGAAATAAATTCGGACGTCAGGTGCTCCTGACTTTCATGGCTTGACGGGCGGTGTGTACAAGACCCGGGAACGTATTCACCGCAGTGTGCTGACCTGCGATTACTAGCGATTCCGACTTCATGAGGGCGAGTTTCAGCCCTCAATCCGAACTGGGACCGGCTTTGATGGGATTTGCTTCACATTACTGTTTCGCTGCCCGTTGTACCGGCCATTGTAGGACGTTTCTAGCCCAGGACGTAAGATCAATACTGACCTGACATCATCCCCTCCTTCCTCCCCGTTGCCGGGGCAGTTTCACCAGAAAAATACAACTGGCGACAAGGGTTGCGCTCGTTGATGGACTTAACCAAACATCTCACGACACGAGCTGACGACGGCCATGCAGAATCTGTCACCTTGTTCAATAAAGCACTCACTCCTTTCGGAGTAATTCAAGGGATGTCAAGCCCTGGTAAGGTTCTTCGCTTAGCATCGAATTAAAGAACATCCTCCACCGCTTGTGCGGGTCCCCGTCAATTCCTTTATGTTTTAGCCTTGCGGCCGTACTCCACAGGCGGAATGCTTAACGCGTTAGCTTTATTACTCAAGGGGTCGATACCCCAAACAATTAGCATTCATCGTTTACGGCGTGGACTACCCGGGTATCTAATCCGGTTCGCTCCCCACGCTTTCGTGCCTTAGCGTCAGAAATACCCCAGTCGCCTGCCTACGCCATCGGTGTTCCTCCTTATATCTACGGATTTCACTCCTACACAAGGAATTCCAGCGACCTCTGGTATTCTCGAGCAAAGCAGTTCAAATGATAGGCTGATGGTTGAGCCACCAGTTTTCATCACTTGCTTACCTTGCCGCCTACGCAACTCTTTACGCCCAGTCACTCCGGATAACGCTTGGGTCCTACGTATGACCGCGGCTGCTGGCACGTAGTTAGCCGACCCTTATTCATTAGTTACCGTCATATTCTTCTCTAATAAAAGCAGTTTACAACCCGAGGGCCTTCATCCTGCACGCGGCATTGCTCCATCAGGCTTTCGCCCATTGTGGAAGATTCCTCACTGCTGCCTCCCGTAGGAGTCTGGACCGTATCTCAGTTCCAGTCTGACTGATCATTCTCTCAAACCAGTTAAGGATCGTCGACTTGGTGAGCCATTACCTCACCAACTATCTAATCCTACGCGGGCTACTCCCAAACCACCGAAGTTTTAATCCGAAGACCGTATGCGGTATTAGCACACCTTTCGGTGCGTTATCCCTCAGTCTGGGGTGTATTCCCACGCGTTACTCAGCCGTCCGCCGCTCGCCAGCCCTCACGGAAACTACAACTGTCATTGCGAGGGTCTTTTGACCCGAAGCAATCTAGTTATAATCTCGGTGAGGCTGCTGCCGCTCGACTTGCATGTGTTAGGCATGCCGCCAGCGTTCATCCTGAGCCAGGATCAAACTCTCCATAAAAGCTACGCTTTTATGGAGAGAGATAAACCTTCGTCGACTCGGAAAAACGAATAAATCCGTTTTTCGCTCGTCTCCTCGCTTTATCAAACTCTCCAACGTAGCCAAAAAAGTGTTATCTCTAACATAAAAGATGTACTGACGAAATTGACTTGCACTATCGAATTGTAAAATTGCGTTTTACGCAGTTAAATGAATGTTGATTCTCTGTCGATTTTGCCGTCCAACAGAGTCATTCAAAAAACTCTCGCGAAAAACTTGTAGTATTTTACCGCACTTTTCTCTCCGCGTCAACACTTTTTTGTTAAAATTGCAGATAAAAATGTTGTAGAATTAACAATATAGATAATAATGTCAAAAAATCGGGGTTTAATAATAAAACCGCCTGCGCCTATGGCGATCCGTTCATAACTCGGTCTTCCTGGTACCACTTCCATGTCAGGACCGTTTTCGTCATTTTCCCAACGCGTCTTGGACGCATTGCTCGATCCATACCGAGCATGAGAGGTCAAATGCGTTTTAATAACGAATCGTAATGATCAAATATCATGGGATAGCCGAGGTGTTCGTTTTGTTCAGGATATTCGACCTCCCTGCCGACGCAGGTTTGACCGATTTTTCGGGCAAATCGTGCTTGGGTACAATCGTGAGGGGGATAGTTGTTAAGGAAAAAGTGCCTGACCGCCCAACCGCTCTCTGATAACATCTTACTCGCAATTGCCGGACGACAAGAGGAGCAATCATGGTTGGTTTCACTCCTCAAAATCGCCCCTGTTTTAGCAATCCTGGTTATTTCGTCAATCATCCATTCTAGTCGTTTCTGATTACAGTAGTAAAAAATCGAATTACACGCAAATATTAGATCCATACTACCATCCGGAATGCGCGCAATGTTGTTAGTCAATTGCAAAACGCCACCACGCGTGATGTCGATGTCATTATCTGTTACGTACCCGACGTCGAGCCCTATAACAGGGGTCTGTTTGCCCGACTCCACGGATTCCTCTAGCATTTGCCTTAGCGCAACTCCTTTGCCAGATCCAACGTCAAGGATTCCGGTCGCTCTTTGCACTTCTTGATCAATCGAGTGCTCACCCCCTTCATCACGACCATACACCAAACCCTCATAAGTGCGTAGCGGCGCCCTATCTCGATCTTTCTTGTACATTGGTCTTTCACAATATTTGTCATTTTGCGCCCAATATTTCATGATTTTACTAAACCCATCACCGTATTGCACCTCGAGAAGGTGACGAAAATTCGTAGATCCGCCATACAGTGGTTTTAGCCGACCATCTTGGTCGTATGCCTTTTTCATTATTATATCATAGCATATATTCTATATGTTTACAATTAGATTATACTGTGCGTGACTTCTATACCTGATTTGCTATTTGTTTGACGCGCAATAACTCATAATACAACTCATTATAAATCCTTTGACGCTCATCAACTCTATACTCTAATGTGCGAACGCTATAATCCGGCTCTCGTCCACGACGCAGATCCCACTCGGCATCAGCAAGACGGTTTTTTGCGTATCGCAAATCATCTCTGGCACGTAAAACTTTTTTCTCGAGTTCTGCTATCCGATCCGTTTCAGGCACTTTTGATACCTTATCTAATCTTTTGATCGCGTCGATCGCAAACGCCATTTGCGAAAGGTTATCAGCCGATGGCGCATTTCTTTGTGCCTCGAATTGCAAAATTGAACCAAACACTTCCTCCGGCGTTTTCGCCAGAGAGGCGCGTCTATCGAACGGATTTTCAAAGCCTCTCATTCCCGGAATACCCACTAAAAACGGGCTTATAGCACCCCCTTGTTGAGGTGCTTTTTGCTCTAGCAAATGACTGCCCATCTTACCATTGTATCACACTTTGTCGTTTGTGTCAATAAACTAAAGTTGCGTGATGATTTCCGCCCCTGTTTCGGTGATCAAAACCGTGTGTTCGAAATGCGCCGATAGTGATCCGTCGCGAGTGCGAATTGTCCAACCATCAGAATCCTGTTTCACTTTCCAGCCGCCCAGTGTCGCCATTGGCTCGATCGCGATGGCGTTGCCGACTGGAACGAGCATGCCGCTGCCGCGTTGACCGTAATTTGGGATGTCGGGGTCTTCGTGCATGTTGCGACCGATGCCGTGACCGACGAGGTCGCGAATGATGCCTAATTTCGCCTTATTTAGCACCGTTTCGACCGCTGCGGCGATGTCGCCCGTTTTGACTGCGCCGTGAATTGCGTCGATACCCGCGTATAGTGATTGTTCGGTGGTATTTAACAACAATTTCTTCGCACCACGCGCTTCCTCGTCAACGATCATCGTGAAAGCACTGTCGGCTTTCATGCCGTTGACCTCTATAACTAGATCAAAACCAATGACATCGCCGACTTGGAACGAATCATCGGTCGGGACGGCATGCACAATCGCATCGTTGATCGAAATACAGATCACACCCGGAAAATTAACCTCAGGATTTTTATATGTCGCGATCGCGCCGCGTTTTGTGATTTCGCGCGCGCACCACGCGTCGATGTCTTTGCCGGTCACGCCAGCGTGGACTTGTCCACGCAAATCCTGAAACAATTCCGCCAAAATCTTCCCTGCCGCGCGCATATCACGCAGTTCATCTGGGGTAAAATTCTGTGCTGCGACGACGCTCATTATTTCGCATCCCCGTCCAATGTTTGTACGATTCCGTATGATTCCAGTTCGGTTTCGATGCGGTCGTGAATTTCGCCGACACTACCGAGGCCATCGATGTGAACGATTGGGATTTCTAATTCGTTAAAGAAGTTCAACAGCGGATAAATTTCGCTGCGATGGATTTGCAGGCGGCGTTCGACAGATTCGGGTTCGTCCTCCAAACGACCGCGTTTAGTTAAGCGCCGTACGATTTCATCGCGCGGAACTTCTAAGACTATACACATTGACACGCCGTTTTTGCCACAGCGTTCTTGTTCGTGCTCGGTTAGCGCTTTTGCCTGATCGACGGTGCGCGGGTAGCCGTCCAAAATCACGCGTTCCACGTCACCGCAGGTGTTTGCCTTATCTAAGGATTTGAACACCACTTTATTAGTGATTTCGTCCGGCACTAATTCGCCGGATTTCATGATTTTGAACACTTCGTGATCGGCGTAATCGCGGAACATTTGCCCCGAACTTAGCCATCGCCAACCGTGACGCGCCGCCAATATTTGCCCTTGCATCGATTTGCCCGAACCGGTCGGACCGAAAAATATGATCATACCAGCAATTCCTTTACGATTTTTGCGATGCGTGCACCGTCCGCCGCTGCGCCGACCTCAGTTTTGACGTCGCCGATAACGCGCCCCATGTCTTTTATGCCGAAACCGCCTGTCGCAATCACGCGTTCGATGATTTCGTGTAATTCGTCGTCGCTCAACGGTTTAGGCAGATACGCTGCCAAAATTTCGCGCTCCGCCATTTCTTTTTGCTCGCGCTCCTTATCGCCCGCACCGGCGTAAATTACAATGGCGTCGTCGCGTTTTTTGACTTCGCGAGCGATGACTGCCAAAATTTCGTCGTCGGACAACCCCGTACCACGTTTGCCCTTCGCGACTTCCTCGTATAAAATTGCCGACTTTAGGCCCGACAACGTGGTTTTGGCGAACTCGTCGCGCGCCAACATCGCTTCCTTTAACGCTTGATTGATTTTATCAATTAACATATTTTTCTCCTTTTCAATATTGTACCAGAAACGCGGCGAAAATAAAACCCGCCCGGATCGCGGACGGGTTAATTATTTGCGATTTTGATTAAACCTTCGCTTTAATCAAACCGAGGCGGATTTGCAAATTCTTCTCTGCCTTGCGTCGGTCGCGAATAATCGCGGAGGTGCGGCGCTCGGTTTTGCTGATTGGTTTGCTGAATCGCTGTTTCGATTTAGCGTCCGCAATCACACCGGATTGCAACACGCGACGGTTAAAACGGCGCAACAAATTCTCGTTCGCCTCTCGCTGATCTTTTCTCTTAACACTAATCATACCGAAATAGTTTAGCAGATATCAGAAATTTTTGCAACAGGTTCAAGCCGAATCAATCGCCCCTCGACCGAAATGCGATCGTTCCAATTGTTTTCGGTCAGTTCGATTAGGATTTTGGCGCGTTGTGGTTCGTCGTTGTCGTCAAATTCGGATAGAGTGAATTTATCCGATGCGTTGAATGCGACTGCGTTAAATTTGCGTCCGTCGCTATCCGCGAAAACGTAGCGCACGTGTTGCCCGCTGTCGCCCATTGTGCGGCGCGACATGATTAACACTGGTGAAATTTCGAAAACTGGTGCGGGATTACGTTGTCCGAACGGTTCGAGTTTGGTGATTTCGGTTAGTAATTCAGGGGTAAAATCGGCGAAATTATCGATTGTTACGTCGGGTTTCGGGTATAAAAACTCTTTTTGGTTCGTTAGGTTTTGCGATTTGTAAAAATCTTGCACCGCCGTGTACCATGTGTCGATTTGCGTCGTTTCGATCGTCAAACCGCCCGCCGCCAGATGTCCACCGCCCTTGATTAACAATTCGTCGGTGGCATGGATCGCCGCGGCGATGCTAAATTGCCCGAAACTGCGCCCCGATGCTTTGCTGAATTCCGCGCCGCGCGACATGACGAATGCCGGTCGTTCGAACTTTTCCAATATTTTCGCCGCTACGATGCCGATGACGCCCTCGTGCCAATCGTCGCCAACCGTGATCGCCACTGGATCGGTTTCGATAACCTGTTCGCATGCCGAAATGAAAATTTCATCCTGAACTTTGCGGCGTTCCTTATTCATCTGTTCCAGTTTCTCGGCAAGTTGCAGCGCGCGCATATTATCATCAGTCTTCAGTAGTTCCAGCGCGATTTCCGCCGTTTCCATGCGCCCCGCCGCGTTGAGCCGCGGACCAATCATGAATCCGAGCGCGCGCGCATCGATGTTTTTTTGATCGACGCCCGCCACCGCCATTAACGCCTTTAACCCCAGGCAGCGCGTTTTTTTGAGAACCTCTAAACCCCATTTGACATAGGCGCGATTTTCATCAACCAAACCCACCACGTCGCACACCGTCCCGAGTGCCACCAGGTCGAGCAGCCATTTTTCCTGCCCGGGGGGTAGTGTAAGATCCGGCTCGCTACTGCTCTGCAACGCCTGCACCAACTTGAACGCCACGCCCGCGCCGCATAAATCGGCGAATGGATACAACTCTCCTATTTTGTCATCCTGAACTTGTTTTAGGATCTTTTTTGATTCCGAAACAAGTTCGGAATGACAATTATTTCTTTTCAAAATTAGATTTTCATCATAGGAATCGGGAAAATCGCGCACTAAAATTTTCGGATTCAACACCGCAACGGCGTCCGGTAACGTGGCGTGTGGCGTGTGGTGGTCGGTGATGATCACGTCCACGCCCAACTCGTTCGCGCGCGCCACTTCGTCGAACGATAACGAACCGTTGTCAACCGTAATGATCAGTTTCGTCCCGTCCGCCACAATCGCTTCAACCGCGTCGATATTCAACCCATATCCTTCCGTGAACCGATCCGGCGTATAGGTCGCCACATCAATCCCGAATTGTCGAAAACTATCCCATAAAATCGTTGTGGCGGTCATGCCGTCGATGTCGTAATCGCCGTAAATTGTGACTTTCTCGCCACTGTCGCGCGCCGCCAAAATGCGACCTACCGCGATTTTCATATCCGGCAATAGAAACGGATCGTGTTTCGATTTTTCATAATCGGGATTTAGAAAATCATGTTGCTCATCGACCGTCGTCCAACCACGTTTAACCAGGATTTTTTTAATAAGTTCTGGGATTTTTTTCGTCATTTACGCGTCGATGTCTTGTTTTTTGCTCTTGGCGTTGGTCAATTGTTGGGATTTGATGACGATAGCTTGAAGTTCCTTGAATATCGGAAAATTTTTGTTGGTTGAATAGAGGCGCGTATTGCTCTGTTTTTCACTAACCAAAAAACCGCTTTTCTCGAGCCGCTTTAATTCGCGTTGAATATTACCTGCATCCTCCTTGATCAATTTTGACAAACCGCGCACATGCGTTTTGAAATCAGGATATTTAGCATACACCACAATTATCTTTCGGCGCACTCGCGAAGTTATAAAGACATCTAACACTACATTTCCTCCCTCTTATTTTGTCGTACTCCACCGGCACGATCAAATGTTACAGACCATTATACCAAACGATTGTTACCTATGCAAGACTTTTTTACAACGTTTTTTGGGATTTTGTCATGACGCTGTTTGTCATTTCGGACATTACCTACTTGTCATTCCCGCGCCTCGAACTAATCACAAACTCGAAACGAGATTGCTTCGGGCTACGCCCTCGCAATGACGGTGGGGGTTAGTATTTCACGAGACAGCGCACCGAAAACCCGCCGCCGCGATCCGTGCCACTGCCCGGAAAGACGTACGACGAATTCACGCTCAAGTAGAACGCGTACTCCGAGCCGCTAGGATAGCGCGACGACGACCACCAGTAACCGCTCGAGTACTGTTCGCCCCAGTACGAAAGGTACCGGTTGCCGGCGAAAACACCCCGCCAAGCGCCGGTGAATTGCCAGTTATTGTAATAGGCGGGATCTGCGGAGTAGCCCATTGGTGATGATGCGGATGGGTTATTCATCTTAGCGTTTAGCCATGCAAATTCACCAGTGTCTCCGCCGGTAGGTAGTCGCCAATTCGCGGGGCAGATGTCGCCGGTGGCGTCTTGTGGCATTGTTCCGCCAGTCGCCGTACAGGTATTAGAGCCACCTGATGCTGTTCCACCTGCGGCAGCGGCGCACCAGTTGTATAGGTAGCCGTAGAAATTTGCGCTAGATAGGTCGCTACTGTCACCTGGGACGGGTCCGTAAGCATATGGAGTATCGTAAACACCTCCTGATGTTACAAGTTGCGGGGTTGATTTTGATTTGATGGGAGGTGGTGGCGGCATGGGCAGAGTTTATTGGAAAAAGAAAGATTGCGAGCAAAAGCGCGCTAATGATTCCTAAAGAGCTGCCCCCCCCCCAGGACGTTTTCTTGGTTTTGATTGTCTTTACCATCGTATTTGTAAACCCTCCATTAGTTGATTGTTGTAGCATAAGTAGTATATGCTGGGTTGGGGAAAAATGCAAGGCTTTTGTCATTTCGGGCAAGCAGGAGGGCAATCAGTGTTACAATATATGTATGAACTATTACGAGGTGTCGCCGATTGGGATTATTGGGAAGGATTTTGCCGTGCTGACGTATTCGTCGGAATCGAAGTTGTTGCCCGGTCAGATTGTGGAGATTCCGGTGGGATCGCGCAAATTCGTCGGTGTGGTTTTAAGGAAAGTCCCCGCACCAGATTTTGATTGCAAAGAGATTTTGCGGGTTCTGTTCGACACACCGCTGCCGTCCGGAATCCTCAAATTACACAATTGGATTTCCGAATTTTATTCCGCGCATCCCGGCACAGTTTGGCAGACGATTTTGCCGAGCGGGTTAAATAAAAATCGCCGCGCGCATGTGGCAATCGAAACGACCCCGCGCAATCCCGCCAAAACAATTCAACTCAACGCGTCCCAATCCTCTGCCCTCGCCCAAATCCTGGACATGAAATCTGGTACAGCGATTTTACATGGAATCACGGGTTCGGGTAAAACCGAAGTGTATAAATCGCTGGCACGGCGCGCGCGGGACGAAAATAAATCCGCGATAATTCTCGTGCCGGAAATTTCGCTGACGGCGCAGTTGGTGGACGAATTTCGACGTGATTTTCCAATCGTAATCGTGACACACTCCACCATGACCGAAGCCGAACGCACCCATATTTGGTGGCAATGCTTAGAATCCACCGAACCATTGATCGTGGTCGGTCCGCGTTCTGCCCTGTTTATGCCGCTCCGGAATCTCGGTTTGATCGTGATTGATGAATGTCATGAACCATCATACAAACAGGAAAAATCGCCGCGTTACCATGCCCTGCGCGCCGCGTCGGTATTGGCGGGCGCGACCGATTCGCAATTGATTTTGGGATCAGCCACACCGTCGATCGCCGATTACTATTCCGCCAAAAAACTCGATCGACCGATAATTAAAATAACAGAGTTGGCGCGCGCTAACGCCAAAAAACCGATTGTCGAAATCGTTGATTTGACCCGTCGCGATAATTACACATCAGAATCCAAAATCTTTTCCCGCCAATTATTGAAAGAAATGAAAGAAGTTGTCGCCCAGAAGAAACAAGTTTTATTATTCCACAACCGCCGCGGCTCGGCATCAACCACCATGTGCGAAGAGTGCGGTTGGATCGCGATGTGTTCGCGCTGCTTTTTGCCGCTAACTCTGCACGCCGACAAATTTATTTTGCGTTGTCATATTTGCGGATTTAAGGAAAAACCGCCGACCAAATGCGTCGAATGCGGTGCGGCGGAGGTTCTGCATAAAGGCATCGGCACCAAACGCATCGAGGAAGAAATTCGCAAAATTTTTCCGAATATCAACGTCAAACGTTTCGACGGCGACACTGAACGCGGTCAAAATGTGCATGATTTATTCGATGAATTAAAAGGTGGTCGTATCGATGTGATTATCGGCACACAACAAATCGCCAAGGGTTTGGATCTGCCCAATTTGCGGTTGGTTGGTATTGTTCAGGCAGATGCTGGGCTGAATTTACCCGATTTTTCGTCCGCCGAACGCACATTTCAACTCATCGCCCAGGCGTCGGGTCGCGTCGGACGCGGTTCGGAAACTACGAAAGTTATCGTCCAAACCTATCAACCGAACGCTCCCGCCGTCAGATACGGCGCCGCACAAAATTACGACGAATTTTACGCCCAGGAAATCATCGCGCGTAGCCACGGACATTTTCCACCGTTTTCGCATCTGCTCAAATTGACATGTTCGTATAAAACTGAACGTAGCGCGATCACCGCGTCGCAAAAATTAACCGACGTCATAAGATGTTGGGAGATAGAGCAACAAACTTCCGCGCGACTATCAATTCTCGGTCCAACTCCCGCTTTTTACGAACGCCAACGCGATAATTACCGCTGGCAAATCGTCGTGCGCGCCCAGAATCGCCAAATCCTGCAACAAATCACAAAAATAGTCCCGCCCGCCCATTGGCAGACGGAACTGGATCCGAATTCGTTGATTTGACCTCGCGACATGGTACCGCCAGTGTATTAAGGTGATAACGCGCCTATCTTACCATTGTAGCACACCTTGCGTAAAAAGTCAATAGTGTGATAAAATATTCACTATGAAATCAAAATTCACGAAGGATGACATTATTACCCTGCCCAACCCGCATTTGCGCGAGCGGTCGAAACGTATAACAGAGATCGATGACGAAACTTTGCAACTAATCGACGACATGTTGGCGGCGACGCTCGATTGGGAAAATTCCCGTCCACACGAGGTCGCGGTGGCATTGGCGGCGGTGCAAATTGATCGCTTGCAGCGTGTCGTCATCGTCCGTGAAGATTTCGATAATAAATCGAACAAGAATTTCACCGTTCTAATCAATCCGGAAATCGTTAAATATGAGGGTGAAATCACATCGGAACAGGAAGGTTGCCTGTCGATCAAGGATGTTTACGGTTTAGTCCCGCGCCACACCAAAGTCCGCGTCAAGGCTATCGATATATCCGGTCACGAGGTTCGTTTTCGGTCGCCCAATCCGTTCATCGCACGCGTTTTGCAACACGAAATTGACCACTGTAACGGCATTTGTTTTATCGATCATATCGTCGACCAAAAAGATGCTTTTTATATCTTAACAGAAAGCGGCGATTTAGAACCGATTAAGTACGAAAAAGTTATTGAAATGGGAATTTTACCAAATGAAGAATAAGATCGTATTTTTCGGCAACGAACAGTTGGCACAGGGGTTAGAAAAGCCAATCACGCCGATTTTCGACGCGTTAATCGCGCATGATTACGAGGTTGCGGCATTGGTTCTGCCCCGCGATCCGTCGTCGAAATCGCGTTCCGGTCAAAAAATGGCGATCATAGAGGCGGCAGAACGCAATAATATATCAATAGTTTTCGCCGATCAAGAGTCGGATCTGGATGGGACTTTGCGGAAATTTGGCGCGGAAATTGGTGTTTTGGCATCATTTGGCAAGATCGTACGACAATCAACGATCGACGCCTTTCCGCGCGGTATTGTTAATATTCACCCATCGTTATTGCCCAAATATCGCGGATCAACACCGATCGAAACGGCGATTTTGAATGGCGATAACGAAACCGGCGTATCGTTGATGCAATTGGTCGCTAAAATGGACGCGGGCGGGGTTTTCGCCGCGGGCAAAATCGCGCTAAATGGCGACGAAACGAAACAGGAATTATACGAAAAATTAGCGAATTTGGGTGCGGAGCTGCTAATCGAAAACCTGCCAAAGATTATGTCGGGTGAATTACCGCCAGCGCCGCAAAATGATGCCGACGCGACGTTCACCGCGCAACTGTCCAAAACCGCCGGCGACCTCGATCCGACGACGATGACCGCAACTGAATGCGAGAGAAAAGTCCGTGCGTTTTTGAATTTTCCGCGTACGCGTCTACATTTCATGGGTCAGGAAACGGTGGTTACCGCCGCGCGTATCGTACCGAATTTCGCCGGCGATGATTGGGCGGATATTATTCCCTGTGCCGGCGACACATTTTTACAGGTTACGGAACTTATCAATCCGAAATCCGGTAAAAAAATGCGGGTGGCGGATTATTTGCGCGGGTTAAGATAGATAATGACATCAAGATCCCTCGGCTGTGCTCGAAATGGACAGGATGAGAAAATGATCGAAATAGCGATAAATCAAAACCCCTGCGAAATCACAGGGGTTTTGGCTGAACACAAATTTTATTCTTGGATGCCGTCTGCAAAGGCAGCAGCTTCATCGGTAGCGTCAGCACCGGCGGAGGTCGGGTTGCCACCCAAAATCGCGTCTTTATTCGCCTTGATTTCGTTCTTTAGTTCTTCCAAGGTCGCGGTGACGACTTCCGGATAGTCCGGACGATTCAATTGCAACCACTTCATTGCGCCGTATTCGCTCATGACGGCGGTCTCGGGTGCTTCTTGGTTGGCTTCCTTTAGCTGTTTGAAATCTTCGCGATCGGCATAATCCGGCAGATATTCATCAAACCATTTCTTCATGCCGTCGGCGTTTTGATCCACAAAATTGCCGAATTCGTCCAACAATTCGTCGCTCATACCATCGGTTAGTTTTTCACCGACGCGAACCTCTAACTCGCTATAGATGTGTTGCAAAAACGCTTGTTTTTGCTCGTCAGGCATAGCGCCCAGACCCAGTTCTTCTAGAAACTTGTCATCTAACTTAAACATATTCCCCTTCCTGTTACGTTTATTATACTAATGATTATAGCACGAAGAAATTACGAATGCAAACAAAATACTCCCGCATGATGCGGGAGTATTGGTGAACCGTTCTGAATAAATTATTTATTCTTGACTGATTCGAGATGTTTGCGGCTCTTGATGTAAGCCACGACACCGAAGGTCAGCGCACCGACAGCGATCAACGTCGCGATGAATTCGGTCGGACCGGTGGCGATAATCGTACCGCCGCCAGGACCGGGTCGTTCGGTGTTGCCACCGCCATTAGGTGCTTTACAATTCGGATCGGTCGACGGGATGCTCGGATTCCATGTGCATGGCGTCTGGGGAGGAACACAACCAGGATCGTTCGATGGGATGTTCGGGTTCCATTGGCACGGAGGAATACACTTCGGATCGGTCTTCTCAATCTTAGGATTGGTCGGACACGGATCGTTCGGTTTCTGGCACACGACGTTCAATTTCGTTTCGACATTGTTGTCGGTCGTGTTGCTTTCGGTCGGTTTTTCAGTAGTCGTCGAAGTCGATCGGTTGACTAATGGCAACTGCTTATCGCAATCGTTCGGGCTAATTTGGCTGACGTTAACTACTGTCGTCACTGTGATAGTGACTTTGCCGCCGACCCAAACTTTGTTGAATTTCAAACCGTTATCAGTGAACAGGCTGGAATACGTGCTCTGCGCCGGCAGACCTTCGGTCAAGGTAGCGCTAACTTCGATCTTGGTCCAGTACAATTGCGATGGCAATTGGTCCTTGATCACGACGTTGGTCAGATCAGTTTCACCGCTGTTGGTGAATTCCAAGGTATACTTAATCGTATCCGTGAGACCCGCCGTCGCCTTATCTACAGTCTTTTTCAGGTTGTAGTTCGGGACTTTCGGAGGGGTGACCACCGCGTTGGCTTTGACTTTGAAGAACAAATAACCGCGATATTCCCAACAGCCCGGGATTCGACCGTCCAAGGACGTATAACCTAACTTGGTGCCGCTGCCCAACAATTCACTATCTGGCAACGTATATACGTCTTGGTTGTTAAAGTAATGTGCTGAACCTGCGACATAGCTGAGCGTAAAATCGCTATTACTCGTGAATGTCACATCATCGTAAACGTTGGTTGGGTTAGCATTAGTCGACGAAATGTCGCCACGGATCGACAATGATTTGCCCGATCCGGTCGGCATCGTTACTTTTGCCTTAACATTTTCCGCAACTAGGTTCAACGGCGTATAAGCGTCGTTGTGCACCAACATGCCGACATAGTATTCTTTACCGGCTTCCACCGCGATGGTATCGGGTCGCAGACCACCGGTTAACATGCTATTGATGCTGCCGTTTGCTATATTCCCGACCGGTTCGGCGGCGACGAAATTGCGTTCATCACCCGTACCCGTATATGTGTTCCAGTTTGCATTATCCGTCATTGAGTTGAACGTGATATGCGTCGGCGCGTTATTCCACGTGTACGTGGGACGACTCGGACCAGATGTAGCCCAAAGCGCCGCCGGTACAATGATCATCGCCAATAGTAGAAACAGCGCCGCTAGTTTCTTTGGCATATATTTGATTATACTCTTCATAATTATCTCCTTCACCTCTATATTACTCTATTAACTAACTTTAATCTATTTCGATCCGCCCGTGCCTTCTGCTTCATTGATTGCTGCAATTATCTTTCTTTTTTCTTTTCTATTGGCTGACGCCCAGAGAGCATAGCCCGCCGCGCCCATCAGAGCAGCGCCTCCAAACGCGCCACTCATAATCTTTTGGTATCTCTCCTTCTCGCTATCGGTTTTAACCGGAACGTTGGGACCCGGGGGATACGTTGTAGGATAATTCGTGGTCGTTGGGGGCTGAGTTGTTGTTGTTGTAGTAGTTGTCGTAACCACCTCGGTTGGTTTGGTCGGTTCTGTCGTCGTTTCCTTCGGCCTATCCTCTTCCGTTGGTTTTTCCTTGAACACTGGAAATTTAATCCCGTTCAACTCGACCATTAACAAGGAGTATTCATCACATAGATCGCCGACAACTTTCATAGCGGCGTCAACATTGCCACCGTTACGGACAGCATTCACCGCCGCCATATACGCGAGGGAAATCTGGTTCGCTTTCGCCGCTAAACTGGTGCTCACCGTAGCAGCATTCGCATAAGCAGCTTTTGCCTCCACGGTATAGTTCGGCTTTTTAGCTTCCGCGGCATAGTTGGTCGCGTTGGTTGTATGTTCCATGTTCAGTGTGGCATAATCATTCGCTTGTTGCGTATATCCAGCTATTGCACCTGCTGAGTTATCGTAGCGCTGTTCCATGCCGTTGACAGGCGCTTCTGCGCTCACCTTAGGCGCATGAGCAACAGCAAGAGCTATAGAAAGAGCAACCGCTCCGACAGCAGCACCAGCACGCTGCCATACGTTATAGTCGCTGTTCTTTGACTCAGCTGGAGCTGGCTTGATTTCAACCGCGTCAACTACTCTGGCTTCCTCCACCTCCATTCGGTCTCTAGATTGTACATTGGTTTGTTCCATGCGTTAATCCTTCCTTTCTTAATTACTTGCTTTCGTCATTTTATGACGATTTTAACTGTTTACAATAACCATTATAGCACACTTTTGTTTCCGTGTCAATACTTTTATGGCTTATCTTTGGGTTTTTTGCGTTATTTTGCGACTTGCCTCTGTTATTTTTTAATATTTTTATCATCTAAATCTCGTTATTTCCATTATTTTGCACGAAACTACGGATTTTGGTCGTTTTATGGCGCTGGTTTTTTGTCTTCTGCGTCAACGACCGCCAATATTTTGTGCTTGAGAAAGTCTTGTGTTTCGTCTTTCTCGAACCACGTTCTGAAATCACCCATTTTATCCCCGACTAACTTCTGTACTTCACCGATTCTCGTTGCTAACGCACCAATATCTTCTATATCGCCGATTCTACCTTCGTCGTTTTCTTTCTGTCGCAAGAGCAACAAACCGAGCTCAAGATAATGCCCCGTCCCCCACTCCCAGTTTTCGTTGTTATGCTTTTTAACTTCTTCTTGCCATAATTCGATAGTTTTGTTGAGTTTAGCCTCGGCGGCTTCGGCATTTTTAGTGGTTTCGTCTTCTAGCTCTTTTTCTGCTGAGCGTGGTTTTGGCTTATCGTGGTCCTCTAATTCCCTTAACGTCTTCCAAACATCTGCCACTACTGTATCATCAGGTTCGGGTTTTTCGGGTTCAGGATACTCTTGGTCAATAGAATCACCGATCCATTCTACCAATGCCTTACCTTCTTCTGTTTTCGGATTCGCATCACCCCCCCCCGCGGAACTTCCGTGTGGTATTGTTTGCGGTCGTCTCTTCCCTCTTACTCTATCATCTCCGCTGTCGCTTCCATCACCTTCGCCCCCGTTCCCGCCATTTCCAGTTCCGCTCCCAGTACTAGCACCACCGGTGTCTAAGGCATCCCCGTAATCCTCTTCCTCCCCATTTGGTTCTGTTCCCTCTTCGGGTTCAGGATAGCCATAGCGTTCTGTCCAGTTCCATTCGGTCTTCTCGCCTTTCTTGCGTGGTTTGTATACGCCGTTTTCTGAAGCGAGTGTGGCGTAGCCTTTTGTGCCTTTGCTGGCAAAGAAGACGCTTTCGTTGACGACGAGACGGTCAGTGTTGTAGCATTTGTAGGTACCATCGGCGAAGAAGAAGGGATAGCCGTATACACCGCGGTCGTCTGTTGTCTTCTGGTTTTCCTGACCATTCTTACGCTTGGTGTTTTTGAGGTTGAGGTAGTAGTAAGTACCGGATCTATTATCTTTGTCGGTGTATTGGGATTCATAGACAACATCATATTGGCTTAATCCAGTTTCTTGATCAAAACCGCCGATACGCTCTTTATTGCCATTTCCGGTTTCGATTAGGACGCAGTCTTTGGAGTCATAGGCTGCACCGCCTTGACCATTGATGTAGGCTTGTTCATGGCGAACGAGGTAGTTTTGTGAAGCATTGGGATTAGGAGTTTTTCCGGGACAATCGGGTGGCCATGGATAATCGACGTCCAGGTGGGCGTCTTGGTTGCCGGTTTCTGGGATATTATGTTTTAGGTTGTAGTATCTAAACCAATCTTTGCAGGCGCCGTAGACCATGCCATCGTAGGTGTTGTGGCTATTGCGGTTACGGAGAGCATTGGGGGCGGAATAATAGTTGGGAGCGTGGAGGGGTTGGGGTTGGGAGTTGAAGGATTCGGGGGGATGGGTGAATTCGGGGGTGGTGGGGGGATATGGGGGGTGCTGAGGTTGATATTGACCCGGATAACCGGCATAATACCCTTGGTAGCCTTCCGGATATCCCTGATAGCCCTCTGGATAACCCTGATACTGAGGTGGCTGATAACCGCCAGCAACGGATCGACGTGCGGTATCGCGAATGTATTTGCGAAGCTCGTTATATTTGTAGATTGCATCTCTGTGAAAACTGACCATGGTGTCATGCATTTCTTTTAGCATTTTTATGGTACCGGGTAGCAATCCCGCCTTGGAAAGTACTACTGTATATTGCGTATTTTCTCTGTATTTCAAATCACATAGATTCCAATATGTTCTCCCTAAACTCGTCTCATCCGCACGCGCGGACATTGATTCGTAAGTGCGCATATATTCCTTTGGCACGTCCGTATATTCTTTGACGAGATCTGTTTGGTGCGAATCGATCAGATTTTTTGGCAAGTCATAAAAAACATATTTTACGTGTTGGGGGATATTAATAAGGGTGAGCAAATCATCTCCGAAACTTTGCCAGGCTTCTTTATTTTGCTGTTTAGTTATGGCTCTTTCTCTGGCTCTCAATTGCTTTCTTGCGGCTTTGAGACGATCTTTATCCGACAGATTATCGGGTTCTGTCTGTGCGAGTGGTGGCGGTTGCTCTGGTTGATGCAGACCGACCTGATTCTGTGAATCCGCCAGTTTATATCCGTTACCACCTTCGTAATCGATGATGCCGTCTCTATATAATCTATCTATTACCATATTAACGTCTTGCTGGCTATATTGGTTGCCATTACGGATTGTTTGAGATAGTTGATCGAACGAAAAATGTTTTTGTTCGTAAGCCAGACGCCGACCCGCTTGATAACCGTTCGAGAGCCTGTCCAAATCCTCAGGTCTAATTTCTCCTGTTGAATTATAAAGCCTCGGCATGGTGGCGTAAGGATAACGTTCCCGATCGGCACGATTGCTCAATATGCCGGTGAAAACTTGGGATCTGCTTACCATGTCCTGATATTTCATAAAGGCGGTATCGAATGTTGTTTTCAGAGAATCATTTATATCTCGCACATTTTGGTGTGCTTTGGATAGCTGGTCGAAAAAGTATGAAGCCCTATGGAGACTAGCCATGATAGCATCCACTCGCGGATTAACGCCGACACCCTGTTGTTGACGAGCGCGGAGAAAGACCGCGTCAAATTGTTGAGCTTCGTTATTGAATTGATTCAGCCAGTAATTAAAAGTGTCACGATCACTACGTTCGGGTGACGCCGGATTCGAACGTTCCGTGGCGGACGGTTGTTTATGTCGCTTCCGCCACGCATTTACAAGATCTTTTTGCTCTTCAGGCAGATCCCGATATACATCCGTCTCATTCCCCGTTCCGTTTTGTATCGCCGTTCTTGTTTTTTCTTGATACGCTTCCCATGCCGCGTCTTCTTTTGATGTCGCCACGCGTTCAACGTGTTTTCTTGCCGCCTTGTCGAAAACTTTTCTTATTGCGAGCGAAATTTCCCTGCGATTCAAGAAGACTGCGGCAGCTGCTGTAACGCCTATGCCGAATTTGATTGGGTCTATGGGTAATGTGACCATTTTTTCCAAAAGTTTTCCGACGTGTTCATCCGCATTGCCGGCAAAATTCGTCAGAGTTCCGGCGAAATTATGCATCGCTGTGCCGACTTCTGTTAAGCACATTTCGTGCCAAAATCCAAGACCAGCACCGATACCGCCGATGCTAATACCGCCCATAGTATTGCCTATCACTTTAACAGGCTTGATTGGAACATCACGAGCAGGTGGTAGATTCTTGTTGCCTTCTTTAACCATAATCTTGTTGTCTAGTATATCATAATCAACATTTTCATGCTACAATATCAATATGTCACACAATGAAATGCGTAATAATCATAATAAGGCAAAGGATCGACGCGGCAGAGGCATCGGCATCGCGGCTGTCGTGCTTAGTTTGTCGGTAGCCATCACTATACGCGCCCACGAAGCTAGTGCGGCGTTATCACACGATAGAACCACGATTCCAACACCAGATTCATCGTTTTCATACGTAACGGAACAGCCTGATTATACTTTGAGATCCGGCGGCACTGTCGAGGTGGAAAGTGGTTACGAAGTCCCTGGGCTCGGTTGGGACAAATTTAATGCCTTTGACAAATTCGGCACAGCCCAGAGCAAGTATTTCGCCAGCGGAGCGCCTATTGACCTGTTCGAGAGAACGAGCGATAACAATGCTACGGCACTTTTTATTGGTTATACCAACAATAGACCCGGTTGGACGCACGGTGAAAAGAAAACTATGCATCCGCCCGATCTGTTTAAGCCCGGCATTAACCGCCTTGACGATCATGTCGACGACCCCAGGATGGCTGTTTACGCGAACGCGGGTGAAAGTGATTATCCAAATCTATTTAGAGAACCATTATCTATAAAAACTGAGGTTGGGACTGGTGTTTATCTGCCTATGGAAATGATAACCATAGAAGGTCGTCAAACCCATGGCGGTGCAATTTACACCGACAAATACGGCAACAACGTTTGGACATGGGACGATCCGGCGAACGAAGGCGATTTTTGGACAAGACGAATGAGCTTGACCGGAAGAAACGTCAACGACGAAGTATTTCGACCAGCCGGTAGCGGTGATGATGGCGGTGGTGGTGGTGACGGTGGTCACAACAGCGATAAATCAATACTCCAAGTTCAGTATTGCGCGGTCAAGAGAATCAATAAAGACGGATCGTCCGGTCACCCCGGGGCAAGAACTAAGGACGGTATTTCATGGGAGCGTGACAGCTATGATCACAACGGCGATGGAACAATTGATTCTAAAGATCACGATCCTTCAAAAGATTATGAGGCTGGCGTGAAGGAAGTATGGAATTACATGTTGGTGGAATTTATCGACAATGACGGCGTCCATCATATAGTTGCCGATCCCGATAGTTATGAATATTCCGGTGTCACTAATTGCACGCGACAGAATTGGTTAGTAGAACCATAAATATTACAGTTTTCTTGCGCGCATTTCGCGCGTGAAACATTCCAAACGATCGCCGATTTCGAGGGTGAACTTGATGTTTTTGATGGGTTCATGGGTGTCGGGATCGAGACCGTCACGTTTGAGTTCCAATTCAAGACCGCACATTTCGCCTTCGAAAACTTCTTTGACTTCGGATTTTTCACGTTGAACGGTTTTGATTTCCGCCTCCGCGAGCAATTCCCCGCCACTCGATTTGATAGCATCTTCGTTATCGGGTTCAGAATCAGTGCGTTTAACTTTTTTCGCTCCGCCGCGCCAAATTCGCGCCAGGATATTCGGCGTGATTTTGCCGGATTTTACCAAACCTCCGGCGATAATGGCGTCTTTTGTGGTGCGAAAAACACCCTTGACGTCTAATTCCCCGATTGGACTCTCAATAATATCCGGCGGCAATAACCTCTCCATTTCTGATTTTACATCGTCCAATAGTTCATAAATCACGTTATAGAGGCGGATTTCCGTTTTCGCGCGATGCGCTAACTGTTTGACCGCCGACGGCAACACCACGTTAAATCCGTAAATGATTGTTTTCGACGATGACGCTACGCGCACATCACCTTCCGTGATATTACCGACACCGCTGGCGATAATCTTCACCGCAACTTCGTCGGTTTCGAGGAGTTTTAGGGAGTCAACGACAGAGGTGAGTGACCCTTGGACGTCGGCTTTCACGACGACTTCGACAATCTGTTGTTCGCTGGCGCGATTCATCATCTTGAGCAGATCCGAACCAGTGATATTCACGCCCGCGGTCGATTGCACTCTTTCCTCATAATGTTTCGCTGCCAAAGCGCGCGCTTCGCGTTCGTTTTTCACTTCCTCAATGCGCTGACCAAATTCCGGCACTTCTTTGAACCCCGTGATTGTCGCGGGTGTGGACGGACCGGCGGATTTCAATGCTTTACCTGCAAAATCTTGTAGCGTTCTTACCCGACCATAGGTCGAACCCGCCACAAAATACTCGCCGACTCTCAATGTGCCGTTACTGATTAGGATTCGCACAACCGCCCCGCGTCCCTGTTCGATATTCGATTCAATCACTAAACCGTCCGCTGGAACATCGCGATCGGCGCGTAAATCTTCTATATCCGCCACCAATAGCACCATATCGAGCAATTTATCGAGATTCTGACCAGTTTTCGCGCTGACCTCGACCATCACCGTGTCGCCACCCCACTCCTCTGGATTCAGATTAAATTCGGTTGCGAGTTGCGTTTTGACCAGATTCGGATTCGCAGTTTCTTTATCCATTTTATTGATTGCCACCACGATTTTCGCGTTTGCCGTACGGGCGAATTTGATCGCCTCAACGGTTTGCGGTTTGACGCCGTCATCCGCCGCCACTACAATCACCACCACATCGGTCAGCGTCGCACCATGTTGACGCAATGCCGCAAACGCTTCGTGTCCCGGCGTGTCGAGCAACGTGATTTTGCGCCCTTTTCTCTCTGTTTGGTATGCTGCAATATGTTGCGTGATACCACCGGCTTCGCCGCGCACCACGCTCGTACCCATGATATTGTCGATTAATGTCGTTTTACCATGATCCACGTGACCCATAATTGCCACGATCGGCGGGCGCGGTTTGGCATCTTTGCTCAATTCGACTTTATGCTCGACGACCTCTGCGACGGATTTATGTTCCAAAGTCGCATCAATTTCCAATTCCGAAATAATGATTTCCGCTGTTTCGAAATCAATACGTTGATTAATCGTCGCCATAATTCCGTTTTTGAACAACTCGCCGACCAATTTCGCGACCGGCAAATTCAACTTCTCCGCCAATTCGCCGACGGTGATCATCTCTGGAATGTATAGAACCTTCTTATCAGCCATTTTGCTCTCCTTCCTGGCGCAAGATGACTGTCCGCGCCGCTATTTAATACCCACTCATTTTTTCAGACCAAGGCTAATTTTACGATTCGTCGCGTCGATTTCGATGATAACGAACGTTTTCTTATCATTTAGTTTGAACAATTTTTCCGGATCACCACCATCACCCAACTCTGAAACATGAACTAATGCTTCAACCGACGGTGAAATCTGCACAAATGCGCCGAATGGCGTGATGCGCGTAACCGTGCCGTCAACATCGTCGCCGACATGGAATTTTGCAACTTCGTTCAACCATGGATCAGGCGTAGTTTGCTTGATCGACAGACTTAAACGATCTTTATCGATGGAAATAATTTTGGCTTCGATAATATCGCCGACTTTTGATCGATCAGTTACCGACGCCACGCGCTCCCAACTGAGTTCCGAAATATGAACGAGTCCCTCAATACCGTCAACATTCACAAACGCGCCAAAATCGACGATGCCGGTCACAACACCCTTCACGATGTCGCCGACCTTTAATGATGTCAAACGATCCGCTAAACCGTCCTTGATGGCTTCTTTTTCGCTAAAAATCAACTTGTTGTTCTTTTGATCGCAATCGATAATCTGCACCGACATTGGTTTGCCAACCAAATCATGCAAACGACGCAGAATTTCGTCCTTGTCGGTCGCGCGCGGATAATGTTCCGCTGACAATTGCGATACCGGCATGAAACCGCGGACACCCTCGTATTCGACCAACAAACCACCGCGATTCGCGTCGTATGGCGTGACACTGATTGATTTGCCGTCTTCAACGACTCTTTGAATCTCGTCCCAGCCCTTGTCTTTATTGGCTTTCCTTAACGATAACAGCGCATAACCAGTTTCCAATTCCGGTTCGACAACCGACACTGTCACGGTTTCACCGACCTCGTACTTCTTGCCGAAACTGATTTCACGGCGCGGCACGAAACCAACCCCGTACGAACCAATATCGACCAAAATTTCGTTTTTCTTTACACTTAAAATTTTACCTTCGACCGATGCACCCACCTCTAAAACCGGCGATGATGCACCGTTCAGCAAATCGTCCATTGTTATTGTTGTCTTTGTCATAATTCTCCACTGATTTCCGCCCAGGCAAACGAAAACCCTCTGTTAACTAATATCAGCAACTGCTCTGCTTGCTTCTTATTTCACCATTTTATCAGGTTACGAGGAAAAAAGCAAATAAAAAATTATCAAGGGGGCGGATTGACAAATTAAACCGCTTGTGCTATACTGTTTACTGCGATCACCAAGTCGCACGTATTTGGTGTTGTCTTTTTTATTTTTCTAACATTGCCCTTTTCGTCGCCATGCGCGCCAAGCGGTAGTTCCATGCCATGTAACCCGCAACCATGATCAAAAATAAACTAATGATCGACGTTTCGGTCGGACCGGTGTTGGAAATAGTGCTGGGTCCATTCGGCGGTAGCGACGGCGGTGTTGGTGTTGGTGTTGGTTCGGGATCAACAATTGGTTGATGTGTGTTTGTATTTGTATCGTCCTTTTTGTCGGAATCATCGGGTTTGTCAGTATTGATCAACTCGCCTTGATTCGTCTCGTTATTTGTGTTTTGATTATTGAAATGTTTTAGCAAAAACACTCCGCCCACAATGACGCACGCCAGGCACACTACACCGATAATATATCCGTTTAGCGCACCTCTTTCTTTATTAACAGTTCTCCGCATAAATCTCTCCTCTGATAATATGATACCACAGATAACGATTTTAGACAAATCGTGCTAGAATAGTTACATGGGACAAATCTTAACAATCGACACTGGCGGTACGAAGACGCGCATTGTGCAGTTTTCTGAAATTTTTAATACCGAAAGCGCATTCGATGCGCCCGTTTTGCACGAAATCGAGTTTTCAACACCGTATGATGGCGACGAATACGTCGCACAGGTCGCCGACGTCATTCGTAGCGATTTTCCCGATTTCGATTGCGACGAAAACGGCGTTGTTGCCATCGCTATCCGCGGACAAATTGCAAATGATTGCGTGAGCGATGCGGCAAAATTCGGTTGGGATAAGTTTCCTGTAGTCGAGAAGTTGACAGATTTAGTAAAAAAACCGGTTTTGGTCGCTAATGACGCGAAAGTTGGTGCTCTCGGGGCGTTTTCGACCGATTTCCGCGGTCGCGGGTTGTATTTGCCTATTGGCACAGGTGTTGGCATCTCATTGATCATTGACGGCGAATTATCACACGAAATGTCGGGTACAGAGGTCGGATCAATGCGCGTTTTGCGGGGTGATGAGTATATTCGATGGGAAACTACTGTTTCCGGCGACATGATTTATGAAAAAACTGGCTTTCATGGTGACGAATTGCCGCCCGATCACCCGTTTTGGCACGAATATGCGGAAAGTTTGGGTGCGGGCATTTTGACGATTTTACCGATATTTTATCCTGACGAGGTTATTATCGGCGGCGGCGTTGCCAACCAATTCCCCTATTACGGTGAAATGTTGCAAAAATTTGTTCAGGAAAACACCTCGCCGCGGTTAAAAAACACGCGGATTTCCGCCGCACACGATCCGCGCTACACCGTTAACCGCGGAGCATTGATTTATGCGCTCAAAAATCGGAATTTCGATCATGAAAATTAATGATTTGATCAAAAAACTTCGCGTTGATTTTCCTGAATTTAACTTCGAAAAATCTGAACACAATTTTTATTTACCGACCGAGAAAACGATTTTTTACACCGGTGATGCGGCGCGGTTGTTGCACGAACTGGGTCACGGGATTTTGGATCATAAAGATTTTGTACAGGATATCGAACTGATCCATATCGAGCGCGATGCGTGGGATAAAGCGCGTGAAATTGCGCCGAAATACGGTGTCGAGATCGATGATAGCGCGGTTGAAAACGCACTGGACGATTATCGCGATTGGTTGCATGCGCGCAGTTTATGCCCGAAATGTCGTCAAACCGGTGTTCAATCGCGCGAAAATCTGAATTATTATTGCGTCAGTTGCAACACTAAATGGTCGGCGAACGATGCCCGCAGTTGCGGATTGAAACGGCGCTTGATTAAAACTAAAAATCACCCCGTTTTCCAGGGGTGATTAGCGACTGCCCTATCGCGTAGAAAAGAGCGGTCAGGCAATTATTCAATCACAGTTACATCGATGCGCGATGTGGTGCTTTGACCCTTGATCGCCACTTTTTTGGACGGACCACGGCGCGAAATGCGACCACCGCGGCGACCCGCCTCAACAGCGCGCTGGCGACCGGTCATACCGTCGTCACCAACTAAGCTGCTGGCGAAACCGCCCGTGCGACCCAATTTGCCGCCTTTAGCACCAATGCGCTTGTAAAAGTCTGCACCGTGTTTTTTTAAGTTTGTTGCGCGAGCTTTTGCTGCGCCTGCTTTAGTTCCTGCCATCAGAAACTCCTTTCTTGGGATTAAAAGGGCGCTCAGAAGTCCTTATGACCTCTGTTCGCCCTCGCTTTTATACCACACGTGATATGTGTTCACCTACCATTGTAGCATACCGATTACGTTTTGTCAATATGTTTTTTTATAAAACTTATTTTATAAAAAGTATTGCGTTTATGCATTTGATGGTATATAATGGTTCACGAGAACTTCACTGCGAGAAAGTTCACCACGAAAAACGACCCGACTGCGAGAAGGGTCGTTTTTATTTTAAGAGGTAATTTCTAGTTTTTACTGCTGGTTAAATGCCATTTTCCGCACCACGCACATTTATAAACATCAACTTTTAACTCGCGCTTGAGATCGAAACTTTCCTGTTCGCGCGCTACAATTTCCGCTTCTTTTTCGCTGTTATAGCAATTTTTGCCGCGACATTTGGCGGCGGGTTTGAATTCTTTGTGGATGTATTTTTTCATTTTTGCCAAAATTCTATGATTTCCGCCAATTTTTCCTTTAGGAATTTTTGTGCTTCGGTCGAATACAGGGTCACCACATATTGCCCGTACATGCCATCGCGAGTTTCGCTCGTTATGCCGAGTTTTGTTCCTTTATCTGTTGGAATTCGTCGGTTTTTGACTGACGACCCCTGTTTGTACTCCTCATTTACTAAATATCCGAATTCCATCAACCAGTTCGTGAACACGGTCGTAGAAATCAGTTTCATGCCATTACTTTCCATGAAAGATCGCAGCGGATCAATAAAATTAGTGATTGTTGAGGGCGAATTGCTAATTGTGATGGAATTTCGCATCTCATCCGTCACTATAATTGGATTTTTCTTCGCCGCAGACGACGATAATTTACCATTATTCACGATCAATAGGTTCAAAACGTTCAATATACCGTATAAAGTCCTGATAACCTGCGGATTATTTAGCGCCGAATCCGTTATCACCTCCCCCGTACCAGGCACAACCCCGTTCGCCAGTGCATTTGTTTTGTCGCGTAATTCAATTAGTTCGTTGATGTTCATAATACGAATATTGTACCACAGAAAAAGATTTATTTGCGCTCGCGCATCTCGAATTCTACCGAAATTTTATCACCGAGTTGTATATTATTGGCTTTTCTAACTTTCGTTGGGACGGCGATAATATGTGTGCCATCACCGGCGGGCATAAACGAACTCGACCAAGAACTCTTCCCGACCGTCAATGTTACGGGGATAAATCCAAAATTGATAGCTAGTGATTTGTAAGCTCCGCTGACTTTTTCTGGCACACGCACAATATGCCAATACCCCGCTTCATCGCCACAAACTTCCACGATACCGCTAAACTTTTCTGCCATATGAATTTATGACCTCTTTTTCTTATCGCCAAAAGTTTTAGCGAGTACTAAAGCACAAACTAATATCCCGAACAAGATAAACGCCAAATCAACCACGGTCTCGACATCCCACTTCATTGCGAAACCCAGTGGAACCGCCGCTAGAGCAAAATTGAACCAACCCCATAAAACATTTATCATTGCACTGCCGATTTTAATGTCACGCGGTGGTAAATTAAACTCTTTACCGCTAATTCCGTTCACAAAATGCGGAATTCCGTTAGCAAAAATCAACCCTGCGACAAACATTAATACAAATCTCATACAAAAAGTATACCATAAACTTTGATTAAACAAGACAGTCTTGCTGAGCTAACAGTCTTTAAACGTGGTTTTGCGATTTGGTAAAGAAAAAGGAGTTCCCGTTCGGAACTCCTTTCTATAATTCGGCACCGTGCTAGTTTCCCACTTGCGCAGTATAATATCTCAACAAGTTGAGATGTAAATCGGCGGCGTCTCGGAAAAGATAGAATAAATTCTACTTTTCGCTCGCCTCCTTGATTTATCTGCCGCTGGTCAGTGGCGCTTATCCTACGCAAAATGAATAACTCGATACTGGAATTATATAAAAAAGACCCTTTCGGGTCTTTCTTATATAATTCGGCACCGTGCTAGTTTCCCACTTGCGCAGTATAATCGCCGCTGATAGGCTTAACTTCTGTGTTCGGTATGAGAACAGGTGTTTCCCTATCGCCATGGGCACCGACGACTGACGCAAATTGCGACAGATACGATGTCCATGAATTGTTAAGGTGAGTGCTCCAACAGCAACTCAACAAATTATGTTCAATCAATGCATCATTTTCCAAGGTTTGACGTCTGAGTTACAAAAACTCAACTACCAATTCAGTCATTAAAGACATAAAAAGGTCAATGGACTATTAGTACGCTTCAGCTCCACATGTTACCATGCTTCCACCTTGCGCCTATCAAACTGATCGTCTATCAGTGTCCTAGGAAACCTAATCTTGAAGTCAGTTTCGCGCTTAATATGCTTTCAGCGCTTATCTGGTCCGCACATAGCTACTCGGCAATGCGGCAGGTGGCCACAACCGATACACCAGAGGTGCGTTCACCCCGGTCCTCTCGTACTAGGGGCAAATCTTCGCAAGTTTCGACGTCCACACCGGATATAAACCGAACTGTCTCACGACGTTCTGAACCCAGCTCGCGTACCACTTTAACCGGCGAACAGCCGGACCCTTGGGACCTGCTCCAGCCCCAGGATGTGATGAGCCGACATCGAGGTGCCAAACAGCGCCGTCTATGTGAACTATTGGGCGCTATAAGCCTGTTATCCCCGGGGTAACTTTTATCCGTTTGCGCTGGCAATCCCACATTCATGAACAAATGTTCTTCCAGCGGATCACTTACTCCCACTTTCGTGTCTGATCGGAATGTACTCCTCACAGTCAAGCTGGCTTTTGCGTATACACTATCACTACGATTTCCATCCGTAGTTAGCCAACCTTTGAACGCCTCCGCTACTCTTTAGGAGGCAACCGCCCCAGTTAAACTACCCACCACGCACGGTCCTCATACCGGATAACGGTATAAGTTAGATCAAGATCCTAACAAGGGAGGTATTTCACTGGCGACTCCACAAATACTAGCGTATCTGCTTCGAAGTCTCCCTCCTATACTACACGGGTTAGAACCCGGAACAATGCGAAGCTGTAGTAAAGCTCCACGGGGTCTTTTCGTCCTGGTGCGGACAGACGGCATCTTTACCGTCAATGCACTTTCACCGAGTCCTTTGCTGAGACAGTGTCCAAATGATTACTCCATTCGTGCGGGTCAGAACTTACCTGACAAGGAATTTCGCTACCTTAGGACGGTTATAGTTACCGCCGCCGTTCACCGGGGCTTCAATTCAAAGCGTTAACCTCTCATCTTAACCTTCCGGCACTGGGCAGGAGTCAGCCCCTATACATCCACTTTCGTGTTAGCAGAGACCTATGTTTTTGGTAAACAGTTCCTTGGACTCTTTAGCTGCGGCCTCCTTCGCGAAATTTATGATGATTTATTCAAACTTTTCAATTCGGACAAGCATTTTCTGTTTAGGAATAGTTTTCCAAACAGGACTATAAAAGTAATAGTTCTGATACTTGCCGATATATAGTTCGCTGTCTTTTACTAACAACATAATCGAATTTTGACCAGCAATTTTCGCGCGCATATGCTCGAAAAAATTATAACGCCAAGGCGTATCTGGTTCGTCGTGATTTTTATACTTACCCTCTGGTACAACGTCATTAAGAAAATCTTTGATGTCGTCCATCAGACCACTTTCCCAACCTATCGGGACGATTGACGAAACTTCGTGCGGAACAAAAATATATAAATTAGCATTAACTAATCCTTCATTTTTGATCAATTCCTTGATAATCGGCACGATGTCCGTGAACTCGTCTTTGAGGTCGAAATCGATTTCTCTGTCAGTAATTCTCATACAAACATTATATCACATCATAAACTTTGCGAAGGAGGCAGACCTTATCCCGAAGTTACGGTCGCTGTATTGCCGAGTTCCTTAGCAAAGGTTCTCTCGTAAGCCTTAGTCTCCTCGACTCGAGCACCTGTGTTGGTTTGCGGTACGGGCGGCTAAATTCACGCGTATGCCTGCTTTTCTAGCCAGCGCTTTCGCAGAAATCGTCAGTCCGAAGACTAACTTTTACTCGACCTCTGTTCCCAGAGGACTTGAACGGATAAACCAATAATCCGCTTCTACTATTTCACCGTGAACAGCATACAAAACTTAACCGGTTCAGGAATATTAACCTGATGTCCATCGGGTACGCTATGCGCCTCCCCTTAGGCCCGACTAACCCTGGGATCATTACGATAGCCCAGGAAACCTTGCTCTTTCGGCCGTGGGGATTCTCACCCCACTTATGGTTACTCATTCCAGCATTCTCACTTCCTAACGCTCCACAATTCCTTACAGAACTGCTTCACAGCAGATAGGAACGCTCCGCTACCACGCCCTGCGGGGAACAAAATTTATGAAACATATCATAAACTTTGTTCCTCGCAAGACATTTATGTCTTCGGTATAACGCTTAGCCCCGTTACATCTTCCACGCAGAATCTCTTGATTAGTGAGCTGTTACGCACTCTTTAAATGAATGGCTGCTTCTAAGCCAACATCCTAACTGTTTAAGAAATTCCACCTTGTTTACCACTTAGCGTTAATTTAGGGACCTTAGACGATAATCTGGGCTGTTTCCCTTTTGAGCGCCGATCTTAGCACCGACGTTCTAACTGCCGCGATTCCACACATAGTATTCATAGTTTGTTAAGAGAGAGTAGGATTGCTCCCCTCGACTCTTTACAGAGCTTTACCCCTATGTGCTACAACGCGACGCTAGCCCCAAAGCTATTTCGCGGAGAACCAGCTATCTCCGAGTTCGATTGGCATTTCACCTCTAACCACAAATCATCCAAGCACTTTGCAGCGTACCCTGGTTCGGCCCTCCACGTCGTGTTACCGACGCTTCAGCCTGTTCATGGTTAGGTCACCCGGTTTCGGGTCTAATCCTTACGACTAAAACGGGCTATTCACCCTCGCTTTCACTATGGCTTCGTCACTTGACTTAACCTCGCCGTAAAAATTAACTCGCTGGATCGTTCTACAAAAAGCACGCCGTCACCCCATAAATGAGGCTCCGACTCCTTGTAGGCACAAAATTTCAGGTTCTATTTCACTCCCCTCCCGGGGTTCTTTTCACCTTTCCATCACTGTACTAGTTCGCTATCGATCATATATCATATTTAGCCTTGGCAGGTGGTCCTGCCAGATTCAACCAGGGTTTCTCGTGCCCCGGCCTACTCGAGAAAACATATATAAGGTCAACGTCGTTTTCGCATACCTGGCTGTCACAGTCTTTGGCTATTCTTTCCAAAATATTCTGCTAACCACGTCGATTTCTTACCTTATCCGCTCAGTTATCGCTGTCGGTTTTAAGATTAAAAGTCCAAGCATATGGGCTCTTAATCCTAAAATTATGTCAACTCACAACACCCTCTCAATATAGGTCGATAAACCACTAAATTGAAAAGGTTTGGGCTGTTCCAGTTTCGCTCGCCACTACTCCCAGAATCGTTATTTACTCTCTTTTCCTTATCCTACTAAGATGTTTCAGTTCAGATAGTTCCCTTTCGATAATCCTATGTATTCAGATTACGATGCTCACGGCATGACCCGCGGCGGGTTACCCCATTCGGATATTCCCGGATCAAAGCTTGTTGGCAGCTCCCCGAGACTTTTCGCAGTCTTCCACGTCCTTCTTCGGTGATATATGTCAAGGCATCCGTTTTGTGCCCTTGAGTACCTTTTTATGCATTGACTGAATCGGTAGTTGAATCTTCGTTAGAAAATTCCCCTGCCGTCAAATCCTTACATTACTTTCGTATCACTACTATGCTTATAACAAAATAGTAGTGAACCTAATTGTCGTTGTAAAATTCACTCGATTTCGCACTTTTGACAGATCGAAATGTTGTAAACTCTACATCATCATCTTACGATTGAACATAAATTGTTAAGTTGCCGCGCCATACCACACGATTTTCCGTGACGATAATACATCATCAGTTCCTCGCTGTTGTGGTAGAGAGCACATTTGAGATTTTGCACTGAAAAACTCTATCTGCTCTCTAAAACTCATAGTATTTTAGCAAACCGCTGCATTTTCGTAAAGACTTAAAGCGTTGTAGTTTTTGCAACAGTCTTCATCTTCGCCAGCGGTTTCATGAGAGAAACTTAACAAACTGTGTTCCATTATACACGCTATTTATTAAAATGCAAGCGAATTTTGACATTTTTTTGATAAAATCAAAACGACAAGTGAAACTCACCTGCCGTTTATGAAAATTGTTACTATTTACTCGATTGTTTCGTAGGTGTTCAATTCTTTTTCTACTTCAACGATCTTTTCGTGAAGAGCGAATAAACTGCATAGCCAACGAATAACCATGACGCTCCAAGAAATAAACGATAACACCATAACTATAGCCACTACTGCCACGCCGCTAGTGTCGCTTAAGTAATAGCCCGATGCCGCCGAAACTAAACCGACTATAAACGCGATCAGATATACCGCACCGACAAACGCCATCGACGAAATCACGATCTTCGCATAAGTCAAAAGACCTTCTAACAAAAAACCGGTTGATTTGTTGCGAGTAGTAACGATTCTTCCTGCGTTACTTTTTGTTCTGCCATATTTTTTCCTTTCTTTTTATATTGAAATATGTTAGTAACAGCTAGTACGACACAAATGCGTGAAACTGTCAGCACCTTTCATAAATTTTGTTCCTCGCAAGACTCTTTCGATAGTGTATAATAGTGGAATAAAAATAAGGAGGATTCGTGAGCAAAGGTGACAATATCATCGAAATCAAAAACTTCCAAATGAAATTTGGCGACAAAAGTGTAATTAATGGTTTATCCTTCGAAGTAAAGCGCGGTGAAACGTTCGGCTTCCTGGGATCAAATGGTTCAGGAAAAACGACAACCCTGCGCGCATTGCTCGGTATTTACGAACCAACTGGGGGTGAACTGCTGATCGATGGCGATATTTATCGCGTTGATGGTTCAATGCGAATTGGTTACCTGCCCGAAGAGCGCGGATTATATAAGAAAGAAAATGTGATCGATACAATGATTTATTTCGGCGAACTCAAAGGCATGAACCGCGACGCCGCCAAACGGTTTTCGTTAAAATATCTAAAAAGGGTTGGTTTAAGCGGTTACGAACTGACGCGTCTCGATAAACTTTCCGGCGGTCAACAACAAAAAGTCCAACTGGGCATCACGATCATGGACGATCCAGAACTTCTAATCCTCGACGAGCCCACCAAGGGTTTCGACCCTGTCAATCGCCGGTTACTCATGGATATAATTTCTGATTGTCAAAAACGTGGTGCTACGATCATGATGGTGTCGCATCAAATGAACGATGTCGAAAAACTCTGTGATCGAATTGTGTTATTAAAAGACGGGTGCGCCGCAGAATACGGCACAGTTAATGCCGTGCGCAAAAAGTACGGCGACAAACACATGGAGGATATTTTTGTCGAAATCTATAAAAATGAATTTTTGGAAACAGGAGAAGGAGATCTTGATGAAAAGTAAGTTTTTCGGGCATAATTTCGCGACGGTTTTTCGATTCGAAGTCGTGCGAATGTTGAAGAAAAAGAGTTTTTGGGCGAGCGTACTGGCCTTCCCTATCTTGATGGCTGGATTGTTCGCGTTGGTTTTCTGGGCGGAAGATCAAGGTGTCAACACTATTAAAGAACTGGCAAAACAAGAGTTCTCAATCGGTATAATTGATCGAGGCAAGATTCTGCCCGCGAATATCGTCGAGAATATCAGTGCACGCGAAATCCCAGATAAAGAATCCGGCATAACAGAAGTCAAATCTGGTAAACTGGATGCATTTTTCTATTTCCCAACCAACCTAACCGAAAACGAGGTCCAGATTTTTGCCAAAAATGTCGGGGTTATTGACAACGGCAAATACCAGGACGTCGCCCAAAATCTGCTCCAAGCAAGCGCCGTTGCCGAAACCAACCCTGAATTTGCCGCGATATTGATGGGGCAAGTTAAGTTCTCGGTCGAGACTTTTCGAGACGGCAAACCCTATAATCCGATCATGGAAATGATCGCGCCAGGGATTTTCTTAGTGCTGTTTTACACCATAATCGCCATGTTCGGGGCACAAATGATGAACGCTACTGTCGAAGAAAAAGAAAATCGCGTCATGGAAATGCTGCTCGTCACTATCAAATCACGCACCTTGATCATCGGTAAAATTTTTGCGATGATAACATTAATCCTGATCCAAATCGTCGTTATCATAGGATTGGTACTGATTGCCTATTTTGCACTCGGTAGCCGCCTCAATCTACCGTCAATCGACCTTGGTCAAATTCCGTTCGATCCGATACGTATTTTGGCTGGCGCCGCTATTTTCCTGAGTGCGATTTTGTTGTTCAGCGGCATCCTGGTCGGCATTGGCGCCGCTGTCCCCACCGCCAAAGAAGCCAATCAGTTCATGGCGGTACCACTCATCTTGATATTCGCACCGCTCTATATTTTACCGCTAGTGCTGACATCAACTGTCACGCCAGCTGTGAATTTCATGACTTTCTTCCCCTTCACCGCACCCGTGATGTTGCTATTGCGCAACGCAATTGGTAATTTGAGTGTGTGGGAAACGATTTTCGGCATCGCCATCATGGCCACCTCCGCCATCATCGTTTTCTTCATCGCCGCCCGCCTCTTCCAAACCGGTGCCGTCGAATACAGCAAACGCATGTCGCTAAAAGGTTTGTTTAGGAAAAGATGAGTGTAGATATTTTACTTGGTCCTAGAGTGAATCCTAAAAGTTAGAAATATAACAACAGAAATGATCGCGGTCAACCCGCCGATAACCGAACTTGTTACAGCGATATCCCCGCCGGAACCGCTGTTCGGAGTGGTTAGTCTTGATGCTACTGTATTTTTGAAAGCGACGATCGTGTCGCCATCCAGGTAAAAATCCTCTGTTGCGCCGCCGCTCGCTGGTTTTGCATCGCCGACGTTGATGGAATAGGTCGCCCGGTGGCCGTGGTTTGCCAACTCGACAATCCGGTAGTTCCCCGCTGGCAGGCCGATAATGGTTGCCGTTTCGCCGTGTTTGAGGTTGATGATGGTCGGATTGCCACCGCTGTCGTTTGTAATGCGATCGACAGTAATGCCACGAATCAACATTTCATTGCCGGTAAACGCAGTAGCCAATGGAATCGGACCGGAAGCAAAGAAAGGTTTATTATCCGTAAGATAAAAAACTTGGAATTGATAGAGTTGATTCAGGTCGCTTGGGCTGACGTCGCCAGATACGGTTTTACTGATCGAAAGGTTATGAAACGAGGTATTCAGGTTCACAAACGAGAGGAAAACGCAATCGTTAGGTGCAAACTCCAAATTATTCGTGGCGTAGTTGCTATCGCCCCAGTCGGGATTATCATAGTTCGATCCATAAGCGCTCGTCCAGCCCGAATCGCCGTCTGATTGGAAATGATAGTATGAATATAACGGTGTAAATCCGGCGGCATCGGTTTCGGTGACGCGATAGATTAGATCTGGATCAATCTCGATAAAGGCGAGGTTGTAGGTTTTGAGAGAAAATCTACCCTGGGCGGCGTTTACGATTACTCCGTCGCCACTGTCGAATACACCTGCGAGATTGACTGGCGACCATGTCGCGCCACCATCTGCCGACCCCTCTAATTGAAATTCGAACGCTTGAACCATTTCGTAATCTGGCGGACTATTGTCCGACGGATAACGCAGTGCCATTTTACCGACATAGAGATGCCCTTTCTGGTCGTGCCGGGCGTTAACGAATTTGACAACCGCAAGATCATCGTCCATCATGAATGAACTAGTAATATTCCCCATCTGTCTGATCGTGACCGGCATGGCGGCCGTAGGGATTAGATATCCCGCATCATATTCAATCGGAACACTGATTTCCTCCACCCAATAATAGGCGTCCGTCGGAAGGTTCTCAAACAGCGCCGAACCGCCGTTTTTCAGAGTGAAAGTGTGCGAGTCGATGGTGTTGAATGCTCCGTACACTGGGTGGGCATTCAGATCCAATAAAACAGAGATGGCGTAATTATTAGTCGCTGCATAGTGCACCCTAAAACGAAATTCTTGATCACGATCGAGAGGCGTAGCGCCCTCGACCTGCTTAGAAATATTTAGCCGACCTAGCGTGGTCTGACCAGTCTGTAATGTGTCTTCGGCATAAAGATCGAGCAATAGTCCATCGCTACTCGCGCCGATGAACGCCTGCACGCTATTCCAATCCTGAACGCCGAAACTTTCGTCCACGAACGTTACCGGTGTACCGGTCATCAGCGGTACGTTCACCGCTTTCGCCATCGCCTTAATTGTCAGTAGGTCGTTAAATTCTTGCGGTGAGTTGCGACCAGCCGGAATCTTTACATAAAACGGATCGCTCCGCCATACGCCACCACTAACCGCACCACTGCTGGTATATTGTCCGGTGCTACTAGTGCCGTAAATAGCGTCCGTCGGTAATGCAGCGGCGGCATCACTCGCACCGGTTACGAAAGTTGCCCCCGCCAGATCAGGACCGGTCGTCGTCAGATAAACCCTGTCAATATCTGGACTGGCCGACAGGGTCGATGGGTTAGCCAGCGTCGCCGAAACTGTCAACGGACCGAAAAACTCATATCCGTTGTCGGGACTGTTGATCGTCTTAGTCGAATCATCGATTAGAACTTCAAGACTGGTCGATTTCAACCCTGTATCGCGACCGGACTGTGCGTCGTCATATAACCTCTGTACCAGAGCATTAAAAGTACTCTTCTTGGCGGGCGTACTATCGAGGCTGGTTTTCAGAATCGTTACATTGTCGCCAACAAGCGTTTTCCAAATCGCCACCTTCGTCGCCATTAGGGCGATAGTTTTGTCAATCGTGCCGATGCCGGGATAAAGACTATTCAACCGCGCAACGCTGACCCGACTGACCGTATCGTTCGCTAGATAGTCGCCGCGATAACCGTTCAGCACCAACCACCGCACCGCGTCGCTACTGCCCCGCATAGCGGTCGAAACCGTCCAAGGTGTAGCCGCCGCATAACCAGTTTTTACATCGGTCGTTGCCCGCGCAGTAGCATCCCACCCCGAACTATCCGCTCGCGAGTGAAAAGCGACGAACGGATCGACACAGTAAACCTGACTAAATGTCCCCATCCCGCCAACCGGGATATCGGCAGATCCGCTCCACACACCGCCACTGGGATAGTTTAGAGTATACGTGATCTGTACGTCGTCATAGTACCGAAGAGTGGCAGTGTATGGACCTTGAGGGTCAGCCGCGTCCGCGGGTTTAGAGTTAAGCCCAGCCAACACCGCAACCCCAATAATCAGTGTCGCCACCGTCAATGCAAACAGCCTGGCTTTTTTCCTAAACACCTGCAACCTCCACATTTTTTACATAAACATTATATCACAGTAATGTTTGGATTAAGCCATTCTCACGATCACATTTTCCGTCGCATCATAAGAAAATTAACGACACTCTTACGACCACGAATATTATCGACTAAAATCTCGAATGGAAAGGTTTTGTCGATTTGGTTATCACCGATTTCGTTCGGGTTGATAACGTAAAACTCGCCGCTCTTAGACACGCTGCTCACAGCCAAATAATGACCGCGACCAGTGTGAAAAGTCATCGGGCTATCATTTTCCTTGCCAACATTTATCAATCCCATCCACCCGTTTTTTACAAGTCCTGTGATTTGTTCTTTGAGTGCATATTGATCTTCCCAATCGATCAAAATGTCCTTGATCTCTAAATCATATTTCGAATCTTTCACGAGTTTCTCGATGCCCAACTTTACCCCTGGCGCAAAGAATCCCTTACCCGACCAAAATTCCGACACATTCCCACCATCGTCGAACATCATCAGGTTCGCCACGTCATAGGGCGAGATATCATACCCAAATGTCGCCAGAATTGACGCCACCGAGCAAGGAGCGCAACCCTGATGCAAAAAATCAAACTTTGGTTTTTTCGGTAATGTCCCCCAATACCTCTGCACGAAACGCACGCTCTTTCGACGACCGTCTTTGCTTTCTGGGATAACTTGGGCTTTCGTATTCATAATTAACCTAACGAATCAAAAATAGCCCGAAAAATCTGCGTTATTTCGTGCTCGGGCGAATGGTTGGATATCGCCCAATATAGTTTCGCGTTGGGAATGATTTTGCTGATTTCGTATGCAAAGTTCGGCGGGCAGACCATGTCGAATCGCCCCTGAACGATATAAACTGGAACTTTAATTTTGTGAACATTATTTAATAGGAAATTCTTCGGCATAAAGCAATTACTGGCCACATAATCAATCTCGATTTGACTGCCCGCGGGATCGTATTCATCGAAACTCTCTGGTAACTTGCGATCGTCGGGGCTACACAACGCACCCTCTAAACAATCCATCACATATGCCGATTTCTTCTGCTCGGCTTTCGTGCCGTTCAGTGCCTTGTCTTGATGATAACTAATTGGATCATTGTGGTGTTCTATCGGCGTGTCGGTCAAGACTTTATCCCAAATATCAGGATAAAACGTTTCAGCGTTCGCACGAAAAACCTGATCCATCTCCTTTGATCCGTTATAGACCCCGCCAATCGCGAGACCGACCACCATCTCCGGGCGAGTAATCGCATAATATAGCGCCAATGTAGAACCCCATGAATAACCGTTGAGATAAAATTGACCGATTTTAAGGTGTTTAGCGATTTTCGTGATGTCGTCCGCCAATTTCTCAATCGTATTATTTTGACGCGACCCGAGCGGCGTACTCTTACCGCAACCGCGCTGATCGAAGAAAATCACTCTTTGAACCTTAGGATTGAATGGCACTTTGAATGCATCTTTGATATTCCCGCCCGGTCCACCGTGCAGAAAAATTATCGGCGTTTTAGCATCTATGTTGCCCCAATCAACAACGGATATTTCGTGGCCATCACCCACATTGAGCATAAATTCTTTATTAGTAAACTCATCTTTATTCATGACTATATTTTAGCACATAACAAAAACATCTCTATGTGAGATGTTGTAATATTTACAATGGTGGGCGATCGTGGACTCGAACCACGGACCTCGTCATTATCAGTGACGCGCTCTAACCAGCTGAGCTAATCGCCCTTAGGCGTACCGCTAGACGTGTTCACGAGAGCCTCGTGGTGGAGCATGTCGGATTCGAACCGACGACTTCTTCCTTGCAAAGGAAGCACTCTGGCCAACTGAGTTAATGCCCCGAACACATCTGTCAAATATTCTAGCGGATTTTGCGCCAAAGCGCAATACCCTATCTTCCCACTATACGGCTACTTCGCACCCATGTAATGGGTCGTCTATTCGGAAAAGAAAGAAAATCAGTTTTCTTTTCACTCATATCCTACCATTATAGCACACTTTTCTTTTCGTGTCAATATCTTACCCCTGTAATACTATGTTGACGATTATACCAATCAATACGCCGAGAATCGAGCCGACAATCGCTTCCACCGGTTTGTGACCACGCGAAAAGTATGGTTTTTGGGTTTTTTTATCACCAATCAACGCATTTATCGCTTCGCCCTGTTCACCGGTCGCCCGTCGCACGTGCGTCGCATCATAAACCACGATAATGGCGAATATCAGTGCCAAAGCGAACAGTGGCGTCCCAACGCCTGGCGAACCACTGCCATCGTTCAAACCGATCGTCGTCACCAGCGCCAATACTGTTGCAGAATGCGAACTCGGCATGCCGCCTGACTTGAAAAACTCACGCCAACCGAGTTTTTTGTGCGTAAACAGATAAACCACGATCTTGCCGAGTTGCGCCACAAAATATCCGAGGAATGCAGCCACTAGCCAGGGCGAAAAGATTTGTTTCAGGATATCCATTTACTCCTCGCCCTCTGTTGTGTCTTCTACAGCATTGTCATCTGACGATTCTGCGTTTTCGACGTATTCTTCGGTTTGTTCGGGAACTAATCCGAGTGAAACGACCGTGTCGCTGTCGTCGAGCCGCATGATACGCACACCCTGGGTGGTGCGACCCAATGTCGGGACGTCCTTTAGCGCCACACGAATCGTTTGACCCGCCGCAGAAATAATGATGACCTCTGTCGTAGCCTCATCAATGGCGCGCACTGTTACAATATTTCCGGTTTTCACTGTTACGACTGCCGCCTTGATGCCGACCCCGCCACGTCTGTGTGATGGGAAATTGTCAACTTTAGTCATCTTGCCGTAACCTTTCTCGCTCAAAACAAGTAGGTTTTTGCCGGTTTCAACGAGATCCATGCCGACGACTTTATCACCTGCACGCAAGCGCATACCGCGAACACCACGCGCGCTGCGACCCATCGGTCGAGCGTCTTTTTCATTGAAGCGGATCGCCTGTCCAAACGCTGTGGAAATTACAACATCGTCATCTCCAGTAGAGCGGCGTACCCAACGTAATTCATCACGTTCATCCAACTTGATTGCGATCAAACCGCTGGCGCGGACGTTGGCGTAATCTTTCACCGCCGTTTTTTTGATCGTGCCATTGGTCGTCGTCATGAACAGATAACCATCGTCATTCTCATCCTTGCTGTACTTAATGATCGAGGTGATTTTTTCCTCGGGTTGCAATTGTAGAAGGTTCACCGCCGCAACACCCTTCGCCTGTAACGATGCCGCCGGCACCTCGTAGGCGCGCAAACGGAACATGCGACCCTTGTTAGTGAAGAAGTTCAGCCAATCGTGCGTATTGCAGGTAATCAACTGGTCGACGATGTCTGTTTCCTTGGTTGTCAGGCCCTTCTTACCCTTGCCGCCACGATTTTGGCGACGGAAATCGCTCATCAAGGTGCGTTTGATATAGTTCTCGGTTGTTAACAAAATTACAACATCTTCCTCTGGAATAACGTCTTCATCACTCATTTTACCAAGTTCGTGATTAAAGATTTTCGACCGACGCTTGTCGCCATATTTTTCCTTCATGTCCAGCAACTCTTCTTTAACTATGCGCAGAATTTCTGCTTCACTGGCGAGAATTCTTTCTAATTCTGCAATCAATTTATGCAGTTCCGCCAACTCATCTTCGATCGCTTGACGCTCCAAACCGGTCAGTTTGCGCAGTTGCATCGCCAAAATCGCTTGTGCCTGAATCTGTGACAAACCGAATTTTGCCATCAAAGCGTCTTGTGCCTCTTCGTAGGATTTCGATGCGCGGATTACCGCAATGACTTCATCGATATGATCAAGCGCGATTTTCAAACCTTCCAAAATATGCGCGCGGGCTTTTGCTTTCGCTAACTCAAATTCCGTACGACGGCGAATAACAATTTGACGGTGCTTCACGAATTCGCGCAGAATCTCCTTTAGACCGAGGATTCTGGGTTGAATACCATCGACCAACGCCAACATATTATAATGAAAACTGGTTTGCAGTGGCGTCAATTTGAATAATTGATTCATGATCTTTTTCGGATACGAATCCTTTTTCAGATCAACCACGAACCGTACCTTGCCGCGCGCCGTCTCATCACGTACGTCCTGGACGCCATTTAACTTCTTATCTTTAGCAAGTTCGGCGATTTTTTCTTTTAACGCCTCTTTCGACACACAGTACGGAATTTCAGTGAAGACGATCCTATGACGACCTTTTTTGTCTTCCTCGATTTCACCAACTGCCCGAATTACCACTGAACCGCGACCGGTTTCGTATGCCTGTTTCATCGGTGCGCCGCCGTAAACGTGTGCACCCGTTGGGAAATCTGGACCTTTGACGAATTTCATCAACTCGCTGGTCGTTGCGTCGGGATTATCGACGAGATGTATCGTGCCGTCGACCAGTTCCGACAGGTTGTGTGTCGGGATGCTCGTCGCCATACCAACCGCGATACCCATCTGACCATTTAGCAATAAATTCGGTAATTTCGCCGGCAAAACCACCGGTTCGCGCTCACTGCCGTCATAGTTATCACGAAAATCAACTGTGTTTTTTTCCAAGTCCACAAGCATTTCGTTGCCCGGTTTAGCAAGACGCGCCTCGGTGTAGCGTGATGCTGCCGGCGGATCGCCATCGGGCGAACCAAAGTTTCCCTGTCCGTCCACCAACGGATACCGCATGTTCCAATCTTGCGCCAAACGCACCATCGCATCATAAATCGAACTGTCGCCGTGCGGGTGGTATTTACCCATCACATCGCCGACGATACGGGCAGATTTGGTGTATTTACTACCAGGACGAATACCATTTTCGCCCATCGAGAACAAAATGCGACGATGTACCGGTTTCATACCGTCACGTACGTCCGGCAGGGCGCGGTCGATAATAACCGACATCGAGTAACGAAGATAGCTATCCTCCATGACGTCTTCAACCGCACGCAGTTCAACCAGACGCGAGTGATTTGATGACACATGCATTGTCGCACCGCGAACTACATCTTTTGCTTCCGCCTCGATCGGCATATTGTCTTCTGGGATATTATTCGTAATATTATCGTCCATAATTAAATCTCCTTACTTTCCAAAATTTGTTTAAGCTTTTCCAATGTTGATTGCGGTTCAGGATTTTCCAATTTGCCATCGTCAACCCATTCCCTATAAACCATTTCTGTGCCACCATCAAATGGTATAGATATATATGACACCTTATACCCCCCCCCTGACTTGCGATAGAATAAATTTTTTGTTCAGTTCATAATCTGTAACTTCATATTCATTCCAGATCTTTGAATTCGGTGCGCGATTTTTTAATGTTGTTCCTTTCCGCGCCGGAACTTCACTTGGAATTTCTTCCGCGATCGAATCAAACCATTTTGAGATATTACGCGAATCAAGAACGAAGCCCCAAACTTCTTCTAGCGGGCGGCTGATATGTATTTTCAAAATATTTTCTTTCATCTTAAACATCCAAATCTTCCAATTTAACTTCGCGGGCTCTGGTTTGAATGAATGATTTGCGTGGATCGACTTCGTCGCCCATTAACTTCGTGAAGATAGCATCAGCGCGTTCGACATCGGCAACCTTGACCTGAACCAGCACGCGGTTTTTGGGATCCATGGTGGTTTCCCATAATTGCGCTGCATCCATTTCGCCTAAACCCTTATATCGTTGCAGGAATGTTATGCCGGCTTGCTTTAATGTATCTTCCTCCGGATCGATCTTGATTCCGCGCGACTTGCGCTCCTCTATCCATTCGGCGACTAATTTATCTTTCTCGACCTCGTCGTAAACATAGTGTTTTTCGTTTGCACCGCGCCGCATCATGAATAATGGCGGTTTTGCCAGATAGACGTGCCCCGCCTCAACAATTTCACGCATAAATCTAAAGAAGAACGTCATCAGTAGTGTTGCGATGTGCGAACCGTCGACGTCGGCATCGGTCATAATAATAATACGATTATATCTCAATCCGTTAATATCAAACGCATCTCCAATCCCGACGCCCATACCCTTGATTAATGACACAATCTCTTTATTCGCAAACATTTTATCGAGGCGTGCGCGCTCGGTGTTTAAAACCTTGCCGCGCAACGGCAGGATTGCCTGGGTTCGACTGTCACGACCGGATTTCGCCGACCCGCCCGCCGAATCACCCTCCACGATATAGAGTTCGCATTCTTCCATACTTTTCGACGAACAATCTGCCAATTTCGATGGCAGATTGAATCCGTCCATCGCACCCTTGCGGATAATGTTGTCACGCGCCGCCCGCGCCGCTTTTCGCGCACGCGCCGCCAGAATCGCCTTGCCAACGATTTTTTTCGCCGCATTGGGATTTTCCTCTAAATAATACGAGAAGTACTCGTTCATGACGCTTTCAACATAGCGACGAACTTCCGGGTTACCCAATTTGTTTTTGGTCTGCCCCTCAAACTGCGGATCGGGCAATTTGACTAAAATAACCGCTGTTTGACCCTCGCGAATATCGTCGCCAGTCAAATTATCCTCTTTATCCTTTAATAGACCGCTCTTGCGCGCATAATCGTTAATTACGCGTGTCATTGCGGCGCGAAACCCAACAACATGCATTCCGCCGTCTGGGTTAAAAACGTTGTTGGCGAACGCCATGACATTTTCAGTAAAACCATCGTTATATTGTATGGCAATCTCAATTACACTGTCTTCAATCTGTTTCTCTACATAAAATATGCCATCATCAACAACTTCCTTACCGACGTTCAGATGCTTGACATATGATTTGATGCCACCGTCGAAATAGAACTCATACCGAGTTTCCTGACCTGGACGATAGTCGTAGACCTTGGCGCGAACGCCTTTTGTTAGATAAGCTTGGTGACGCAGATAATCCTGAACCCATTGATAATCAAACTTAGTAAATTCCTTAAAAATTTTAGGGTCGGGATAAAAGGTTATTCTCGTACCGCGCGGCATGTCGGTTTTACCCTTATTCTGTAATTCGGTTATCGGTTTCCCCTCAACGAATTCGATACTGTATAACTTGCCGTCATGCGAAACTTCTGCGATAAATTTTGTACTCAACGCGTTCACAACGGACGATCCAACACCGTGCAAGCCAGACGAAACCTTGTAACCACCGCCGCCAAACTTTCCACCGGCGTGTAGAACCGTTAAAACCGTTTCTAATGTTGATCTACCTGTTTTTGGGTGGATATCGACTGGAATACCGCGTCCGTCGTCTGTAACGCGACAACCACCGTCCTCCAACAACTCGACTTTTACCGTCGTAGCGTATCCCGCAATTGCTTCGTCGATACAGTTGTCCGCGATTTCCTTAATCAAATGATGTACCCCGTCATACCCCGTTGAACCGATATACATACCTGGACGCTTACGGACTGGCTCTAACCCCTCCAAAACCTGGATTTGATCAGCACCGTAGCTATCTGTTGTTTGTTTAGCCATGAACTCCCCTTCTCTAAATTTCGACTATCCTATTTTACACGTACACGTCTAATAAGTCAAATGTTTGGTTTGCATTATATGACATGTTTATGCTAATATATTAAGTATGTATAAAGTGGTGGGGTTACAGCATGTTTAGGAAACTAGTTTCCAGTCTGGCATTTAGCCCGTCTTTAGTGGAACAACTCGGGATATACGCCCGACGATTAGACAGAGAAAGGCGCATTCGCCGAGCGGGTCTTATACTGATAATTCTCGCGGTGGTTGCTCAGGTGTTCATAATCATGTCGCCACCAGAATCCACAAATACAGTTGCCCATAACAGCCAACCAACACGTGGCGACAGCACGTTGACCAGCAACATTTCGGCAGTTAACCATACACAAAATAATGTAGATGCTACAACAGTTACCGCGAGAGAAAGCGATATAATCACATACAATTTAGCGGTGACTAACAACTACGATAACGAAAGTACTGGCGCGGTTAGCAGCCAGCTAAGTGACATCCTCGAATATGCCGAAATTGTTAGTTATGGTGGTGGCGAGTTTGGCAAGAAAGATAAAACTTTGACCTGGAAAGATATATCTCTCGAACCGGGCGCTTCTACTACGCGCAATTTCACTATATCAATCAAAAATCCAATACCGTCGGTTGCTCAAAATGGACTTTCGTATGACTGCATAATCACTAATGAAATGAATAACCTAATTGATATAAAAATCAATTGTCCACCCCAGAAAGTTGTTGTCGAACAAACAATATTGAACAACTTGCCACATGTTAATATCGTTGTAAATACTACATCATGTGTTGCTGTTGTCGCTATAGCGTCATTCCTCCGTTTTCGGTCACGACAACTCGCTAAAGAAATTCGTTTAATTAGAAAAAAGTTTAATTCAGGAACACTACAATGAGTAAGGAAATAGCACCAACAAAAATCACCGCGGAGCAACGAGATTTAGAATTCAGAAAAATTATGTCCGATGTGCAAAATTCTATGAGTTGGTCGGAACGCGCATTCAGTAAATTTATTCACATAAAAGCGATCGAGAAAATCGGTGTTGCCATAGGCTCAACGGTTGCCCGCCCTTCCGCCATACTGACCGGAAGTTTGTTTGCATTAGTATTGCCGTCTATAATATATATAATAGCAAAACACTACGGATACCCGCTGACCGGATCGGAATCGATCATTGCCTTTATCGCCGGGTGGATCGTGGGAACGGTCATCGATTTAATTCGAACCATCTTCGGTCGAAAGAAAACCTAGTCGTCCCTATCGCTATCTCGTAAATCAAAGAAGATTTCGTCGTTATCACCGTCCGCTAAGCGCAGTTCATTATCAACTTTGGCATGTTCTTCTTGAACGGCAACTTTTTCTTCGGTTTCGCTAATCGCTTTCGCCTCTGCTACTTCAGTTTCTTTTGCAATTTCTTCCTCTTGCGCCACGGGATTGGGTCGGGTTGGTGGTTGGATAGGAGCGGGTTCAGGCGGCTCAGCCACAGACTTATCCGCCCTAGCTTTCGACGCTTGCGACTTTGTTGCTGGAATGTTCTGGCGTTTATTCATCCAATTGTCGAGGAATGAAGACTTGCCACCACCTTGGCTAGCCGGTCGCGCAGGCGGCTGTGTCGGTGTTGTTGATGGTGGCGTGGACGACAGTGGTGCTGTGGCAGGAGACGGAGACGGAGATGACGCAGCGACGGGTCGACTACTTTGGGCGGGCTGACCGGCAACAGGTACAGACGAATTGCGCATGGCTTCTAGGCGTTTCTTCTTGTCTTCCGCTTTTGCTATATCGACTGCTTGTAGGCGATTGGTGATTTCCGCCTCGACGACGGCGCGTGGACGACCGTATTTTGATGCCGATAACTTACGCATTGCATCGGCGAGTTCTGGATTAGGATGCCCCATCAAAGGTACCCAGTCCATCGAAAACGGCGCGGACGGCACGGAGTTGATGAGAACCTGCGCCACCGACGTATAATTCGGCATTTTTATTAGATCCTCAACCGTAAATGTCGGCTGAAAGCGCTTGACCATCTGCTCGGCGTCGGTCACACCGATACGACCACATATCGCCGTACCAACGTTACCGATAATTGCCTCGCGAATTTTTTCGGTCAACTGAGTCATAAACTGATTCGCTACTACCAATGACAGACGATACTTTCTAGCCTCGGACAGAATTGATTCAAAGGAATCTGTAGCGAAGTTTTGAAACTCGTCCACATATAACGTGAAGTCAGTTCGCTGCTCCTCTGGGATATTGGCGCGTGACATTGCTGCTTGCTGGAACTTCATAACGAAGATCATACCGAGGAGTTGTGCGTTTTTTTCGCCCAATTTACCCTTTGACAGGTTCACTAGCAGAATTTTTTTCTGATCCATAATCTCGCGAATATTGAAACCAGATTTTAACTGCCCCATCACATTGCGGATTGCGCCGGTCTGGAATGGCGCCCACTTCGATACCACCCACGCCGTAACCTCACCGGCGTCATTAGAACGCTGCGCGTTCGGCCACTCTTTGGTCCAGAAATCCAGCACTGCCGGATCGGTCACGAACGGCAATTTAGATTTTGCAAATTCTGGATCAACCAAACATTTTGGAATATCCATAAATGTTGCACCCTGAGGATCCGCCATCAAAAGCAACGCCGCATTGCGCACGATGTTTTCCATGCGCGGTCCAACGATACCGGTGTGACCTGGATCGTACAGACTATACAGCATATTTATCATCTCACCGACCACAAAATCTTTCTCGTCAGTCGTTGTCGCTTCGAAAATGTTCAAACCGATTGGATTATCCATATCGCTCGGATTGAAATAGATTATATCTTCGACACGCTCTTTTGGCACCATGCCCATCAATTCCTCCGCCAAATCGCCGTGCGGATCGATCAATGCGAATCCCTTGCCATCCAACATATCTTGCAGCGCCAAATTGTTCTGTAACCACGATTTACCAACACCGGTCTGACCAATTATGTAAACGTGACGGCGACGATCTTTGTCGCTTAAACGAATCGGCTTTTTGACGCCACGAAATATATTGTAACCGAGGAACAAACCTTTCTCCATGAGTTCTGTCGGACCGTCAACTTGCTTGGATCGCTGACGCTCGACCTGTGACGACGGAATATTCGTCTGATCCGGCAGGTGAAAAACCGTTGCCAACTCGACTGTATTTAATATATTACTATTAACTTCCTGCGGGAAAAAGCGAAAAATGAACGACGTTACAAGTGCCTCGGTATTAGCGGACGGCGAAAATTTGAAGCCGTTTTTGGTCGGTGAATCGAACAATGAAAACGCCGAGATAACGTTATTTATAAGAACCTGCGAACGCGTCACCGTTGGCGACGAAGCCACAACGCGGATCAGTGTTTCATACCCGGAATACTTCGACTTATCTTCGAGCGCCTCAACTTTTGCCTGATCGACGCCCGATAGCGCTTCTGGCGGCGAACCGTCGGTTTTCTTGCTGCCGTCATAGGACGGCGGTTTCCATAACGCCTCCAATGCATCCACCCACCACCCAATATCGATTAAAGTGCTGCCGTTTTTGCCACTACTCGCACCTTTCTTGTGCGCTTTGATATCTTTGACGCGTTTTTCTATTTTCTTAATCCATGTATCATCCGCTGGACGAATCATAACCTGAATACCAACACCGTCTTCGCGCGTCGCGGTTGACAACGCCGCCAACAGCGCCCGCATGGCATCGCGTTTAGTTTCCTGATATGTCGCGATTGGAAATTCATATGGTTTCTTTAGCGTAAATTCACCACCGACCGTCCCGTTGATTTTGCCGACTTCGCTGAACAAGTTAATTTCCTCAACTTCCTCTAACCTAGCGGTAGGATAAGACGCCACAATGGACTGTTTTATAGTATCCAGTAAGACCATCGGCACAACCACATAATAGCGAATCAGTCCACCGTGCGCAATTAGTTCAAACGACAGATGTCGTTGACCATAGAATCTACTCTTGAATCCCTTTTGCGCGGTTGAACTTATTATATTGTACATCGTTTGCGCCTGTGACACGACCTCATCAACCAAATCGCGCGAATCGCGAGATTCACTTTTAATGTCGTCGCTCGGTGGCGGCAAGTGTATCATCAGCGGCACCATCTTCAAACCACGCTCATAATTTTTTTGTTCGCGCAGGTTTTTTCGTGTTTGAAAATACACAATAGCCACAGCAATCGCGATGATCCCAACCACTACAAATATTACTGTCAGCACACTAGCCATGACTAATCATCCTGTGCCTTCCCCACTGATTTGCCGTATCGCTTCTTGATATAGTCTCGCATCAACTCTGCCGCTAATCTTGCCTGTTCGTGCGGATCGTCCTTGGTTCTTGCCACGATAGTCCTGGCTTGATCAACCCACTCTTTTTCAATTAAATCATCGTCAGCAGCAGTAGCGGGAGTCGTTGTCGTCTGGGTCGTAGTCGCAACTGGTACTATCGGCGTCACCTGTTGCACGACGACTGCCGCGGCTTGATCGTCCTGCTGTGTTTGCGTTTGATCCTGTCCCGGACCGATTTGAGTTTCGTGATTCGATAACTTCTCTTGTGACTGAATCGGTGCGGATTCCGGAGCTGTCGGCATAATATTCGGTGAATTGGGATTTGGAATATTTGGGCTACCTGGATTCATGTTCGCCGCAACATTGCCTAAACCGGGCGCAGCATTAAATTTCGGTGCGTTCGGAGTCGGCGCAACGTTAAAACTTTGTCCATTCTGATTCTGTGGAAACATATAAAAATTATATCATAATCATATGCATTTTGCATACAATTTCATCACTTATTTTTCATTAAAAATCCTAATGTAATTACAACAACACATACATCTGTTAATTAGTAGTTCTTCTAACAATGTAAAATATCATAATAGATTCTATCACGACCATCAAAGCAACGTCGACAACATTTAATTGTCCAATTGAATTCATAGAAATCACAAATATTGGCATAAAGCTCAACGCGACAATAATGAGATTTATTCTCAAATATGGCGTTCGTTTGTGATTCTCGTCGTCATCATTATCGCGTTTTTTGTGACGAATTACATCATATAAGCGTTGTAATATTAACAATAGTGACAATGTCAGTAAATACATGAACCCAAATAGACCGAGCACACCAAATGATCCTGCTTCCGATGGATTCGTAAAATTCAAAATTGATAACAAGCCAACGGAAGCACCGACTAAACCGGCGATAATCCAACCAAGTGGGATCTTGCGTTTCATAAGACTATTTTACTACGAAACGAGATAAAAATGAACTCGCTTATTTTTCTACGTAAGAACACAACTATAGCACGCCCATTTTGATATAAAATAAATTCTAAATAGTTGACACCTCTTACCTTTTGAAATGAGAAGAGGCCTTCTGGCGTCATCAAACGGTTGCGAAGTCATTGCGACAAACTCATCCGCCGAAAAGTGTTATAAAAAACAGGGCGCGAGTCGCGGTCGTATCCGAGGCCAGAAAGGCCTTATCACTGACCGCTCCTTTTTGGGGAGCATATCGTGGAGCTGAAATTCCCTAGATGGGAGATTTTTGCGCTCAACACGTTCGTAGCAGAGTGGCAGTAATAAATTATTGCTGCCATCACCGCTACGAAGATCCGATTTTGCGATGAGCGACTTATTTGTCTGCGCTATCACTCTTATCGGTCATACATTGATTGCGGAGTAATCTCGACGCAATCTCTGAACCAGTGTTTGATCTGTAATGTGCTAGTTTTTATCTTTTTGATCAGTGAGTATTCTCGAACGTGATTTTTATTTTATAAAAACTTGATAACAATATAGCAAACAAAAGCGCTTGTGTCAATAGTTTTTTATACAACGTTTGTTGTAATATTTACAATGTTAGAAATTTTACAGACACTAAATCACAAATTATATTTCGATTATAGTAAAAAATGGTGTTGTAATTTTTACAAATATAAAATTATTGCATTCTGCTTACATTCTATTTCTGCCGCAAACTCGCCAGCATTTTGACGATTTCGGAATATTCGGAGTCGTCTGGTCGTTTCTCGCCGATAGAAGCATTACCAAAAATAACGTCTCCGTGATCGCCCAAGTGATTATGTCGCGTCGACCATCTCACCACACAACTATTTATTGGTTGATCATATAAATCATTATAGTCAGATAAATATATCGAAAAACTCCCGTCTGGCTCAATATAACTAATGACGGACATGCTATTTAGTTCTCCGCCTGCCTCCTTATGAACCACGACTGCCGGTGCTTCGCTTGGATCACACCCTCCGCCTGCGCCACCGCCATTCGAATTTGACAGTGTCAATTTATATCCCTTTGCTGTTCTTATAGTCGTAATTTCCTGATAAAGATCGTCTCCCCATTCCCTCCTAACTTTGCCTTCCACTGACCAATCCTTTGGATAGTCAAAAGACAACCCGTCCATTTCCGTCGTATACATTAAATACTTCGCATCACAGCCGCCCTTCACGTCGTCGCATTTCGTAATGTCGTCGTTTGCGTTATCGTCGGCTTTTTGCAGTTGCTTCATTTTGTTGTCCAAATCGTCGATTTTTGTTTGTTGATCGAAACTTTTCCAAACGAAAAATCCCGCCACGATTGCAAATATCGCGGACAAAATAATTGTTATTATTCCAACCGTTTTCCAATTATTTTTCTTTTCCACAACCGCACCCATTGGTTGAATTTGATTTTCCATTCCACCATTCCTTCCTTTTAATTATATACATGCACTATATTACACGATCACCCCCCCCCCCCCCC
>Ga0268262_10000512_pt1 | contig 51081 bp, 48 predicted proteins | sample TergutNc150P3_FD_190354 | JGI IMG/M metagenome (GOLD analysis project Ga0268262, IMG submission 190354) | Nasutitermes corniger P3 segment gut microbial community from laboratory colony in Florida, USA - Nc150 P3 (SPAdes) (version 2) | ecosystem: Host-associated > Arthropoda: Insects >... | reverse complement strand
TTTTTTGTCCGTTAGCTTATCGTGAGATTATCAAGCATGGCTTGCTTACAACAACCCTTAATACTTTCATGATCCTTGATATTAAAATAATATATCTTAGAAAATCGAAAATCTAACGGACAAGAACTTTGTGTTCTTTGTGCTCTTTGTGCCTTTGTGAGATCTCTTCGGGGTACTTTGCTCTTTGTGTCTTTGTGTGAAATATATGGTACAATTCCTGTAATGAATAAAAAACCAATTTTTCTGCTTTTTTGCGTAACTTTGTTTTTTGGGTGCGCGAAAGACAACGTTTCCCCTACGCTTGAAAAGGGGGTTCTCTCTGTGGGGGTGGAGATTGGGTATCCGCCTATGGAGTACTATGGGGTTGATGGGGAGCTTTTGGGGTTTGATATTGATTTGGTAAAGGCGTTAGCGGAAAAATTGGAGCTTAGTGTTGTTTTTTTTGATACGGCCTGGGACGGGATTCTAGCGGGGCTGGACGCGAACAGATATGACATAGCGGTTAATGTTACCGTTTTGCCCGAGCGGGAAAAAAATTATAATTTTACTAAACCTTATATTAACAGTTTTATGACTATTGTTACGCGCAAAGGTTCGCAGGTAAGGATTAATAAGATTGAGGATATTACGGGGGTTAACGCGGCGTTTCAGGGCAATACAACAGCGCAGTATTTTTCGGAAAGATTGAATGATCAGGGAATAAGGTTTACTTCTTTTTCTTACGATAAAATTATTAATTGTTTCAACGATTTAAAATTGGGGCGTGTGGATTTGGTTATTGTTGACAACATTGTCGCGTTTTTTTACACGGGAATGGAAAACAGCGGACTTCAAGTCGCGTGGGCGGAACCGGATGACTCTTCCGATGAATTGATTGGTATATGTTTGAAAAAGGGGAATGACAGGCTTACGGGGATGATTAACAAGGCGCTGGATGAATTGAACGCGGAGGGCGTGGTTGGGGAGATTTCGCGAAAGTATTTTGGGAGGTAAAAAAAATCCGGGCGTCCTAAGGTGTCCGGTATGCTGGCGGGGGGGGATGTTGCCATCCCAGCCTCGCTGATATAAATATCGTGCAGAAGACAAAAAAAAGCAAGTATTTTGGGAATAAAAAAGCAGAATAAATTGACCTTTTTTTTAATAATGAGATATAATTATTAGAGAGGATACTATGTTTGAGCAGGAAAACAAGTTTTTTGAGGAAAACAAAGATAATCTCCGCAAGCAATACTTAGGCAAGGAAGTAGTAATCGTTGAAGATAAGGTTATAGCTGCTTATGATGATGTCGGAACAGCTATCCGTGAAACAGTGAAAACTCGTCCTCTTGGTTCATTTTGTGTAAAGAACGTCCCTGAAAGTCCTGAAGAAAAAATTGTACGCATACCCACATTTCTGGTAAGCCGGTAAAGCATGTATAACGCTTTTGTAAAAAAGTACCCGGTTCTTGCCTCGGAATTAAACACCGATATTGAAGTTTTTCCGGTATCATCTGTTAGTCATCAGGGAACAACTGTGTATGCGATTTGGGATACCGGAGCCAGCCAAACAGTTATTACCCATAGGCTTATGTCCCATTTAAATCTTATCCCCATTGAAACCAAATTGGTACATGGTGTTAACAGCAAGCAATTGGTTGACGTGGTTGCGATATCCATAAAATTGCCTAATGGCTTTCTTATACCCAACATTCGTGTTTTTGTCTGTGATATTCCTTCTCCAATAGACCTGCTTATTGGCATGGATGTTATTCAATTGGGAGATCTCCATATTTCTAATACAGGAGGGCAGACCCTTTTCAGCTTTGTTATTCCACCCTTACCGGAACAGTTTGATCTTAGCCAGGAAGCGGATGCGTTTAACAATCTGGTGTAAAATGTGGAGAGAATAAGTACATGGCAGTTGAAATTGAATTAAAAGCCCACATAGACGATTACGAGTCTTTAAAAGAGCGGCTTTCCGTCGTGGGAGTTTTTTGCCGCTCTTACAAAAAGTCCGATGCTTACTGGCTTCCGGCGCAGCCTGATACGACGGGAGTGCGGGTCCGGCGGGAGAGCGGCGTAGACGCGGACGGCGCGGCTCATGAGTCCGTTTTGGCTACTTATAAAATTAAGAAAATTTCCGGCGGTATGGAGGTAAACCATGAATGTGAGTTTTCCGTTTCCGACGCAGGTTTGTTTGAAGAATTGCTGGGGCGTCTTGGCCTTCGCAGGGCGGTATGCAAAGAAAAAGAAGGCTGGGCCTGGACGGTCCACTCACAAATTGAGGGGCAGCCTCCTATTCTGGCGGAGCTTTCCATGGTGGCGAAATTGGGCTGGTTTTTAGAGATTGAGATTTTGGCCGCCGATAATAACGAGAAAACTGTTGAGGAGAGCCGGGGGCGGCTTTTTGCTTTGTTGGAAAAGTTGGAAATTCCTACGGACAAAATTGAGGAAAGGCCGTATACGGCAATGTTGGCGGGCGTGTTAACATAAAAAAAGTTGACAATTACGTTTTTTTTTGGTATATTATAATTATGAAAAAGATAAATATTTTATTATTAATTCTTGTATGTGTTGTGTCGTTTTCCACTTGTATGGAAGATGATCCGTTTGGCGGCAAAGGACTGACTCTTTTGCCCGATTCTGTGCTTTTTGCTTCGGCTTTCTCTCAATACAGTGAGTTTCTTGATGAAAGCGCGGTCGTAGACGATACCTTTAATGTGACAGATTTAACAGCAAAACGAAACAGAATAAACAATATAACTACCACTACAGATGATGAAGCAAAACAAAAAGCTGCCATAATAAAGAATCTGAATAAAGCTATCAGCATAGCTAACGATCCTACAGAGAAAGCCAAGGTGTTAGCGCAAGCCGAGATGGTAAAACGTCTGGGAGTAAATATCAGAAACGCGGCGGAAAAATGGTGCGCAAGCACGGGCAAATCCAATTACCTTAATGATTACAGATGGGAATACAACCTGGTCGTGGACGATCAAATAAACGCGTGGTGTATGCCGGGCGGAAAAATCGTGGTATATACGGGTATACTTCCTGTTACCATTAACGAAGACGCGCTCGCCACGGTAATGGGGCACGAAGTCGCCCATGCTCTGCATAATCACGGAAACCAGAGGGTAAGCCTTAGTCTTTTAACACAGATTAGTCTCATAGGCGCACAACTCGCTCTCGGAGCGGTGGGGACAGATAAACAAACAACGTCGCTTTTTATGACGGCTTTAGGCATAACTTCTACTCTTGGGGTGGCTTTACCTTTCAGCCGCGGTAATGAAAGTGAAGCGGATAAAACCGGGCTTTATTTGATGGCGATTGCCGGTTATGACCCCGATGCATCGGTGCCATTTTGGCAGAGGATGGCTAAATTGGGAGGCAGCACTCCTGAATTTTTAAGCACACACCCTTCAAGTGATAACCGCCAAAAGGCTCTTCAAAAGTATATACCGGAGGCCAGAAGAAGAGCAGCTCAGATAAAGATAGATACTATAAAAGAGACGATACCTAAGGCTAAAAAGATAGCCGAAGAGATAAACGGTCAATAACATCCCTTCGACAAGCGCAGGGAGCGCGATTATACTTTAAAAAATGCCCTCCAAATACGGAGGGCGTTTTTTCATTTGACGGTGTGAATTGGCAGTTTTACTTTTGAGTAAATGAAGACCATGAAATAACGGTGTCCTTAGTTATGTTCGTTTCAACTGTAACACCCTGATATATCCTTTGATCCGTCGTCGCATTATCAAATATTAGTATTTTAACGCAAAAACTCCCGCTTCCTTCCCATGGATCATTATTCTTATATAAAGGAAATGATATCGTAGTACTGTTTATTTTTTCTAAAGCTGAATATACATTAATCTCAGAAGAGTTAGGCGGAGCTAATATAATAATTCCATACTTGTTGTTGTAGGTTGCAGGTATTTCAACTTTTAAGAATTGTTTGGGTGGATCAGGGTAGTCTTCATCAGCTTTACAAGCCGACATAGAAAACACTATTATCGCGACTAAGGCGATAATGGCTATGCTTCGCATAGCTGCCAAAATTTTGAACGCTTTTTTCATAAAAAAACCACTCCTTTTTTGTTTTTTTTGTCTATGTTGATAATATAACACAAATATAGAAAATAATCAACATTGGAGTTACCCGAATTCCGCAATTTTTCAAGAAATATTGACGAAACAACAATGATTTCGTATATTTTATAAAAGTATACATAGGATGTATAAAATGAGTAAAGACATTAATTCTCGTAAATCAATTCTTTTAGTCGATGATGATGTGACACATCTTTCGCTTACCGAAATATCATTAAAAGATCAATATGATATTCAAATGGTAAAGTCAGGTAAAGAAGCGTTGGAACTTTTGGAAAAAAGCCAGGATGTTCCGGATTTGATTATGCTTGATATACTGATGCCAGAGATGGACGGCTGGACAGTGTTCGACAGGATTAGCGATATTGCGTCCTTAAAATTCACTCCTATAATGTTTTTTTCATCGGTAGACGATGAAGGCACGAAAGAAAAGGCATACGAGCTTGGCGCGTTTGATTACATTACTAAACCTTGTTCAAAAGCATTATTACTTGGCAGGATAGGGGACACATTACAGAAAGCCGAATTAAAAAGACAGCAGTACGGCGTATAACGGAAGAAATAGCTTTTTAGTTAATATTTAAATATCTTAATCAGGCTTATTTGCCTTTATTTCCCGCTTTTTGTTTCCACGCGGCGTCTATTTTTTCGGCCTCATGACTGGTTATCTTGGCGGTTTTTACGGCAACATTCGGCTTGCTGCTGACTACATTCTTCAGCTTGGGCGCCGGAAGCTTGTCGACAATTTTTTGCAGTTCCGCCACTATAGAATTAAATTGCCCGGCCAGGACAATGTCTGTCGCGTTTTGGCGCGCCTGGTTTTTGTATTCAAAAATCGCTCTTTCAAGTTTGTCCCTATCATTACAGTTTTTGAATTTTTCTAATTCGCCTTTTACATTAATTATCATTTTTTCCCCCTCGAAAAAACGTTACAATCTACATGAAAATATACTATAACTCCGCCAAAATGTCAATAATTCACGGTTTGTAAAAACCGAAAATTCCCTATTGCATTATTTTTACATTTTTGCTAGAATTGTAATATAAAGACGGGCGGACAGTCCGTCAAGCAAACAGAGGAAAAGATGTTGAAAACGGTGGAACGGCTGTATAACTCAAATTTAGGCGCGGCTTTTGGGCGCGTCCTTTCCTCTCTTTCCGTCATATCTGTAGTAGTAATTCTCGTAGTAATTAGCGGCCGGTAAGGGCACGGGATTCCTTTTTAGGAAAATCCGCAGCCTTTACCGGGTTTCTCAAGTTCCGGAGTGGGAAAAACCCACTCACGGGATTGAAGTATATAGGAGGTTTCGTCTCCGCGTTGCGGAGACTTCGATTAAAATAGCCTGACCACTTACAAGTGGTCAGGCATAAATGGAGGTTATTTATGGCACACATGTATTATGAAAAAGACTGCGATTTGGGAATGTTAAAGAACAAGACCATCGCTGTAATCGGTTACGGTTCGCAGGGGCACGCGCACGCCCTGAACGCGAAGGAATCCGGCTTGAAGGTTATCGTGGGTCTTTACGAAGGCTCAAAATCATGGAAGAAGGCTGAAGAGGCCGGTTTTCAGGTGATGACCGCGAAAGACGCGGCCAATGCGGCGGACTTTATCATGATCCTGATTAACGACGAAAAGCAGGCCGCCCTTTACAGGGAATCAATAGCGCCTTCGTTGAAAAAGGGGAAAACCCTGTCTTTCGCCCACGGGTTCAACATTCACTTTGGGCAGATAGTTCCGCCGCAGGATGTGAATGTTGTGATGATAGCGCCAAAGGGGCCGGGCCATACCGTTCGCGAACAGTACAAAAACGGGGCGGGCGTTCCCTGCCTTATCGCTGTTCATCAGGACGCAAGCGGGGACGCGAAAAAACTGGCGCTGGCGTACGCGGCGGGCATAGGCGGAGCGCGGGCGGGAGTTCTGGAAACAACTTTTAAGGAAGAGACCGAGACTGATCTTTTCGGCGAGCAGGCTGTCCTTTGCGGCGGCGTATCCGCGCTGATGAAGGCCGGGTACGAGGTGCTTGTGGAAGCGGGCTACCAGCCGGAGAGCGCCTACTTTGAAGTAATGCACGAGATGAAGCTCATCATCGATCTTGTAAACAGGGGCGGGCTTTCGTTTATGCGCTATTCAATTTCAGACACCGCGGAATACGGCGACTATGTTACAGGGCCGAAGATCATCACCGAGGATACAAAGAACACGATGAGGCAGGTGTTAAAAAATATTCAGAACGGCAGTTTCGCGCGGGAATGGATACTTGAAAACCAGGTGAACCGCCCCTTCTTTAACCGCATGAGGGCGCTTGAGGCTGAACATCCTATCGAGAAAACCGGAAAGGAACTTCGCGGAATGATGCCCTGGTTAAAGAAGAACGAGGAAAAATAAAAATGTCAGACTTATCGCCTCTAAAAGATGCGCCGTCTCTGGAAATTTTAGACACTACTCTTAGGGACGGCGCTCAGGGAGAGGGAATAACTTTTTCCGTGCAGGACAAACTTGACGTGGTCCGCGCCCTTGATAATTTGGGGATCTCATGGATAGAGGCGGGGAATCCCGGGAGCAATCCTAAGGATACGGAATTTTTCCGTCTTGCCGGAGACCTCAAACTTGAACACGCTAAACTCTGCGCTTTTGGCCCTACCCGTAAAAAAGGAGGCAAAGCAAACGAGGACTCCGGTTTGTTGAGTTTGCTCGACGCGCAGACGCGGGCGGTAGTGATCTTCGGCAAAAGCTGGGACCTCCATGTGACGGAAGTGCTGAGGGTAAGCCCGGAGGAAAACCTTGCCATGATTGCGGAAACAATTGCGTTCCTTAAAGAAAAGGGACGGCAGGTTTTTTACGACGCCGAGCATTTTTTTGACGGCTGGAAGGCAAATCCCGAGTACGCGCTTTCTACTTTGAAGACGGCAATAAGCGCCGGGGCGGAACGCATAGTATTGTGCGACACAAACGGCGGCGCGTTTCCCGAAACGATAGAGAAGGCGGTTAAAGAAGCCGCGAAAATTATTGACAGCGCAAGCAGGGCAGACGGTTCTCCTTGTGTTCTGGGCATACACGCGCACAACGACGCGGACATGGCGAGCGCGAACACGATAACCGCCGTCCTTGCCGGATGCAGACACATTCAGGGAACCCTTGTCGGCTTCGGCGAGAGGTGCGGCAACACAAGCCTCGCGGCGGTTATGCCCAGCCTTGAACTCAAGCTGGGTTTCCGCTGTCTGCCTGAGGGAAAGATGGAAATGCTTTCCGAGATAACCAGAATTATCGCGGAGACGGCAAATGTCGCCGTGCCGGGTAACATGCCTTATGTGGGAAGCCACGCCTTTACCCACAAGGCGGGAATGCACGCGGACGGAATTTTAAAATTGAGCAAGTCCTTTGAACATATCGATCCTTCCCTTGTGGGGAACGACAGGCATATTGTAATGAGCGAAGTCGGCGGACGCTCGGCCATTGCGGAGAGAGCGAAGAAGATTGACGCTTCACTTACGAAGGATCACCCTGTAACGGCGGCGCTCGCTCAAAAGCTGAAAAACCTTGAAGCGGAGGGCTGGCAGTTTGAAGGGGCGGACGGCAGTTTCGACCTTATGGTCCGCCGCGAACTTGGCCGTTACAAGCCGCTGTTCAAGATTGAGGCATATCGCGTGGTAAGCGAGCACCCCACGGGAGAGACGATCGCCTGTTCCCACGCGTGGGTCAAAGTGCATGTTGACGGCAAGGAGGAGATCGCCGCTGCCGAAGGAGACGGGCCGGTCAACGCGATGGACGGAGCGCTTCGCAGGGCGCTGAAACAATTTTTCCCGGAACTGAAAGAGGTGCGCCTTACCGATTACAAAGTCAGGGTAATCGACGGCAACGCCGCGACAGCCGCGAAGGTGCGCGTACTCATCACCTCTTCCGACGGCAGGCAGACATGGACAACGGTGGGAGTCTCGGAAGACATCATAGACGCGAGCAGAGCCGCCCTTGTGGATTCTATCGAGTATAAACTGATTGATGATATTGAACGCCGATTCAAGGCATATTTATAAATGAGGAAAGGAGAGGTTATGAAATATAAAATTGCGGTTATCCCGGGAGACGGAATAGGGCCTGAGGTTATAGCGCCTACCCTGAAAGTTCTTGACGCTGTTGGGAACAAGTACGGCCATACATTTACCTATGTCGAACTTGAAGCGGGCGGGCTCGCTATCGATCACACGGGGGAGCCGCTCCCCCAAAAAACTCTTGAAACAGCGAAGCAGTGTGACGCGCTTTTGCTTGGCGCGGTCGGCGGCCCCAAGTGGGACACGCTTCCCGGGCATCTTCGTCCCGAAAGAGCGCTGTTGGGTCTTCGCGCGGGGCTTGGCGTTTTTGCCAACCTTCGTCCTGCGGCATTACTCCCCCAATTAAAATCCGCCTGCCCTGTTAAGGACGAGGTGCTAATCGCAAGCAACAGCGAGAAAAAAGCCGCTTTCGATTTATTGATTGTCAGGGAATTAACTGGCGGGCTCTACTTCGGCAAGAGAGGAAGATTGGACGAGCCCTCGAACGGCCACAGTCCCGGTTCCGCTTTTGATACCGAAACATATTCGTGGATGGAAATTGAGCGCGTCCTCCGCGCCGGTTACGAGGCGGCGAAGGTGAGACGGAAAAAACTCTGCGTGGTGGACAAGGCCAATGTGCTGGAATCTTCCCGCTTCTGGCGCGAAGTCGCCGCGGTGGTTTCAAAGGACTATCCCGAAATCGAAACAAGCTACCTCTACGTTGACAATGCCGCCATGCAGTTGATCCGCGCTCCGGGGCAATTCGACGTAATCGTCACGTCAAATCTCTTTGGGGACATTCTTTCCGATGAGGCGTCCGTGCTTACAGGTTCAATCGGCATGCTCGCTTCGGCGAGTCTCGGCGAACAGGTACAGGGCGGTAACAGGCCGGGAATGTACGAGCCTATTCACGGCTCGGCGCCGGACATCGCGGGGAAGGACCTTGCCAATCCTCTCGCGACAATTCTCTCGGCGGCGATGATGCTCCGCTACTCATTCGGCCTTGAGAAGGAAGCGGCCGCTATCGAAACCGCCGTCAACAATGTGCTGGATCAGGGACTGAGGACAGGAGATATAGCAAGCCGAAGCGGCGCTGCAAGCAGCGGCGAAAAAATTGTGGGTACCAAAGAAATGAGCGAGGCGGTACTCAAGGCATTGGAGAAATTATGAAAAGCGATTCTGTTAACAAGGGCATTGCCCGTGCGCCCCACCGTTCACTTTTTAAGGCGTTGGGATTTATTGAAGAAGAGTTTAAAAGGCCGCTGATTGGAATTGCCTGCGCGAAGAGCGAGATAGTGCCGGGGCATCTGCACCTGGACAACATCGCGCACGCGGTGGCGGACGGCGTTCGCATGGCGGGGGGAGCGCCGGTTGTTTTCCCGGTAATCGGCGTTTGCGACGGAATCGCGATGGGGCATGTGGGGATGAAGTACTCACTGCCGACAAGGGAACTGATCGCGGACTCGGTTGAGTGCATGGCTCTGGCTCACGCTTTTGACGCGCTCGTCCTTATCCCCAACTGCGACAAGATCGTGCCCGGCATGCTGATGGCGTCGGCGCGGCTTAACCTTCCCTCCGTTTTTGTTTCGGGCGGGCCCATGCTTGCCGGGCGCAAGGACGGGAAACCGCTGACGCTTACGACCATGTTCGAGGCGGTGGGCGCTGTCGCCGCCGGGAAAATCAGCGAAGCGGAACTTGAAGAACTTGAAAACCTTTCCTGCCCGGGCTGCGGTTCCTGCTCGGGAATGTTTACGGCGAACTCGATGAACTGCGTGACGGAAGCGCTTGGTATGGCTCTGCCGGGCAACGGCACTATACCAGCGGTAATGGCGGAACGCATCCGCCTCGCGAAAAAAACAGGAATGCTGATCATGGACGTTTTCAAAAAAGATTTGCGTCCCAAAAACATACTTACGCAAGCCGCGTTTATGAACGCCCTCGCCCTCGACATGGCGCTCGGCTGTTCAACGAATACCGCTCTTCATCTTCCTGCAATCGCGGGAGAGGCCGGGATCAAACTCGATCTGGAACTTCTTAACAAGGTTAGCGCTGTAACTCCCAATCTTTGCCGTCTTGCCCCCGCGGGAAAGGACGCGATTGAAGACCTGCACACGGCGGGAGGGATTCCGGCGGTCTTAAAAGAACTTTCCAAGAAAAACCTTGTCGATCTTAAAGCCGCGACGGTGTACGGCTGTCTCGGCGACGCGCTGAGCAAAGCGGAGAACCGCAATCCCGATGTCATAAGGCCGCTGGAAAATCCCTACTCGGCGACAGGCGGGCTTGCCGCGCTGAAGGGGAACATCGCTCAGGACGGCTGTGTCGTGAAGCGCAGCGCAGTCGCGCCTTCCATGCTGAAGCACGAAGGACCGGCTAGAGTCTTCGATTCCGAAGAAGCCGCCTTTGACGCCATCATGGGAAAGAAGATTAACGCGGGAGATGTTGTCGTTATCCGTTACGAAGGACCGAGGGGCGGCCCCGGCATGAAAGAGATGCTCGCTCCCACCGCGTCTCTTGCCGGCATGGGTCTTGACGACAAGGTTGCCCTGATCACGGACGGGCGTTTCTCGGGCGCTTCCAAGGGCGCGTCTATAGGGCACGTTTCGCCGGAAGCCGCGCTGGGCGGGAACATAGGCATCATTAACGAAGGGGACATAATAGCGATAGACATTGACGGGCTTTCGATAAACGTGAAGATTAGCGACGAAGAGATCGCGCGGCGGCGGAAGAATTGGCAGCCTGTTTCCAGGACGTACACGGGTTACCTGGCGCGATACGCCGCGCAGGTCGGCTCAGCCGCGCAGGGCGCGGTTTTTACTGAGCAGCGGAAAGGAGATTAAGATGATGTACACAGGAGCGCAAATATTAATTGAGTCTCTGATTGAGCAGGGAGTGGATACCATTTTCGGCTATCCGGGCGGCGCGGTCTTAAACATTTATGACGAACTCTACAAACACAGCGATAAAATCCGCCACATCCTTGTCAGTCACGAACAGCACGCCGCCCACGCCGCGGACGGATACGCGCGTTCAACAGGAAAGACAGGAGTGTGCATCGCGACTTCGGGACCTGGCGCGACAAATCTTATTACGGGAATTGCCACCGCGTACATGGATTCGGTTCCGCTGGTAGCGATCACCGGCAATGTCCCCACGGGGATTTTGGGCAAGGACAGTTTTCAAGAAGTGGACATTAGGGGCATCTCCATGCCCATAGTGAAGCACAACTGGATTGTAAAACACGTCGAGAACCTTGCGGAAGTAATCCGCGAGGCGTTTGAGCTTGCGTCTTCCGGCCGTCAGGGGCCTGTGCTGATTGACATACCGAAAGATATTACCGCGCTTACAGCCGAATGGATTCCTTCCAAAAAGAAGGGCGAGATAAAAGACAAAGCTCTTTCCGCGCGGGCGAAGCGGCTTGACGAGCGTACAGCGAGAGTCAGTTTCACAAACGAAGATATTGAGGAAGCCGCGGAAATGCTCAGGGAAGCAAAGCGGCCTCTGCTTTACGCGGGAGGGGGAGTCATCAGTTCAGGCGCGGAGGAGGAACTTGTCGCGCTTGCCGAAAGACTGAACGCTCCGGTTGCGCTGAGCCTGATGGGAATAGGCGCGATACCTAAGGATCACCGCCTGTGTACGGGACTTATCGGAATGCACGGAACAGTGGCAAGCAACAAGGCGACGCAGAAAGCGGACTTGCTCCTCGCGATTGGCGCGCGCTTCTCCGACCGGGTTATAAGCAAGGCGGATATGTTCGCGAATACCGCGAAGGTGATTCACTTTGACATTGATCCCGCGGAAGTGGGAAAAAACATTGAAACCCACGCGTGGGTGATAGGAAACTTAAAGAACACCTTAGCCGCTCTGTTGGCAAAACTTCCCGCGCGGCTTGAAACCGAATGGCACGGCGAGATTGACAAATGGAAAACCCACCTGCCGCAAACTTACACGCACGAGGTTACATTCGCGAAGAACGCGCTTCACCCCCGCTTTATTATTGAAGAGACCGCGAAGGCTCTCGGTCCCGAAACAATCGCCGTTACCGACGTGGGCCAGCACCAGATGTGGACAGCGCAGTTCTTCCCCGCCGAGAAACCGAGAACCTTTATCAGTTCCGGAGGACTTGGAACGATGGGCTTCGGGCTGGGAGCCGCTTGCGGCGCAAAAGTCGCGAACCCCAAAAAACCTGTGGCGCTTTTTACGGGAGACGGCAGTTTCAGAATGAACTGCGCGGAGATGGCGACCCTCACCAACAATAAAATCCCGCTGTTGATAATTGTCTTTAACAACGGAGTCCTTGGAATGGTAAGGCAGTGGCAGAGTTTCTTTTACGAAAGCCGTTATTCTCATACAACTTTGAGCGGTGTCCCCGACTTCCTAAAATTGTGCGACGCTTACGGCGTTACGGGCTTCCGCGCCGGAGACAGGGAGTCTTTCAAGAAAGCGCTCCATGCCGCCGCCGCAGAACTGTCCGCCGGGAGGGCGGCGCTCATTGTGGCGGACATAGACCGCGACGAGAACGTGCTGCCCATGGTTCCGTCGGGCAAGCCGATTGACGAGCAGATTTTGTAAATTAAGTACGCTTGCGTTTTCTATTTACTATTTTTTCTTTTCCATCATTTGATTCAGGAAAACGCCTATTTCTACGCCTGATACGCTTTGCCCCGGAGAAATATTCCTGCTGGCTTTTTGAATCATTCTTTTTATAGTGTCTTCATCAATGTTCATTTTATTTGCTATATCAAACAGCGCAGCTTTTTCTTTTTCATCAAGCTTTCCGTCGCAGGTCGCGATATCTACCATCATTTCACATAAACTGAATTTATGATCGTTCTTTGACTGCGCGTAGAATTCACAAATAGCGTTTTTCTTTTCTTCAATTTCTTCAATACTTTCAAATGTAAGATATTTTTCCGGTTGTGAAGTATGGTAGTAAACCATGCTGTATAATTTTTCCCATTCGTTCGGGTTCATTTTATTATCAATACTTGAAATATACATGCCAACCGCCGAAATAAATTCTAAAGCCTTAATTTGCCATTCTTCGGTGGGATGGTATTCTTCCAGGTCTAAAACCGCGGTAGTTTCTTTCTGCAATTGCTCTTTTGTCATAGCAGATTTATTTAAGGAAGTATATAATTCTGATTTTGAAAAAAGTTCAAGACATTTTAACCTGACTAAATTTTTAGGGTGAGATGATACTAATTCATCCCTCGAAATATCCTTTATTTTGTCAAGCTGTTTCATATATTCGGTGATATTAAATTTTAAATGTTCTTCCGAAAGGCCGCTTGCCAGTTTAAAGAATGTTTTCCCTATAGTTTCAAGGTTCGGTTGGGCTATAAAGCCCATTCTATCAGCGCTGATCTCCGCGTATTTATCCCAACGCATGAATAAATTTCTAATCTGGGACGAAATAGGTTCTTCGGAATTAGCCAGAATTCCCGCAACCGTATTTAGCTGACTATGTTTAAATATTAGATGTCCTATTTCATGTCCAATGACGTATGCCAATTCGTCATCATTTAAACATTGAATCAGTCCGGATGTAAAACAAATCATGTGCGCGCGATACCCAAAACCATTAATGGCAAAAGCGTTTAAACGCGCCGATTGCGTGATGTAAAATTCAATTTCATCATTGAAATTCAGCTTGTTTTTTACTTCCTTACAAATCTGATATAAACGCGGGGCAATAACTTCATTAAGAAGAACATTATCCGCAAGCAGGTGGTTCGCCCAGGAATTTACGCCTCTTTCCGTGTCAAAAATCTCATAATAGACATTTAAACCAAAATCATTTTCTAAAACCTTTACAAGATTTTCTTCTTCAGCGAATCTCATAATTGAATAATCTTTCATATATACTCCTTTTTTTGCTGATAATAGCTCTTTGAATTAAAAATATAGCAAAAAATCAAAATAATATCAAGCGAAAAAACCACAGTTTTTTATATTTTTCGCAGAAAATATCGCAAAACGGGCTTTTTACAAAGCATCAAGCGGAAGTGTATAAACCCTCGCCTCGTAAGGTCTCAGCGCCTTGCCCGCTGACTTGCCGTAGTTGCCGAACAGCGGGACCGCGCCTGACTTTGCTTTACTGCGGCGTTCTTTGGGAGTAAGGTTCGCCTCAATGTAAAAACATTCGCTCCTGGAACTGCGGATGTAACTTAATAATTTTTTATCGCGAGGGCGCAGGAATTTCAGCTCGCCGTAAATTAACGCCCGTGATGAGCGGCGCAGAACAATTAGGTCGCTGTAGAAACGCCACACCGAGTCCGCTTCTGTGCGCTGAAGTTCGTGTTCCTCCCAGTTGACGGGAGCGCGCGCGTGGTCGCGTGTTCCGGCGAGTATGCGCTTGAACGCTGAAGCGTGCGGCATGGTTTTTATCAGTTCGGCGTAGAGGCCGCGGCTTTCTACGTCGGTGATTTCATCAATGGATTTAAACTTAACGTTGCAGGCTCCTGCTTCGTCGCCCTGGAACAGAAAGGGAGTGCCGCGCAGAGTCAACTGCAACAGCGCCAAAAGTTTTGCAAGCGGCGCGGTGTACAAGCCTTCGGGATCAATCTTGGACACCATGCGCGGGTTGTCGTGGTTGTTGAAGAACAGCGTGCTCCAGCCGTGCCCGAGATCGGCGTTCAGGTGAGTCATGTAAAAATGTTTCAGGTAGGACAGGCTGTAACGGTGGCCGTCAAAGCGGGCGAAGCCTGGCGTTTCCAGATGATCAAACGAAAAAATTAAGTTGAGTTCGCGGCGGTAATCGTCCGTTATAAGCCGTCCAGCGCGTATTCCTATGCCGGGCGTTTCCCCGACAGAGAAGGCCTTGTACGGATCAAACGCTTTGGCGCGAAGTTCTTTCAGGTACTCGTTTAGTTTTGGCCCGTAAAAATATCTTTCGATACCGGTGTACTGCATCAGCGCGCCGATAAAAGGATCGCCGTCGGGGAGGCCTTTGGTTTTGGAAATGTAATTTATTACGTCGAGCCGGAAACCGTCAACGCCTTTTTCCAGCCACCAGCGCACCATCTTGTAAATCTCTTCGCGAAGCGCGGGACATTCCCAGTTTAAGTCCATTTGTTTTTTGGAGAACAGGTGAAGAGCCCACACGTCCTGCTTAGGATAGTAGTTCCACGCGGGGCCGCTGAAAAAGGAAGTCCAGTTATTAGGCGGCTTGTCTTTGGATTTGCGGAAAAAATAAAAGTCGCGGTACGGCGAGTTCTCGTCATTTAACGCCGATTGAAACCACGGGTGCTCGTCCGAAGTGTGGTTGACGACAAGGTCCATGACCAGTTTCATGCCGCGCTGGTGCAAACCGGCGATGAGCGCGTCCATGTCCTCCATGGTTCCGTACTCCGGCAAAATTTTGTAATAGTCGCGGATGTCGTAACCGTTGTCGTCGTTCGGCGAATCGTACACGGGGCTAAGCCACACCGCGTCTATGCCGAGTGCGTGAAGGTAGTCGAGCTTTGACAAAATCCCGCGAAGGACGCAGGGAGTGCCGTTGTTACCGAAACTGCGCGGGTAAATCTGGTAGAACACCGCTTCCTTCCACCACGCCGGCTGTGACTCGACGGGGTTATTGTCCGGCGTATCGGCTTCGGTGTTCAACAGATCGATCACGGTGGTTAAAAAGCCGGGGCCTATGCTCTTGGGCAAAAGTTTTTTTACCGTGCCGAGTTTCAGGCCGCCGACAAGAAAGTTGTCAACAAGCCAAGTCGGTTTTCCCATTTCAAGGAGAAGCTTGTCAACTATGTCGCGCCCCAGGGGGTGGGCGTAGACTTCGCGGATTTTGCTGTTAAGACTCAGCATCGCTCTTTAATTCCCCTCTCGCGCGAAGGTCTGAAAGAATCTGCTCGTAGAAACGGCTGTCGATCTTGTACTTAAAGCGGCAGATGATATAACTTACCGCGATGCACACAAGCGGGAAGATCAGCATGGCAAGCTTCATCATTAAAAGCCCGCCCTTTGTTACCTCGGCGGCCGTGTTCGCTTCTTTAATGCCGGACACAATAATTACCGCCGAGACTATGCCGCCGGCAATCGCGCCTCCCATTTTGTTGATAAGCGGCTGAAGCGAGAACGTGATGCTGTCGTTGCGCTTGCCGAGTTTCCAGTGGCCGTAGTCCACAGAGTCGGCGAGGAACATAAGCATTAAAAGCTGGACGAAGGACTGCCCGACAAAAATCAAAGTGCCGCCTATCCCTATAAATATCATTGTAGTAACCGGCGCGAAAAAGAAGATGATGTAACCGGCGGAGATTAAAATGATAGCGCCTGTAAAAAGAGTCTTGCGGTCGAAGCGTTTGCTGAACAGCGGGAAGATCGCAAGAGCCGTAATCTGAGACACGCCCAGCACCATTGCGAAAATGGGGTACATCCCCTCGTCGCCGTAGGCGTATTTGAAAAAGTACAGGCCAAAGCTCGCGGTCGTAGTGTAGCCTATCATGAAGAGCGACATCGCGATTGCCGTAAAAAACAACTGATCGTTTTTAATGATGATGCGGATTAATTCCCGTAAAGGCGTGCCCTGCTTTCTGTCATTGATCAGCGCCGCCTCTTTAACTCCGAACAGGGTAATGCACATTCCCGCTGCCATTATTAACGAAACAATCATCGCGAAAACAAAATAACCTTTTTGCAAACCGCCGAAACGCTCTCCTAAAATGTTAGTCAGCGGAACAATGCCCGCTACAACGAGGAACAGCCCGATATTGGCGCAGATACGCGCGATGGCCCCGATTTTCTCGCGCTCCTTTTGATCTATGCTCAAACTTGGAAGCATAGACCAGTAGGAAATATCATGAATGGTGTAGCTAATACCCCACAACAGATAGAACACGGCAAAAGTAATAATATACGCGGTGTCGTTCAATCCAAAGTCGGTAAACAAGAGAACCGTAACAACCGCCGACACAGGCATCCCGATAACAATCCACGGCTTGAACTTGCCCCAGCGCGTCCGCGTATTATCGACTATACAGCCCATGATAGGATCGTTAAGCGCGTCAAAAATTCTCGCCGCAAGAATAATACCCGCCACCCACCACAAAGTAGAAATGGAAAGCTTTATCACATCGGTAAGATAAAAGATCAGGTACATACTGACGAGTGAATAGACCATGTCCCGGCCAAAAGTGCCAAGTCCGAAGGTCAGTCGGTTTCTTTTAAAAGAGGTTTGCATGATTAATTATACTACACTTTTAACAATAAATATATCCGGAAGAATTTCACACAAAGGCACAAAGAGCACAAAGATCACAAAGGGAAGAAAAACCTAAAATTCTTCTTTGTGATCTTTGTGTCCTTTGTGTCCTTTGTGTCTTTGTGAGATTTTTATTCGAATAAATTTATTCTCTTTGCGCCAAGTCCCATTCCATCGCGTTAATCGCGGAAAGATAAGCCATTATCGAAGCCTCAATTACGTCCGTAGACACGCCGCGGCCGTTCCAGCGGCGGCCGTCCATCGCGATTTTTACCATCGCCTCGCCCTGCGATGAGGAGCCGCCCGTAACGGCGCCGATTTCGTAAAGTTCCAACTCAGGCTCCTGGCCTACAATTTGGTTGATCGCTTTGAAGATAGAGTCTATGGGGCCGTCGCCGAGGCAGACCAGTTTTTTATGCTCCCCGTCTTTGTGCTGTAAGCGGATAACGCCCGCCGCGCCCAGGGCCGAGCCCGTGTTCACCGCCCAGTGATCCAGTTTCCATGTTTCGGGGACGGAGACCGCCCTGTCCATTACAAGCGCTTCTATGTCGCGGTCGCTGACAACTTTCTTTTTGTCGGCAAGGTCTTTGAAGTCGGAAAAAATTTTTTCAAAGTCTTCTGTTTTAACGCCCAACCCTAAGTCTTTAAGGCGCTCTTCAAAAGCGTGTCGTCCCGAATGTTTACCGAGTACCATGCGGTTTTGCGGGATGCCTATCGACTGCGGAGTCATGATCTCGTAGGTTTCCCTCTTTGCCAACACTCCGTGCTGGTGAATTCCCGCTTCATGCGCAAACGCGTTGTCGCCCACAATTGCCTTGTTCGGCTGAACCTTAACCCCCGTCACCTGCGACACAAGGCGGCTTGCCGCGTAAATCTGCCCGCTGTCAATTCCCGTGTCTGCCGAAAACAAATCGTGGCGGACGCGCAGGCCCATGACCAGTTCTTCAAGAGACGCGTTTCCAGCCCTCTCACCTATTCCGTTAATCGTACACTCAACCTGATCCGCGCCATTCGCTATTGCGGCGATGCTGTTTGCGACTGCCAGCCCCAAGTCGTTGTGACAATGCACGGACAGAGCCGCTTTTTCCATGCGCGGAGTATGTTCTTTAATATAGCGGACACGTTCGCCGAATTCGGCGGGCATAGCGTAGCCGACAGTGTCGGGGAAATTTACAGTAAGAGCGCCGGCCTCGATTACCGCGCCGAAAACTTTGCAGACAAAATCGGGATCGCTGCGGAAAGCGTCCTCCGCGGAAAACTCTACGTCATTGCAGAACTTTTTTGCGTACTTCACGGCAAAGACCGCCTGTTCCAGCACCTGCTCCGGCGTCATCTTGAGTTTGAACTCCATGTGCACGGGCGAGGTAGCGAGGAAAATGTGAACGCGCGGGTTTACCGCTTTTACAAGCGCTTCTTTTGCCGCGTCAATGTCGCTTTCGCGGCTGCGGCAGAGTCCCGCCACGGAGCAGTTGGTAATGATGCCCGCAATCGCTTTTACCGATTCAAGATCGCCCGGGCTTGAGATGGGAAATCCCGCTTCGATAATATCCACGCCAAGTTTTTCCAGCCGCCTTGCGACTTCGATCTTTTCCGTCAGATTCATGCTGCAACCGGGAGCCTGCTCGCCGTCTCTTAATGTGGTGTCGAAAATTTTAATTCGCCGTTTTTCTTTGTCCGCCATTGTTGTCACCTATCCTATATCAATAATGTTTTGCCGCGTATTCAACCCAGCCGCCGGCTTCCACCAGCGCTTTTTCAAAATTCTTCAAAGTAAAAGAAACCGTCTTCTCTTTGCCGTCCGCCTTGAAGCTTAAACTGCCCTTGCCCGTGTCCACCGTCAATGTCGTTTTGGCATTGGCAAACTCTTTGAAAAGTTCTTCCAAAGCGGCGGCGGAAAGTTCGCAGGCGATCATGCCGCAGTTGTACATGTTCTGCCTGAAGATGCGGGCAAAACTTTCCGCGATGACGATGTTGATGCCGTTCACCTCGAACGCCCACGGCGCGTGTTCCCGCGATGAGCCGCAGCCGAAGTTAGCCCGCGCCAGCACCGCGCCCTTTCCCTTGATATCCATTAAAGGATCAAATCCTTTTATTTTTAAGTCTTCCAGAAGATGGGGCTTTAACGCCTCTCTTGTGTCCTCGGTTAAATACTTAGCCGGGATAATTTCGTCGGTATTGATATCGCTTCGATCAAGAAATAAAACTTCTCCGCCGAAAATTTTCATGACTGTCCCCCCGCGGTAATCGCGCTCGCGACTGCGCCGGCGACAGCCGAAGCCGCAGCCGATGCCGGGCTCATCAGATGAACCATTCCTCCCTTGCCCATGCGTCCGTAAAAATTGCGGTTAGTGGTTGAGGCGCAAACTTCGCCGTCGGCGAGTACGCCGTTGGACATCCCTAAGCACGCGCCGCATGTGGCGTTTGTCACGCAGCAGCCCGCGTCAAGAAAAACCTGTATCAGCCCTTCTTTGAGCGCCTGCGTATAAATTTCCGTGGTAGCGGGCGAGACGATCGCGCGTACAGAGTCGGCTATTTTTTTGCCGTACAGCACGGCGGCGGCGGCGCGCAAATCCTCGATTCTGCCGTTGGTGCATGAGCCTATGTACACCTGATCGATTTTAGTTCCGGCAAGTTCCCGCACAGGTTTTACCTCGTCCGGCTTGTAGCCGACAGTCGTGAGCGGCTCAAGTTTCGAGCAGTCAATATCGACAACGCCCGAATACTCAGCGTCGTCGTCGCTTGCCCATTTTGAAAAATCATCAAGCGCTTCTTTTCTTGTTGAATATGTTTTATCGCCCTCAGGCCCTATGAACGGCCAAAGGTAATTTACCGTGGTCATGTCCGGCATACACACGCCGCTGGTCGCTCCCGCCTCGACAGCCATGTTGCAGATTGTCATTCTGCCTTCCATGCTCATTTCTGAAATTACAGGCCCGCGGAATTCCATAACTTTTCCCGATGCGCCGGAAACGCTTATTTCTGAAATGACGGCGAGGATTACGTCTTTGGGAGAAACGCCGGACGGCAGTTCCCCAAGCAGGTCAATACGCAAAGTTTCCGGCTTGCCGAAAGCGCAGACGCCCTTCAGTATCCCCACCTCAAGATCGGTAGTCCCGACACCGGCGGCAAAAGCGCCGAACGCGCCGTGGGTGCAGGTGTGGCTGTCGCCCATGATAATTGTAAAGCCCGGCCGGACAAATCCCTTTTCAGGAAAAATCGCGTGACACACGCCGTTGCGCCCAATGTCAAAAAAGTCCTTGATATTGTGCCGCCGCGCCCAGTCCCTCAGGGTTTTTCCCTGCTGCGCCGTCAGCGTATCCTTTGCCGGCGTTACATGATCTATCACCGCCTTGATTTTATCCGGGTCAAAAACCTTGTCGAGGTTTTTAGAAACAAGATCATTTATCGCGGCCGGAGTAGTAATCTCATGACAGAACACCCGATCAAGCCGCAGGACATAGATGCCCTCAAAAGGCTTGTCCGCCGTGTGAGTGTCGAAAATTTTTTGCGTCAGCGTTTTTCCCATTATTTATCCTGATTTATTATAGGGATTTTTAGCGATGGTGGCAAGCGTACGCGCCGCGGCGTATGTTAATTTCTTACGATTGGCTTAATGCCAAGCTCGCGGCAGTTTGAAATATTAATGACTATATAATCATTATTGTTTTCGTCTAAAATACCATATTGCGCTTCATTAAAGTTTTTTTGACCGACCGCCAGCGCGGCTTTGAATGAATTAACGATCGCTGTCGATTGTGTGTTTTCAAAGCCCGTAAAACCAAAATAATTCCAAAACATAGAGTCATCTTTCGCGTACTTTGAAATATCTACGTCTCCCAGCATAGTAGTTTCCAAAAAGGCATATTCCGCGGGCGCTTGATTTTTTAAGTAACCGAGAAACATATGTCCCGGAATCACTATTAAATAAGGTTCTATTCCGATTTTACGCAATACGCTGGCGATAAGGACGCTTCCGTCAACGCAGTTTGCCTGACTGTTGCCGAAGGACTCGCCTAATGTCCGGACATATTGAGTTAATATGGTATTATTTGCCGTTGATGTGGTTGTAATGTTTGAATATTTCACGTTGTGATTCAGAAACACGCTCCATATGGCAAGCACCTGCAAATCAACAGATAAACCTGAATTCCCGTACTGGTCTTTTCTCTGGTAACCGGAGAAGGAAAAATAATTTCCGTACCCGATTTTTTCAGCTACGCCTATATGCAAAGCTTCTTCCAGAATCTTATCAATAAGAGGATCGTCTTCGTTCACATAAGCCGCAAAGAACAGTCTGTGGTCTATAACGGATTCGCCGTCCCATCTGCTAAGCTCATATATAGGGACTTCGTTTACGCTGTGAAAACGCACTACTTCGGTCTCTTCAAATATCAGGTCAGAACCATATATCAGACGGAAATAAACATTCTCGCTTGCCGGCTGAACCAAATGTTCCAAAGCGCCGTAATTGTAGGAAATTCTGGGAAAGACTTCTATTTCTTTGTTGGTAGGAATGACCGCTTCCAGCTTTGATTTTTTGATGAATCTGTCTCCTTCGATCTCTACAGTAACGGTGATTCTTTCGTTAGAGGGCCCCTTTAAAAAAATAGTCGCCCCGAAATCCCCGATAATATCGCCTATATAATTATCGTTATTTACCATTCTGGGCGCGCCGTACCAGGAATTCGCGGATGCCGTAGAAAGCGTCTTAACCGGAAATGCTTCGCCGTTAAACTCGACAATTGGTTTGAAAAACACCTCGAAATTTACATTTTCCTGCGCTCCCGAATTCCCGTCCTCGTTTGAAGTTAGAAATTTGATAATTGCTTTTTTTTCACATGAAAGGCAGAACAATGAGCTTAAAATAACGGAGGCGGTAATTAAAACCGCCGCTATCAGTCTTTTTTTCATAAGTTCATCCTTGAAAAAATCTGTATCTCTCTTTTAAATAATTCTCTTTTTTCGGGTAGTTTGTCAAGATAATTTAAGGAGGTAATTCCGCCGTCACTCTTGAGTGGATTTACAAAACTCGTCAAACTCCGGCTCCACCGCCAGGAAAACATCAACCAGTTCGGGATCAAATTGCCGCCCGTTTTCTTCCAGTATAATCGCCTTAGCCTTCTCCCTGCTGAACGGCGTTTTATACGAACGTTCCGAGCGAAGAGCGTCATAAACGTCGGCAATGGCGATTACGCGCGCGAGAAGGGGAATCTCTTTTTCTTTTTTTCCGTCCGGATAGCCGCCGCCGTTCCATTTTTCATGATGATGCTTTGCCATAACAAACGCGTTTTTCAAAAAGTCGTTGTCTTTAGCGAACTGCATTGATTTTTCCAGAGAGTCCGCCCCTTTCGCGCTGTGGCTCTTCATTACGCCTAACTCATCGTCGTCTAATTTCCCTTTTTTAAGAAGGATGCTGTCCGGTATGGCGATTTTTCCCATGTCATGCAGAAGTGAAGATTCCGCTATTCTTTGGATGTCGGATTCGGTAAATTGATAGCCGCGCCGCGCCAATTCGCGCAGCAGGATAGAGACGTATTCGCTCACGCGCCTTGTGTGCACACCGGTGTAGCCGTCTTTTTTTTCGATCAAATCGCTCATTGAATAAACAATCGCCTTTTGCAGGTTGCGTATGCTTTCAGTCTGCCTGTCAACCTCGGACTGTAACTCCTTGTTGAACTGCTCAATTTTAGCGTGAGACTCGTTAAGCTGGCGTATCAAATCCTCTTTTTCGGTGATGTCGGTGACAATCACGACGGTGCAGATCATTTCGTCAAATTTATCATAAACATAATTCAGCGAGAGCTGGCATTTTTGTTTCTCTACCAGGCAAACGGCGTCGCAGTTGAAAACAACCGCGTCTTTTTTTTGACGCTGAAATGACAGCGGCGTATTCCCAAAGTAAAACAAGTCAAACAATTTCAATCTTTTAAGCAGTTCAATGTTATTCTTAAAAAAACTTTCCGAAGCCGTATTGCAAAGCACAATATTGCCCGTATCATCCAGAATAAGCACAGGCAGTTTTACAGCCGAATAAACATAGGCGGCAAGGTTGGAAATGTTAAAACTAAAACTGTTATACTGGTTGGCGTAATAATTACAGATAAACAGAAGCGCCAACATTCCGACATAAGGGATAAGCTCTATAAAATATGAATTAAGTGAAAATAACAGGCAGACAAGGGAAAGAAGCGATACAAGCGAGGCTATTGATATTGTTTTTGCCTGCAAACGGTCGCGTTTTAGGGACGCGGTTCTTATCCATTTATATAACAGAAGAATCAGGCAAAAGAAAGAGAAAATAACTATTAATAGAATAAATATATTAAAAAATGGGGAAGCAAGAATATTAGCCGCGTTAGCGGAGATAACTAAAATAATATAAATTGAGGCAACAGCAAGTGAATTGGCTGAGAGTAAGACAAATTGTAATATTTTGAATTTCTTGGAATTGATTTTTGAAAGATTAAGGATAAACGCAAAAAGAAACGGAACGGCCACAACTTTTATTGTTGATAAAACAATATTTGCTGTACTGTATATATAACTTGATTCGCCTAAATATACATTTTCCAAAAAGGCTTTATAAAACGAAATGCCGGTGTTAAAAGTGGAAATCGCGACTACCACGCAAATGGCAAAAAAGTACCAGTTTAAGGTACTGCGCTGGTTTTTCCCTATAATTTGGAATATGCCCAGAAAGAGCGCGAGGAGGGAAATTACTATGTATATAAAGGTGAAAATCAAGGACTTTTCTCCTATTCAATATTACTTTATTTGGTTTTTTGTGTATATAGGGGGTAGATTAACAATATTTTTATTAATTTTTACGTTGGTCAATGTGTGATGATACGATGTACTCGTACCATCTAACTACACTACCGAAATTCAGTGTCAGGCACTATGCGCCGCCGAAATTAATAACTCATTCGTCCAGTGCTTTGATAACTCATGTTTCCATTGTAGATTTCCCAATTTCCATTGTTTTTTTGTACGTTATAATTGCCATTTGGGGCTTTTTCTGCACGTCCGGTTGTAACATAACTCATGTTATTGTTGTAAATTTCCCAATTCGCATTATCTTTTTGTACGTTATAATATCTATCGTCTACTACAAACGCACGTCCGGTTGTAACATAACTCATGTTTCTATTATAGATTTCCCAATTCCCTTTATCCTTTTGTACGTTATAATATCTATCGTTAACTACAGACGCATGTCCGGTTGTAACATAACTCATGTTTCTATTATAGATTTCCCAATTCCCTTTATCTTTTTGTACGTTATAATATCTATCGTCTACTACAAACGCACGTCCGGTTGTAACATAACTCATGTTTCTATTATAGATTTCCCAATTCCCTTTATCCTTTTGTACGTTATAATAATTGCCATCAAAATTTTCCAGACGTCCGGTTGTAACATAACTATTGTTTCTATTGTAGATTTCCCAACTTCCATTGTCTTTTTGTACGTTATAAAAATCTTGCGTATATACACAGACTGCAAGATTCACAATAATGAAAAAAAACATACATTTCTTATTCATAACATCCTCCAATAAAATTGTTATAAATTGGATAATTTCCAATTAATTAAGATACCAATATCATATATAAAATATTTTGTCAATCATTAGCGGTGTCAGGCATGATGCGCCCAATAAAATTTTTACAAGTTTTCATTTCTTTACTCCTTAAAATCAATTAATTCTGTAAAAATCAAGTGTAGTTTCAGAAATATTACTTGAATATTTTAACCAAAAACCATGCTTATAATATCTATCAGTAAATAATATAAGTTTAAAATTTTTCAAATTATCTTTATCTAAATAAATTGTTCTATATTGTCGAGGAAATGGACCTCTTTCAGATAATATTAAATCTGCTCTAATTTTATTGCCTTCAGTAATGTATGAATAACTACCTGTAATATTTAAAGTATATAAATGATAAGATATTTTATTATCATCATTTTCAGTTTCTACATATTCATATCTATCAAATGTTATTGTCTTATTTTCCGTTAAATTAAATATATATGTTAGATTAGTTATATTATTACTACGGAAATATTTTGTTGCTTTCCATTTTCCAACAAGAGGATTAGTAACTGTATTTGTTGGAATAGCTGGTAATCTGTCTACAATTTCTTTTGTAAAGGCTGGTAATTTACTGCGTACTTCGCTAACATTTGTTACAACCATATCATTTGCCGCTTTTATTTCTGTGTTTAAATCATTTATACGGACAGCAATAATGAGTTCGTTACCAAGTGTCATTATGCGTCCAAGTAAAACAGCGTTTGCGTTTAACGATTTTCCAAATTCAGCAACCTTTTTAGGATTAGACCAATCAGATAATTCAAAATCCATTCGTTTAATTGTTTCTTTGAACATAGCATCGCTTTGATCCAGTACTTTAAGAGTTTTAGATTTTGATAGTTCATTTAATAATAAATATTCGATGGTTTCCGCATCGTTTGTAGAAAAACCTGAACCTGCCTTGACTTCAAAAGGAGCGACTACAATAATAAGTTCTTGTGAAAAGGCAAAAGCGGATAAAAGAATAAAAATTGTTACAAATAATGTTTTTTTCATTTGTTACTCCTTAATACAAAGTTCTTATATCTAAAAAATTCTTACAGCACGAACTGAATAAATAGATTTCTTGTTATCAGATGTATAATTTGAAGTACCGCTATAGAAGCTAAACCAATACGCGCTTATATTTGAAAGTTGTTGCGATGACCAATAGGTAGTGTTACCGAAACCACCTAATTCTTTTTTTTTCAAATTCTTGTACATCAATTCTAGTTCACTAATAGAAGGGAGATGCCAGTCAGTAAAACCACCACCTTTATAATTTTTTGCAGCTGTTACAGCTTGATCCCAAGTATATGAGCCAATATCCATGCTACATTCCATATACACATCGTTTTCAGCAAAAAATATAAATCCACCACCGGGACCACGATCACCTATTTTATATTTAATGTTTTTATTTAAATCCGCTACCAAGTTCTGCATGTTTTGTACCAGTTCAGGTATTTTGTTAAATAGTTCGTTTACGTCTGCAACATCAAGATCAACACCGCCGGGTAATTGTTCCAAGTCCGGGTATGTAAATAACGATATGGATATAGCAATTTTATTTCCCATTTTACCTATGTAACCGGAAAGTATTTGAGCGCCGTTCAATACTTTCTGCATCTCAGCTGTTTTTTCTTTTGAGGAAAAGTCGCTAAGTTGAAATGACGCTTCCGTGTTGATAAGTTTTTCTACGTCCTGACGGGGGATAACTTTAAATCTTCCATTGTTTTTGTTTACAAATTCATTGCTGAAACGACGGTAGAAAAAGACAGATTCATTTCCGGTAAATACTTTGTCCATGTCTTCAAACGGGAATACGGCGATAGCGACTCGCTCTTGTGAAAAGGCAAAAACGCAGATAAGCGCAAATGCCGCTGTTAATAAAAACTTTTTCATGTAAGCCCTCCAATAATATTCATTCTACTTACCACTACATATAGCGTAGTTATTACACATAACAACACTACGAAAATTGGGTGTCAGGCAAGGTTGGCTACCTTGCTACTCCCACCCTAAACCCCAAAGGAAAACAATATTTATACCATTTATTGCATAGCTATTTAAAAAAGTTCGTTTATATTTAATATCAAACCCAAATTTACTCCATCTAAATGAAAGTCCCGCATCAGCACTTGGAGTAAGTACATTTGCGAATAATCCTGTATAAGAACCAAATTTTCCAATATCTAATAAACCGTCCCAAAAGAATAATAATTTAGGAGTTTCTTCAAATTTTAAAGGAAATACTAATCCAGAAAGAAAAGAACCTGTACCATAATAATTACCACCATATGTGCCACTAAATGCTGTTTCTGCCCCAATACTTATAAATGGTATTGGAGACCAATGTATACCACCCGCAAGCCACATTCCTCCTCCGCCTACAAGGCCATCATCTCCCCATAAAAAATACCCGTTCGCAAAATCCCAATGATTTCTGTTAGCATTTTCTTTATATTCATCAAATGAAGCTTTACGTTCTTCCGCTTTTCGTTTTTTCTTTTCTGCTGCTTCACGTTTATTTTTATTAGCTAACGCTATCCGTTCTTCCTCCTCTCGTTTCTTATTTTGTGCGTCAAGTTCCTTTTTAGATTTTGGTAATCTGTCAATAATTTCTTTTGTAAAAGCCGGTAATTTACCGCGTACTTCGCTAACATTTTTTATTACCATATCATTAGCAGCTTTTATTTCTGTACTTAAATCATTTATACGGACAGCAATAATTATCTCATCACCAAGAGTCATTATGCGGCCTAATACAACGGCGTTTGCATTTAAGGCTTTACCAAAATCCGCTACTTTTTTAGGGTTTGACCAATCAGATAATTCAAATTCCATTCGTTTAGTTAATTCTTTGAACATTACGTTGCTTTGATCTAAAACCTTAGTAGTTTTATTTTTGGATAATTCACTTATAAACAAATATTCGATGGCTTCTACATCGTCTTTAGAAAAACCTGAACCCGCCCTTACTTCAAAAGGAGCTACTATAATAATAAGTTCTTGTGCAAAAGCAAAAGCGGAAAATATAATTAATAATGTTGTTAATAATGTTTTTTTCATTTGTTACTCCTTACAAGTAAACGTGCAAATTGCAGGAATTTCGGGTCATCTTTTTTATAGTACCGCAATGTTACTCCGTCTATGCCTTCTTCTTCTTTGTATGTTGAATCTATGAAATATATGTTTTCATTATCTATTCCGATAAAAATACTCATGTGTGTCGGGTTTTTTATATTTGCACCCATAAAAATTAAATCGCCCGGAGTCGGGTTATCTACAGGAATGGTAAAATATGAATAAAAACTTGATACGTTTGTATCTTCAAATAAGAGTGAATACTTTGTGTCTTTAACGGCATATTGGAAAACTCTAACTATTAATCCCGAACAATCCACTTCCAGTATGCCTTCTTTTTCCAGTAAATCTCTTGCGCCCCATTCAAAAAAATTTTCTCTTTTTGCATATTCATTAGCATAAAAAACCACTCGTTCCCTTATAACACTTGGACATTCCGAAACTGAATATAAAATATTAGAATTGTTTGTCGCACAGGAAAAGGCAAGTAATATAAAAATAATTAATAAAAAAATTTTATTCATTTTATAAAACATTGGTTTTACCTTGTATTAGTTGGAATTGAACGAACAACACGAAAACCAAAATAATGCCAACCCGGACCATCAATACCTCGTCTTGATGTACGGATGCCTCTGCTTGAATTATTGTAACCGCCTCCACGATTAATCCGTTGAGGATATTCAGATGATATATCCGGACCATGAGGATTAGTTTGGGCTTTGTTTGAATAATATCCGAATATATCCCAACACCATTCAGATACGTTTCCGCTCATATCATAAATTCCAAGACTATTTGGGGCTTTTAGACCAACCGGACGCGCTCCTGATGAACTTAAACTTGACCAAGTCCAATCATCAATATATGAATAATTATCTTTACCACCATAATGAATTGCATACCATGCTACAGCATCAGGATTATTGCTCCCTGAATATAAATAAGTAATATAATCTTTGTTTCCGCCTTTTGCGGCATATTCCCATTCAGCTTCTGTAGGTAAACGGTAACCGTTGGCACTCCAATTACAAGTTATATTATCGCCGTTTCCGCGGTAACAGGGTGTTAGACCTTCTTTAATACTTCGTTTATTACAATATTCAATTGCGTCATACCAATTACACTCAACAGGAAGATAATCTCCGGTTTTGTAAAAATTAACCTTTCCCATTACTTCCTGATATTCTTTTTGCGTTACTTCATATATACCCATATAGAATGAACTTACCGTTACCTGATGTTGAGGGCCTTCATAATCCATACGCCCATATTCTCTTAAAGGACTGCCCATAGTAAAAGTTCCGCCTTCAACAAGTACAAAGTTGACGACATTATTAACATTTTTTCCGGCTATAGCTTTCTGCATATCCTGTACCAGTTCCGGTATCTTGTCAAAAAGTTCATCTTTGTTCGCAACCCGTTTATCAACGCCTCCGGGCAACTGACCAAACTCAGGGAAGGTATACAATGATACCGATATGGTTATCCTGTTATTCACTTTTCCTATTGCCCCTGAAAGAATTTGTGTACCATTTAATACTCTTTGCGTTTCCGCTGTTTTTGCCTTTGCGGATAAATCGCTTAATTGAAATTTCTCCTCCGCGTTAAAAAGTTTTTCTACATCTTGACGTGGAACAATCGTAAATCTACCGGCATTCTTGTTTGTAAATTCATTGCTGAATTGCCTGTAAAAAAAGACAGATTCATTCTTTGTAAGAATATTGTCCATGTCTTCAAACGGGAATACGGCGATTCGCTCCTGGGAAAAGGCAAGAGAACCGATAAAAACGAATAAAGCTGTTAATAAAAATCTTTTCATTTTATACCTCCTATAAGTGTGTCAAGCACCTTGCGTTACTTGACACTTACCTTAATAACTGTTTAACAAGTGTTTTTGATAAGTCAACAAGATAACGAGAATTAAACTGATAAGATGCTGCGGCTTCTATATCTCCGGTTTCGACATCTATGAGGCGTATATTTACAGTCGAATTATAACCATCCTCGCTATATTCGCCTGTTATTATTTTATTGACACCGAGCAATCTTCCTACTTTGACAACCTGCTCGCTTGTAAGGCTGGATCTTTGAAAACCTTGTTCCCGCATTATCTTGTCGATTCTTGATCTTTCCACTACCCTGAACCGGTTTGTGTTAACTACTTCTGTAGTAATAGCACCAACAATTATGTCCGCATTTGAAAGCATTTCCTGTAGAGTTAAGATTCGGGGTGGATTACGTGGATTAATATCAGGTATTTGCAAATTAACTTTATTCGTAACCTGTAGAGTAACTACGGCAACTCGTGGTTTTTCTTGTGCAATTACAGAAAAAATACTAGCAATAAAGAATAATGTAAAAAACATCTTTTTCATAAAGATTCTCCTTTCAAAAATAAAAAATAGTGCAGAGCACTATTTTTTATTGAATACCGGTTCCTTCTCGAATATTTTTAAAACTATCCCAACCTGACGCTTTGTATTTTTCTATTGTATTTGGCGGTACATATAAAATACTATTATTTATTGTACCTCGTGAAAAAATTTTAGAAAGTGATCTGTTAAATGCGTCTGTTTGAATTGGGTTGTTAATAAGTATATTTATTATCTCAAGTTTACCACAATCTTCGAATGCTTCGTTACCTATTAACATCACATTTTCCGGAATAGTTATCATGTATAAATTATTACAACGTTTAAAGGCAGATGAACCTATGTATGTAACAGTATTTGGTATTGATACTGAAACTAGATTATTATGTTCAAAAAATACATAGTCTCCAATAGTTGTTACACCATCATTAATAATGACAGAAATAATTGGCCCTTTCCATGGAGAATTATAACCTTTAAGATTTGGCATGGGGCCTTTTCCACTAATAGTAAGAGTACCATCTTTCAGTTTCCAATCCAGTGGGCCTAATTTGCCCGTTTGGTAACATGACATAAAAAGTAATGTAAATAAAACACACAAAACAATAGAAGCAGAAAAAAATAATTTCCCTTTCATTTTCGTTCTCCTTTCAAAAAATATAAAAAGGTGGCAAGCACCTGTTTATTTCCATAAGTACCAGACATTAATTTTAGATGACTGACAATGAAGCGTATGCTGTGTTACGATTTTTCTCATTACCTTATCTCCTTTTAATAAAATGCCCGAATTGCGCGAACAATGCCTGTATCGTCCTTGTAAAGATTTCCCTGATTACCATTGCTAAAACCTTGTATCCATGCGGAATAAACAAGATCGCTCTGAGAAGAAGACCAGTACCAGTTGTTGCTGAAGCCTCCTAATTCTTTTTGTTTAAGATTCTTGTACATCAAATCCAATTCGTCCTTGCTTGGTAAAAACCAGTCTTTGTTTCCGTCAAAATTTAAGTTTACACACATCTGCGCAGCTTTTCCGTTTTCACCTAACTGTCTCAACCGTTCAACAATTATTTCAGTATTCCGTTTACCACTGCCTACCGCTGTACTTGTTTTAGCAGCAACTTTCCAATTTCCCCATTGGGCGGAAAATTCCGAACTAGCCTGGGCAGCTTCCAGATACCGCCAACCGTCAGAAATAAATCCTTTATCATAAAAAACAATACCTCCAGCAGGACCTATATCCCCTATCTTATAGATTTTTTCGGTAGAAGTATTCCTGTTTGTATTTCCACTCCCTCCGGCTATTTCGTTTACCATAGCCTGTACCAGTTCGGGTATTTTGTCAAAAAGCTGGTTTTTGTTCGTTATGCTTATAGTTTTACCGCCGCGAAGTACTGACAATTCGGGAAAACTGCGTCTTGATACGGTTATGCGTATTTCGTTGTTAACTTTGACTGTTAAACAGTACAGTATTTGTTGGGCGTTTAACACTCGCTGCATTTCCGCAGTCTTTTCTTTTGAGGAATAGTCGCTTAACTGGAATTTGGCTTCCATGTTGATTAGTTTTCCCAAGTCATCACGAGTAAGGACGGTAAATCTGCGATCATCGGTTTTATTTCTGAATTCGTTACTAAACTCAACGTAGAATGAATCCAATTCGTCTTTGGTATACACGTTATTCCTGTCTTCAAACGGAAAAATAGCGATACGCTCCTGAGCAAATATAAAAGCACCGATAAACGCAAAAATAAATGAAAAAATAATATTCCTCATTTTCATTCCCCTTTTTATTTACTCTCTAAAAAAAACAAATGGTACAAGATTAGGTGCGTTAGCCGCCGGTCTTGCATTGATTCTAAAAGAATTATTGTCATCGGCAAATCTCACCATGTAAAGCCAATCAATATTTTTCAGATATGTGATTTTTGCGTTTCTGAACGTCGCATTAACTTTTAATCTTTTTGTCTTATTGTCCCATGACCAATTTCCGGTTGCTTCCTGTTCTGCGTCATCATTATTTACTGTTACCGTACAACGACCGTTACTTGTCAAGCTGATTCTGTAAGTATCGTAATTATCGTTATAATTAATGTTTGCCAGCCATGTGCCAATAAAGAATTCTTTGGTTTCTTTTTCGAGTTCAGAAATTGATACGGGATTTACCTTTACGCCTTGTTGTGGTTGAGAATCAGGAATTTTAACAACGGCGGCAGATGTGCCTATTTGGGAGGTGTTTACAAAAAAGACAAAATCACCTTTATCAAGATTTGTGTCTTTTAATTTTTCCACTCTTGGATTCTGTTCGCCGTTTGTATAGTTTGACACCTGATTATACAGATAAAGACCCAATTCAGTACCTGTTATATAACCGTCCTTATCACTGTCAGCCGCGCCATTACGCAGGGCGTTTTCAAACTCTTTACGGAATTTACTGTCATCATCAACTGTTTCATTCGCGCCGCCGGAAGTGATAAACTGACGGACAGGCTGGCTTATAAGACGGCTTATTGCCGGAGGCGTTGAACCTTGAGAACGGAACACCGTACCGGCAAAGCAACTGTCAAACATAAATAAAATATGACGGCTCGTATACTTTCTTGCCCATGATTCAAAGTCCGACATGGGGATAACTTTCTGTAAAAAATCACCGCTGTTCCTTGCCTGTGGAGCGTCAATCGCAACTATGTAACCCCTTTTACTACCGTCAATGTCTAAAGTCGCTCCATGTCCGGCAAAATATACAATAATTCTGGCATCGGGATTGTATGCGTATTTATCAAGAAAATTTGTTATTCCGTTTTTCAGATTATTGATGTTCGCGTTTTCTACCGTTTCAACATTAAAGCCCTGTTCCGTAAATAATTTTTTTAACGCCGTTACATCTTCCTTTACTCCGGGAAGCCGCCGCCATGCTTGAGTGTTGATATAATCGCTTTCGCCGATTATCAGCGCATGGGATTCTTTTAATTCGCCAATAACATCGCCGCGAGCGTCTATAAATTCTACAGCACCGCCCCATCCTTCATCACTACCGCGTTTTCCCGTTTGTGTCTGCGCCGTTAAAAGCGGTAAAACACAGCATAAAACCAATAACGCAATACAAATCTTTTTCATAATTTTACCTCACTCCAAAAAAATTCTTTACTTCGTTTTCAATTAATGAATTGGGTATTACAAATGGTTTTTCCTGTATCGTAACATTTACCATATTTGATACTTTGTACTGTCCTGATATGCCGCTTGCCTTGAAATTTCCCTGTTGTTCGTCCCCTTTGAATGTTCCGCCCTTGCTTTCAATACCGCTTCGCACCGTCTCTATCGCCTCTCTTATATTTTGCGGTATTGCGAAAGAAAAATTAAAAGAAGAACTTCTTGCTCTTTTTCCTCTGGCAACACCGTTATAGTTATCAAGATAGTATGTTGTAAATTGAATTTTATCGGGCGAACTGCTGGAAACAAGATAACTGCCCCTAATATTGTTTATGATATAATAACCGCTTATTTCATCGCCCACAAAATCACTGCGTTGTTTGACGTCTTTTTTTATTCCCTGAATCATTTCCGTCATGTTTTGCGGTCTTGAGAATTCGTATTCTTCGTGAGGCTTTATTATGTCAATTGCATAACGCGCTTCACCGTTACCTGCGATTACTTTTTTAATCGTTTCTTCCGTGGCGGCTTTCCACGGTTGGTTGTATTCCTGTTCTATATTAGGAAATTGAACATGAGAAGCGACAATCACAAGCGTTTCCCCTCCATAAGGTCCGCAAAGTATGCGTCTATTTTTCGTATCAGGGTCATTGTTTGATTTATTGCTTGGATCATAAAATACGGTTCTTCTAACACTTGCGCTAAGTGAATTATTGTCATTTTTATTTCTTGGATAAATCATCTTAAAATTATTGTCTACGTTTATGTGAATAATTTTAAAATAACAATCAGATTCAGCTAATATTCTAAGTTGTAAATATTCACCATGTTTATAAGTGTGTGTGGGTGAATTCAGCAGGGCATCTATATTTATGGTTGCTAAAGCCGTATTACTATCGCTTGGAACAAACATTTTATTAAAATTTTCAGGTTCTACCGCTATGGGTATTTGTTCCAGTACGGAAAGGGATATAGAAAATATTTGTGAGCCGTCCGCTTCCTTTTCCGGCGTTGAAAGTTCAATGGTAACATTTACACGGTCGTTTAATTTTCTGAAAAATCCGCTTAATACGGCTTTGCTTTTATTTTCACCTTCAACTATCTTAAACTTTCGCCCCTGATTGTTTTTCGCGTAATGGGTTATTTTTTCCGTTAGGTAAAGAGACAATTCAGAGGGTACGTTTGTTCCGGTTAACGTAAAAGCCCCTATAGTTGTTTCTGTCGGCGTTTTTAAATTTGCCGCCAAAGTGTCAACGGCTTTTTTTATTCCGATTTCCAATGTTTCTTGTGTGGTATATAAAACATTCAATGGGGTGACGGTAAAAGAAAAATTTCCGCTTGAATTCTTTGCGATACCGCCTGTTAGGTCGGAGAGCATAATTTCTAACGTTACATTATATGTTCCGGGCTTTATATTGCGGATTTGCAGGTTATAAGGATCATCGCTTGCGCTGTGGAACGGATACTGTACATTATCATTGCTTATTCCGTAAATAATCGCTTTACAATCAAGCAATCCCGTGGTTGATATAACAGAAGAACGAAGTTTTACAGGAGTTGTAAGGGTATCGGTTTCCTGAATTGAACGTGCGGGTATAGGTTCAACACTTACGCTGTTTGCCAATTCGTTGATTTGAACTTTTGCGTATTCGTAAAGTCCGGCCTTTCCTTTCGGTGTTTCATAATAGGCTACTATGCGGTGCAAAGGATTTTTTTCTAGGGATTTAACGACAAGAGTATAACCTTCTAAAGCGGCTTTAAGCGTTTTCCATTGTGAAAAGGCGGCGGTGTATCTTGACGATATGTTTTTCGCAAAATTGGTAATTTCGTCTTCAGCTTTTTTTCGGTTTATCTGATGAAGGGTATAAACTATGTATTCTTCTTTATTGTTACTGTTAAGATACTTTTCCGTGTAATATTCTTTTGTCGCAACTTCCGATACTACGTTTTGCGCGAATGTCCTTAATTCTTCCTCACTGACCACATAGGGGGAAAGGGTGTCTATTGTATTTCCGGCTACGGCAGATGAAGTAACCGCCTGTTTTTCTATAACCTGACCGTAGTATTCCAATACTTGAACACGAGCGTTTTCTCTGGCGTTATCCCGGGCATTTGCCGGGGTACTGAAAGCAAGCGAAGTGCCGATAAAAAATATTTCGTTGTCGGTTTTTGGAACGACATCTACCCATGAAGGTTTTTCGGAAGGTTCAGCCGAAACAAGAATTCTTGCTTCCGGCTTTACCTGTTCTTGTTTTCCGTTTGCGAAGAGCGAAGCGGAAACCGTACAAAAATAAATTGTCGTTAAAAACAGGAGCGCCGAAGCGCCCCTGTTTTTGGTCAGGTTAATTTTCATTTTAGAAGTCCAAGCTTGAGCTTAAATTTCCGCCAAAGAAATCGGCGGCGGCCTGTAACTGTTTTTTACGCGCTGCGTCCTGTTCTGCGGCGGCCTTCTTCGCGTAGTCGGCGGCTTGCTCTTTGCCGTAGTTGTCTATTACCCTGCGAACCAAAGCTTTGTCCACTTGCATCAACACAAAGACCTCATAGGCTTCACGATTTGCGCTGTCAAGATATACAAGGGTGTAATACTCACGGGGGGCAAGAGCCTGAGAGACATTTTGCGCTATTCGTTCATTCAACTGCTGGCCTACAATCTGAGGGGCAAGCACTTCGCTTGAAATCCCATAAGTAGCGGCATGAGTACGAGCCTTGTTTGCCATTACCGTACCGTAGTAATCTACAAGTTGGGTACGTCCGTTTTCTTCGGCATAATGCCTTGCGCCGAAATTTCCTGTGGCTGTGGCATAGCGTCCTGATGTCCCTATAAAACTAAGAGCGCTTGGGGAATCGGGTACTACGTCTACCCATGCAGGTTTTTGAGCCGGTTCAGTCCTAATGGGAGTAGCCTGTTCAATGGCCGCTTGCCGTGCCGATTTTGCCTGTGCCTTAGGATTGCCTGCACAGCCAACCAATACCGCGGCTGTCAATAATGCCGCTAAACTAATAACCAATTTTCCTGTTTTCATTTTCTTTCTCCTTCTATCAATTTTTGATTACCGCATACGCGGTAATTTTTCCCACTTAATACATAGACACCTGCCAACGGCAGATTTCCACCTGAAATTTCACTTTTTTTCCCATGCCTCGCTGTTGGTATTGGGGCGGGTATATGTCCCGGCGGCTTTGCCGTAACTGTTGTACGCTTTGGCAAATTTTCCGGGAATAGCCTCATCATCTACATTGACATTCGCGCCTATGGTAACGCTTACAAGCGGATTTCCCGCAAAGGCGTTTTTTCCGATTGAGGTAATACGGGACGGTATAACTACGGAAGTTAATTGTTTGTTTTCAAACATATTTTCAAAAATAAAAGTAATACCGGGGGGAATATTTAAATTAGATTCCTGTTCGGACGGTTTTGTAGTAACGGACTGTTGTTCTTCGTTTCCTCCTCTTGTACGAATTCCTGTATCGGTTCCCGGTATTACCGCAACTAAAACGCTGTCTTGCTGAGAATCAGTATTTTGTTTGTTTGTTTCACTTGCTATTCCCTTTTGCTGTGTTTCAGGTTTCTTTTGTGTTTCCGGCTTCTTTTGTGTTTCAGGTTTAGTTTTTTCGGTTGGTTTTGTATTGTCCTCATAGGTACTATAATCTATACCACCGGAAATATTTTCCAAGCCTTCAACTTCTGTGTTATCTTCGATAAAAGTTTCGTCTGTAACTTCGGCAATGGCGTTATCTTTATTTGCGCCGCTGTGTTTTAGATAGAGAAATGCGGGAATTAAGGCGCATAATAAAACCGCCGCTATTAAAATTCCCACTACTATTTTTTTTCGCTTTGAGATTGGAGCGGTTGGTATTTTTTGCAATTCAAGGCGAATTAAGTCTTGGGAAAAAGATTTGCGGAATTCCTTTTCCGATTCCTGTATGACTTTGTAACGGTTTTGTACATCGATGTCTGTTTTTAACGCTTTTTCTACCTGTCTGCGTTCCTTGTATGTGGCAAGCCCTTTATAGTACAGTTCGAGGGTTAATTGTGAAATGCGGTTTTTTCGTTTCATTTTTTTATCCCCCTTATTGTTTCTTTAACTTGTTTTTCTAATTTTTTAATTCTTTTATGAACCGCTGATTTCTTTAGCCCTACGGCTTCGCCTATTTGTTCAAGCGTTAAACTATCGTGATAGTAGTAAAAATAAATTTTACATGTTGTTTCGTCCTGTTCGGCTAATATGGTTTTTACAATAATTTCCGCTTCCACTTGTTCATAGCCGTTGTCAATAATGCCCGCTTCCCAAACTTTCTTGTCTTGTTCCCCCTTGCTTTTGAACCAGTTAAGGCTTCCGCTTGTAGCAATGTCGTATAACTTAATAAATTCCCTTCTTTCACTTTTTTTTTTATTTTTGATCATATTTTCAACCATTTTTTGAAGAAAAGTTTTTGGATGATCAATAATCTTTCCCTTTGATTTAAGTTCCTGTACTTTTGTAAAAACATCGCTTGCAATGTCCTTTGCGTCTTCTTCATTCTGAAGGATAGAAAGACAGCGCCTAAAAACTCGAGAATAATGTTCAATGTAAAAAAGCCTATTATCCGTTTCATCTGTATCTATAGACAACTGCGGCGGCTGATTTTCCACCGGAAAAGGGATAATTTGCGGGATATTTTGGGGATTTACATTTTTACTTATGCCCATAACCAAATTCTGATGTCCGGCATCAGTTCCAGCCTTTTTTAACAATATTTAATGAAAATGGTCAATTTTTATAAAAACTACCAATAGTCCATATCGTACCATATCATAATATAAGCCCATATCGGCTTTTGTCAATAGGTAATCCATATTGTTCAATAAAAGGTATGGTATTTAAGGGCAAATAGCATGAATGGAAAGGAAATAAAGACAATTTTAGGTAAAAACATCAAGAATTTAAGGGCTTGCAGACAATATTCCCAGGCAATTTTAGCGGAAAAAGCAAATGTTTCAATAACTTATCTTAGTAAAATTGAAAGGGGACTGAAATATCCCAAACCGGATATATTATCACAGTTGGCGGACGCTCTCGGGATAGAACTATACGAGCTATTTAAAACAGATTATGTCCCAAAGGTTGTACCGGTTAGTGAATCCGAAAATACTAAAAGAATAATTAAAAGCATTTCTAAGGAAATGGTTCAAAAAATGACCAAGACAATGAACGGAGTTATCAAACGATATGTAAAATAAGGCGGTTATAAAAAATTATTTTTTAATGGTTCACACCATTCAAAATTGAGAATAAATAATAACCTTGACGAACTTTCCATCTTCTGGAAAAATAGGGTAAAATTATTAAAGAGGATACCATATTATTGACTTGTTTCACTTTTAATTTTCTATTATTATTTAATAGTGAGAATCTTCAAATATAGGTGGTTTCATCGATTTGCGAACAAAGAAGGTATAACCGACAATGAATTGAAGGAAATTGTAAAGCAGCTTGAAAATGGACAATTCTATGCCGATTTAGGCGGCGGAGTTTATAAGATGAAATTAGCCAGACCTAATGAGGGAAAGCATGGAGGTTATCGGGTAATTGTCATATTCAAAAGCGAGTTTCGTACCTTTTTTACTTATTGTTTTCCGAAATCGAAAAGGGATAATATTGAAGATGACGAATTGAAAGTTTATAAGAAACAGGCAAAGGAAAACTTAGCCTTAACTGAAGAACAAATAAATCAATGGTTAAGAGCCCAGACTTTGATAGAAATTGAACAGGAGGAAGAAGATGAAATACAAAAGTGAGATTCTTGAAGTTCTCCATGAGAACGCCATGGAAATGTATAAAATCGGCGGAATTACAGAAGCCAGTATGCGTGAATATGATGAAATGTGCCTTACAAACCCTAAAACAGAAAATAAACCTTCTTCTGTTTATGCCGATAATTCCGTGAATGTTGAACATTTAAAACACGCAACCGCATAACTTTTTCTTATATAATTATTGTCTTCCAATAGCTATCTGACCACTAAAATTCTTTTTATTTTTTTGCTTTTTTTTAAAATATTCCCCCCCCTCATTCGTCTACTTAGCTAGAGGAGATTAAAATGAAAGATACAATAAAATCCAGATTCACCGGCATTCTTATCATGCTGGCGTCCGCCGCCGTTTTCGGCGTTGCTGTAATGCTGCTGTGGAACGCTCTTTTGCCGCAGATTTTCGCTCTTCCGCGGATTGGCTATTTGCAGGCAGTGGGCCTGCTCGTATTAACGCGGCTGTTGTTCGGCGGCATAGGCGGCTGGATGCATGGACACAGTGGAAGGGGAGGGGAGCATATGTTTCAACACAGGAACAAATTTCGCGAGAAATGGATGAACATGAGCGAGGAAGAGCGCAAAGAATTTATCGAAAAGGAAAAAGACTTTTTCAAAAATCGCGCTTCTCATTTTCAGGTTTTTTTCGGCGGCGGGGAAAGGCCGGAATAGGGCGGGGTGTATATGTTATTCAATACTATAGGCGTTAATGTGCTGATTATCGCGTCGTTTGTTTCCGTGTTATTAACCGTTATCTTTACGGCAAGCACGTCATTTATTATTTGCTTGACCGGAAAGAAATAAAGGAGAACATAATGAGCGATCCTGTTATCACCGTGCAGAACCTGACCAAGAGGTACAAGGGCGCGCAGAAACCCGCGGTAAACGACATCAGTTTTTCCGTCGGAAAGGGCGAGTTCTTCGCGTTCCTCGGAGAAAACGGCGCGGGGAAGACGACAACCATTTCTATCCTGACGACGACACTCTCCAAAACATCGGGGCAGGTTAAAATCGCCGGGTTCGATGTTGAAAAAGAGGCGCGGAAGGTGCGCGAAAAAATCGGGATTATTTTTCAACAGCCGAGCCTTGACCCTCAGTTGACGGCGGAGCAGAACATCCGCTTTCACGCCTGCCTGTACGGAATGTGCGGATACCGCCCCGCTTTCAGCCTTATGCCGTCAGCGTACCGCAAGAGAGTAATGGAGCTTGCGGAAATTGTCGGAATACAGGACGCGCTTTTCAAACCCATCAAAAAACTTTCCGGCGGTATGCAGCGCAAACTGGAAATTATCCGCAGTCTAATTCACACGCCGGACGTGCTTTTTCTTGACGAGCCGACTCAGGGCCTGGACGCGGTAAGCCGCCGCGGGCTGTGGGAATACATTAACGAAACGCGAAACCGTTACGGGACAACTGTTTTCCTTACGACCCACTACATTGATGAGGCGGAAAACGTAGACACAGTATGCCTTATCAACAACGGAAAAATCGCATCTTGTTGTCCGCCCGAGGAATTGAAACGAAGCTTGCTTAGACATGAACTTATCTTGGACGCCGATGACAGAACAATGCTGACAAACGAACTTTCCACGCTTGGTCTCAAGTTTTCGCTGAACGGGCATATCGTTGTCCCTTACAAAGATTCAGCGCAGGAAATTATTTCCCGAATAAAGACAAAACTGTCCGTGTTAAAAATCCACGAACCTTCGCTGGAAGACGCGTATATTGAATTTTTAACCAAAAAGGAAAAAGAGCATGAGCGAAATTGAATTAAGACGGAAAAAATCGCGGCTGTTTCGGGAGTTAAACACCATAGTAACCGTAATGTCGCGCGAGATAACAATATTTTTCAGGTCCCCCGCCACCGCGATTATGAGCCTGGCGATGCCAATTATTTTAATGGGCATGATAGGCGGCAATTTGATGCAGAACATGGCCGGCGGTCTCGGCTTCCAATTCGGGCAATTTATGCTGGTGGGAATGTTAGTCAACATGCTGTTCATGGTAACCACAATGGGCATGACCTCCCTTATAGATGATCACGACATAGACTTTAACCAGGAGATGCTGGTCTCGCCGGTTTCCCGCTATTCAATAGTTATCGGCAAAATTTTAGGCAGCGGTTTTGCCGCTATCATCAGCATGGCGGGAACCCTCATTGTCTCCCTTGTGATGGGCATCACTCTGCCTGTAAGCAAACTGCTCTTAATTCTCGCCCTGTCGCCCCTCATGTGTTTATCAGGCGGCGCCCTCGCGATGATCATCATAGGGCTTATAAAAAACAAAAGGGCTGCGAACCTTGCCGTAATGCTCATCGTCATGCCGCAGATGTTCCTGTCCGGCGCGATTATCCCGATTAACAATTCATCCGGCGCTCTGTTGGTCTTAAACCGCGTTATGCCCATGACGTACTGTTTAGACCTTGTGCGCTCTGTTGTTTACAGGGGCAATCCCGAGTATGATAGAGTAGTGATGTTTAACCCCTTGGTCAATTTCGCGGCGATTCTCGCGTTAACAACGCTCTGCCTTGTGTTTGGCACTTTCTTCTTCGCGAGGAGCGAGAAAGACAGGTAGTACAAGAAGAATTTATAACCACGGAGGACACGGAGTTTCACGGAGGAAAAGATGGTTTTCGTACCAAAACTCCGTGTACCTCCGTGTACTCCGTGGTTAATTCTTAATTTTTTTTCATTAAGAAGGATAAATGAAACAAACGAAAATATTTTTAAATTTTAAACAAAAACTGTTTAACTTTATCCGTTCAAAGGTGAACCGTCTCGAAGACGCCGAGGACATTCTTCAGGATGTTTTCTATCAATTCAGCAAAGTAGACAATTTAATTAACCCGATAGAAAATACTTCCGCGTGGCTCTACCGTTCCGCCAAAAACAAAATAATCGACCACCGCAGAAAAAAGAAAGACGAGCCGCTCCCCGCGTCTTACGATGAAGACGAAGACGAGTACATCATCGACGAGATAGCGGACATTATTTACGGCACAGAAGAAACGCCCGAAACGGAAATGCTTCGCTCGCTTGTTTTTGAGGAAATCCAAGCGGCGCTTGCGGATTTGCCGAAAGAACAGCGCGAGGTTTTTGAGATGACTGAGTTTCTGGAATATTCGATAAAAGAGACCGCGGAGAAAACCAATACGCCCGTTAATACCGTTCTTTCACGAAAGCATTACGCTGTTAAATTTTTACGTAAAAGACTGGAAGAATTGTACGGCGATGTAATGGGGATTTAAATTTATTCGAGAAGAAATTTCACACAAAGGCACAAAGGACACAAAGATCACAAAGGGAAGAGAAGAGGGAAAAGGGGTTTTGAAGGTAAGCTTAGCTTGATAACTACACGATAAGCTAACGGACAAAAACCCCTTATTCCTTTCCTGATCTTGTTATTTACGATAATATATCTTAGTAAATCGATAATCTATCGGACGATAGCTTTGTGCCCTTTGTGCTCTTTGTGCCTTTGTGAGATGTCTTCGCGAGAAATTTTCGCGTTCTCTATCTTAAATCTTATACCCCAAATCCGTCATAGCTTTCTTCAAAATCGCTTCGCTTGCCGGCGCAAGTTTGCCGAGGGGCAGACGCGCGGGACCCGCGGGAAGTCCCGCCCAATTCAAGGCTTGCTTGATCGGCGCGGGATTAGTTTCAATAAAGGCCGCTTTTACAAAGGGGAGCAGTTCAAAATGAATAGCGCGCGCTTTTTCAAAATCGCCGTCAAGGGCGGCTTTGGTCATCGCCTTCACCTTTGCGGGCAGCAGGTTGGAAATTACCGAGATAACGCCCTCGCCGCCAAGAGAGATTAACGGCAGGGTAAGGCCGTCGTCGCCGGAGAGGACGCAGAAGTTTCCGCCTTCCGCCCTGCGAGGCGTGGCGATTTCCCTGATCACGTCGCCCATCTGGTTTATGTCGCCGGACGCTTCCTTAACGCCGTATATGTTCGGGATACGGGAAATTTTTTCCATTAAAGGAGTGGGAATATTGCGCCCGGTGCGCGAGGCGATATTGTAAACAATTATCGGGATGCCGACGCTGCCGGCAGTTTCAAAGTGGCGCAGAAGACCGTCGTCATTCGGCTTGTTGTAGTAGGGAGTCACGACAAGCGCTGAGTCTGCTCCCATTTTTTTCGCGCGCTCAACATAACGGCGCATGTGTTTGGTGTCGTTGGAGCCGGCGCCTACCATGACGTGGACTTTGCCTTTTGCTTCTTTAACGGCGGCTTCAATTAATTTATCTTCTTCTTCCTCTTCAAGAGTGGGATTCTCGCCCGTGGTTCCCAAAGGCAGAATGCCGTCTATGCCTTCCGCTATCTGATACTGGATAAGGCGGCGGAAACCGTCGTAGTCAATTTCCCCCGAATCTTTCATCGGCGTTACAAGCGCGGTGTGCGCTCCCCGTAAATCTGTCATGACCTTACCTGTCATATATACTCCTTTAACATATCGTCAATCGTAAAAATCCCGTGCCGCTCTTTCAACGTAAGCCATTGGGCTGCAAGCACCGCGCCCGACGCGAAACCTTCGCGGCTGCGGGCAGTGTGGGTAATTTCGATTGTATCTGCTTGCGAATCAAAAAACAAGCTGTGGGTGCCGGGAACATGGCCCATCCTTAAACTTGGAAAGTGAAGTTCGTCCGCAGCCGGTTTGCGGTCAAGCGTTTCCCACACAATTTTGTTTTTTCTCTCGATTTTTGAAAGCACGCCTTCCGCCAAAGTCTTTGCCGTGCCGGAAGGGCTGTCCAGTTTTTTATTGTGGTGCGCTTCAAAGCCGCCCACGTCGTAATCGTTAAAATTGTTAAAAAGCTCCGCCGCGTACCACGCGATACGGTAAAAAAGATTAACCCCTATGGAAAAGTTCGAAGACCAAAGCAGGGCGCTGTTTGCGGACTCGACCGACTTGCGCACCTCGTCCAATTTATCAAGCCAGCCGGTAGTGCCTGCAACCGTGGGAATTTTTCTTTGAGCGAGAGCGGTGATATTCTCACAGGCGGTAGCCGGTACGGAAAACTCAATCGCGGCGTCCGCGGAATCAAGGTTTGCGTCGGCGATGCTTTTGCTTACGGGAATTCCAGCCGGCGTGTCTTTTGCGAACGGATCGACAATAGCGGCAATGGTATGACCGCCGGCAAGCGCGATTTGCTCTATCATCCTCCCCATCTTTCCGTAACCGATTAACGCTATTTTCATGTTTGCTCCGTTATTTTGCCGCGGGTTTCGCCGCCGGTTTCTCCGCCTCTTCAAAAAAATCCAGATGAAGGGCTTTGACGACTTCCGCCGCCTCGGTATCGTTCACGACAAAACCTATGTTCACTTTGCTCGCGCCCTGCGAAATCATCTGCACCGTAACTCCGATAAACTGGCATATCCTGAACGCCCTAACCAAAATCTCCGAAGAGCGCCTGACATTCCCTATGATCGAAACAATCGCCTTACCGGTTTTAACTTCCACCTGCGCGATCTTTCCAAGTTCTTTTTTTACTTCGGTAAGATCGTAGTTGGTATCCAGCGTTAGCGAAACCGAAACTTCGCTTGTCGCGACCATGTCTATGGAAATATTGTACCTCGCGAAGATAGAAAAAACTTCGGCCAAAAACCCGTACTGCCCCAGCATCCTTGTCGATACAATGTCGACAAGCGTTACATTTCTGCGCGAAGTAATCGCGCGAACCGGCCTGTTTTTCGCCGTGGCGGCCTGCGCGTGTTCAATACGAGTGCCGGGCGCTTCTATATTATAGGAATTTTTTACAAGCACAGGCGTTCCCGTTTTCATGCAGGGCAGCATCGCTCTTGGGTGGAGCACCTGAGCGCCGTAATACGCAAGCTCGGAAGCTTCTTCGTAAGTAACGTTCTGAACGGGCTTCGCGCTTTTTACAATACGCGGGTCGGCGGTTAAAATGCCGTCCACGTCTTTCCACACCTGAATCTCTTCCGCTCTGCAGGCGGCGGCAACCATAGTCGCCGTAAGGTCTGAACCGCCGCGCCCCAGCGTCGTGATGTTTCCCTTCTCATCCTTCGCTATAAACCCGGTTATAACGGGGACGACGTTTCCTTTTACAAGCGGCAGAATTTTTTGCGGAATTAAATCCCACGATTCCTTCGCAAGCTCGGCCTTGGTGTAATCCGAGTTGGAAACAAATCCCACGTCGAACGCGTCAAAAGCTTTCGCGTTTATTTTAATGGATTGAAAATACGCCGCCGCAATACGCACGGAAAGCCGCTCGCCGAAAGACACAAGGTAATCCTTTGTTCTTGGAGTAAGTTCCCGGATCAGGGCGATGCCCGACAACAGGCGGGTAAGTTCGTCAAAGAGGACTTTAATTTCTTTTTGAATCGGCAGCTTCAATGTTTTAATTGTCGCAAGGTGCAGCTTTTCGACGTTTTTAATGTCGACCTTTCCCTGCGTTAGAGCCATGTCTCCGGCTTCAAGAAGATGATCGGTCGTGTCGCCCATTGCCGACAAAATCAAAGCCGGTTTGTTCTTAATGTAAAGCTTGATAATCTCCGCGACATGACGAAGCCTTGTTGCGTCCGCTACGGAACTTCCTCCGAATTTCATTACTATCATTTAATACCTCCATTTAATGCCGAAAGAAACCAACGGTATGGGCAGGTCGAAAGAGCCTGAACCGCCGCCTTTATCTTCCTTGCCCGAGTACGCGTTAAAAGTCGTTCGCGCCGGGGGAGTGTAAAAGAGCGACATCATATTTTCTCCCGCCGCGTATATTTCCATGCTTGCCCTGCCTTTTTTGTTGACGGGAAAGAATGAAAATTTTATATCGAGCGGGAAAGACCACGGAGCCCGCTCATCATCATCATACCATGAATCGCGCCTGTATTTCTGCAGAATATCCATCTTGTTTTCATCAATTAACAGTATGGGATAAGGTTCGGGCGGCTTATCGTCCCGTTTATTCCTCGGCTGTCCCGACGCGAACCCGAAACGAAGGCCGATATTGAACCAGAGCAGGGGCTTAATATTAAGCACAAGGTTAAAATTGTGAAAACGGTGAAAAGACGGATAGTACCATGAATCGCCTATTGTATTGGTGCTTCCCATGCTTATGCCTTCACCGCCTGCCGACGGGTCGCGGTATTTCGCCCAGGTAAACGTATAGGAAATCCAGCCGTCCCAATAACGCGATTCCATTTTTTGAAGCTGTACGTCAAACCCTAAAACCTTGCCGACGCCGTCAAAATTGAATGTAGGATTTATACCGTCCATTGTCACTTCGGCGGTAATGTAGCCCCTGTCAAAAACATATTTGTAGTAACCTTCAATATTAACGCTGTACTTTTCCGCAAAATCGATCTTTGTTCCTATTACTGAAGTCCATGACCTGTTGAATTTTACCTCTATATCGTCGTCGTCTCCAATCTTAAAATTGCCCGGATCAAAAAAACAAAGCAGGGAGTTTATAGAAGAAAAAAGGCCTGAGCCCGCCGTAACCGTTAACGAATCAATTCCCCCCTTGTTTTTTAATATGTTAAAATCAACATTTAAGCGCGGGTTCAGCGCGGGCATTGTATAAAAACTGAAATCCCTCCCCTTAAAAAACAGATGATCCACGCGCAGTCCAAGCTCCGCGTCAAAACGCTGGTTGGGAGATTTGTATTCGATTAACCCGTAGGCCGATGAGGTAAACCCCTGATTCTTCACATCGCCCGGGAAAGACTTGGAAGTAACAATTGACAAATTGGGAATGCCCTGTAATAAAGGCAAAATTTTTGCGATATCCGAAGGCAGTACGCTTGGATCTTTTATTATTATGTTTCCGTTCTTGTCTAAAAGCCTTATTTCAATAAAATTAAGATTAATATCTTCTCTTAACTTCCACATTGAATAAAGTTCCTGTACGCCGGCCGCGGCGATAAACCCTTTGCCAAGTTCAATGTCCGTATCAAAGCGCCCCTGCGCGTTAAATATGGCGTTTTCCATATCCACTGCCGCGTTAACATTCGGCGCGGAATATTTGCCGCCTTTTTCTATTTTATGTCCGGCAGCGGTTTCTAAGATGAATATTTGAGGCGGAGAAAATAATTTAATAAATTCATCGTTATAAGCTGCTGAAATTTTGTTATCCATATAATCTTCGGTTTTAGTTTTCAGAAACCCTAAGCCGCCCGATAACCTGAGCGCGGCTTTCGGCGTCGGGCTTGCGCTTAAACCTGTGATAATAAAGCCCTGGTAATTGTCATAATCGGCTTTCATTTCCACTTTGCCTTCAACGCTCTCGTCGGAACTGCTGTTATAATCGGTTTTATAATCCAGGCCTATGCCGTCGCTGCCGAAAAAAGCGTTAAGCCGCCATTCCACGTCGGGAGTAAAATGATAATTTGCCGCCAGCGCGGCGCTTCTGATATAAGGCGCGGTATTTACCGCGTTGGCGGTGTCAAGAATTTCATTCTCTGCTACGCGGCTTAACGCCTGAGCCGCCCAAATCAAAGTGTCCCAATACGTCACCTTGCCCATGAACAGCACGCCGCCCTTGCCGGAAAGCGGAACGGAAAGGTTAAAACTCGCCGCGCTTGTCCCTATAGCCGCCTCAATTTCCGTTTCCGTTTGCGACGGCGATTTTGACGTAATTTCCAGCAAGCCGGAAATCGTATGCCCGTAACGAGCGGAAAAAACGCCGTGGGAAAGCCGCGCGCTTGAAACCATCTTAGGATCAAAGATTGAAATGCTGCCCATCCAGTGGTAAGGACGCTCGACATAAAAACCGTCAAGCACCGCCATAAGATCGCCCGGATCGCCGCCGCGTATTGACGGCGTCGCGCTGAACATTCCCGTGTATCCCACGCCCGGCAGCAGCTTTACCGAATTCATCACGTCCTCGATAATTCCTATCTCCGCGGTGCGCGTTAGCTCGCGGTCGGAAATCGCCACGCTGCGTCCGCTCTTAGTCTCGCTGGTTTCGGGACGGGCGGCTTCCAGTACAAGTTCCTGCCCCTGCATAATTCCGCCAAGACGCAGAGACGCCTTAAATTTATTGGTTTGCGTGCCCTTTGCCGGATCCACTCCCGGAATTGAAAGCCTTAATGTCTCGTAACCCGGATATGTAATTGAAATGATTGCAGGCTTGTCATCGGGCAGGGTGACAAGCGCGATTCCTTTGCTGTTGCAGGTAAATTGCCGCCCGCCGCGCAGAACGATGATCGCTCCCTCAAGAGGCATGTCAAGGTCTTCGTCCTCAACGGTAACTTCAATGTCTCTTGCGAAAATAATAGCGGGAAGAAAAAGAAAGACGAGTATTATTGCGAGAGGCCGAAGGTTCATTCTTAACTGCCGGTTCTTCCAAGCGCTTTATTCAGTTGTCTCATGCGGTAGGCGGAATAAAGCTCTCTCCCGTATTCGGTTATTTCCCATATGTCGTTGTCGCTCGGACTGGCGTTTACGCCTTCGTTTTTATTTTTGCATCTGAAAAGTTTTAACAAGGACAAGTCCGCCATGATTTTTTTAACGGTGTTTGGCGGGGTAGGGTGGTCCTTGCGGACAGTTTTGTCAGGATCAGGATTAAGCGCGGCGCCCAGAAAATGGGAAATTTCCGCCGTGGTTTTTCCCATTGCCAATTCGGGAACCAGCAGTTTAAAAATTCGCAGATAACGGAAACTGCGGTTGTTTTCCCATTTGTTCCCCGGCTCATAGTAAAAACTCAATATGACTTTATTTACCGCAAGCACCTTAAACGTGTTTTTCATTTGAACGCGCAGTCTGGCGACTATGTCGTTGCTGTCAATTTTTATCTGGTGCCTAAGCTGTTCGTTCTCAGTCGAAAGCCGCGACAGTTCATTGGCAACCGACGGCGCGAATGTTTGATCCGCCCTGACCCATCCGTTGCTTGGCGTTAGGTTGATCTGCTGTATAAGCTGGGTTTGCAGTTTCCGGCGAAGGTCCGCCGAGTCAAGCCATGTATCGCTTATGCCCTTGCCAAGCCTCTTTTTTAACGCTTCCAGTTTTTTATCAGGACCGGCTCCCTTTTCTTTTTTCGCCGCTGAACTGCCCGCTGTACTGCGCGCTGACTTGCTCGTTTTACTGCCTGCTGTACTGTGCCCTGCACTGCGCCCTGCGCTGCGCAATTTTTCTTCCTTGAGAAATGAGATTACCGGAATATTATTTTTTTCGGCTAAATTACATTCTGTTTCAAGCGGGGAAATTTTTACGCCTTTTGGCGCGTACATATTGGCGATGACGGCGATAAAGAAATCACATTCCTCGACCGTTTTTTCAAGCAGTTTTTTGTAGTTTTTAGACGTACTGTCCAGATATTCCGTTGATATGGGAATATGGCCAAGCTCCATAATGATACGCTGGATTTCCCTGCGCTCGTTTTTAAGGTCATCAAAGGTAGACCCTATAAAAATATGGTATTTCATTTTTATATTATACTACATAGTTCTTTAATCGCTCAATAGACTGTAATGCCGTAATTTGCTATTATTAAGTCATGATAGGCTTTTTAATAAGAAAAACTTTTTATGATCTTTGGGACAATTTATTCAGAATTGTATTAATTAACATTGGCTTTCTGACGGTTACCGCAATTCCTGTTTTTCTCCCAAGATTGGCGTCATTATTTATCAGCTCTCCGTTTCTGGACGCCGGCCTTATCGCCTTTGGCATTTTGCTCTGTTCGGTATATTTATCCGCGGCGGCTCACTCGCTTAAATCAATTTCAGATTACGGCACTTTCGGCTTCCTTGATTTTTTCAAATCCTTCAAAGCCGCGTGGCCTTCCGGCATTGTGATGGGCCTTTTTGTAGTTCTGCTTTTCATTATGGTATCTATAGTCATTCCGTTTTACATGAGCATGGAATCAATTTTTGGTTTTCTTCTTGGAATGATAGTTTTCTGGGCGATAGTTTTTGCCGTCCTGTCCTTCCAGTTTTATTTTACAGTCTGCGCCAGATTAAGCCCCAACCTTAAAAAAGCCTTTAAGAAGTGCATGTTAATCTCCGTTGATAATTCCGGCTTTTCCATTTTTTTATTTCTGCACAACATAGTCGGCCTGCTTCTTTCCGTTTTTCTCGCCTTTGTTTTCCCCGGCCCCGCCGGCGTTCTTTTATATCTTGACGAAGCCGTGCGCCTGCGCCTGTTAAAATACGACTGGCTCGAAGCCAACCCCGGCGCCAACCGCAAAAAAATCCCCTGGGACGAGTTGCTTATTGAAGAGCGCGAGAAGACGGGGACGCGCACTTTGAAGAATTTGATTTTTCCGTGGAAGGATTAGCGCCGCCTGTCCCCGATTTTTCCGAATTTTACTCAAATTTTGCCGTTTTACTGTGAAAAATCAAAAAAAAATAGAAAAAATAATCAAATTTAGGGTAAAAAGGACTTGAATAAGCACATTATTATGAATATATTATATATATCATAATAATGTGCTTATTTTATGCAAAATCGCCGTTTTTTTTGATAAATGGGGTCAGTAATGAAGAAAAGGTTAATAATTGTCGCCGCAACAATCGGCCTTTTGCTCTCATGCAGCCATCCCGATAATCCCAATACCCCCCCCCCCCCCCCCCCCTCAACAGCAGCATACAGCAATAATTTTTGACAATACCCAGGGAATCTGCGCTGTTTCGGTTTATAATGATTACCTCAGGCTGGAATCAAACAGAATTGCCTTAATTCCAGCAGGCAAAAAATCTGTTGAAATTGAATGGACTTCCAACGATTTCGAGCCTACTTTCTTTTTCTCGTATACCATTAACCTTAAAGGCATCAACGGCTTTTCACTGGATTATGTTCCAAAAGTAAAAGGGAAAAATCAAGTAACG
>Ga0268262_10000511_pt1 | contig 51148 bp, 37 predicted proteins | sample TergutNc150P3_FD_190354 | JGI IMG/M metagenome (GOLD analysis project Ga0268262, IMG submission 190354) | Nasutitermes corniger P3 segment gut microbial community from laboratory colony in Florida, USA - Nc150 P3 (SPAdes) (version 2) | ecosystem: Host-associated > Arthropoda: Insects >... | reverse complement strand
CCGAGCTTACGACAACCAATTCCATGTTTCCCTCCCGCGCGTTTCCGGCGGGAATATCAGCGGTTTCCCGCGCCATAAGGTTTGCGAATTCGGAAGGAGCGATGCCGAGAGCGGAAAGACGCCGCACATCGAGAGAAAGACGCTCTTCTTTTATCTCACCGCCGATAAGAACTACGGAGCCGACCCCGTCAATTCTTCGCAGGCGAGCCTGCATTTCGTACTCGGCAAGTTTTCTCGCAAATTCGCCGTTTCCGTTATGTGAACTGACAGCTATTACAGCGTGAGCTTCGTTCCCCATGTCCGCTGCCGTTACTGTCGGTTTGTTTACTCCTTCTGGAAGTCCCGGATAAACAGCGTCAATTGCCTCGCGCACAAGAACGGAAGCGGACATCGTGTCCGTCCCCCAGCGAAAATCAAGGCTGATAAGCGATCGATTATCTCGAGATACGCTCCTGATTCTTTCTAGACCTTTAATCGGGGAAAGACCGTCCTCCAGCGGAATGGTAACCATGCTTCTGACTTCGTTAGCCGCCATGCCCTGATACAATGTTTCTACCGTTACCCTCGGCGTTGAAAACGACGGCAGTCTGTTGACAGGCAGAGTAAAAAGAGAAAAAACCGCCGCAAAAATTAACGCAGCCAGTATCATAATGACCGTTACAGGTCTTTTAACAAAAAGAGTGATAATTCCTTTCATAAACTCCTACTTTAAAAGTGATATTTTTAATAATTTGTCATTGCGGTTTCCTAAAGTGTCTTTAAGTCCCGCCGAAATTTGAATATTTACAACGCCGAAATTTGTCGAGTTAGTCAGATAACCGATAATTTCAATTCTTTTGTATTCCTCCATGCCGGTATGCGGTTCAGCCGTTGAAAAATCAGTGTCTTTTACCTGACGCGGAGAAAAAGAAATTACATTATTGCTTGTATCTATGCGAAAAATTTCCATTAAAGAAAATAAATCAATAGACGCGTCTTCGGCGGTTAAAAAATATAACTCGATCCATGTTTTGACATTTTCCCCGGACGGATAATTTTCGCCCGTTATGGGAAAATCTTTAAACAGCGAATTCATCTCATAAAAGATTAATTCTTTATCTGCGCCGCTATTTGGAGCCATAGGTATTCTGATTCCCGCAAGCATTGGCGGCTTTGAAAATTTTCCGTTGGCGAAAATTTTGTAGAGATATTCTTCTTTAGTTTCATTACCTGTAATGTCTTTAATACCAGGCTTAACTCTTAATGTAAATCTGCTTTCATAAGCAGGCATACTTTCAAACCTAAAAATATATTTAGTTTCATAACCCGCAGGAGTTTCCATAATAAGGTTTGGTCCGTTTTCAACGCTCGTATAATTTTTTACCGAAATACTGTCTACCGGCTTTGAAAAAACAAGTTTTAATTTATCATCTTTTTCCCAATCTTGATTTTCTACCGGTGATTCAGCGGCGCTTGAATAACCTCTGTCCGCTGATAAATCAATTAATTCATTTTTATTTGTTATTCGCATTGCGTTTACAAGATATGGAATTTCAAGATCGATCTTTGTCGTAAATACGCATAAAAAATCATTACCGATATTCATGCCGTTGTTATCTGTCAATGAAGCGGAAAATCGAACTTCATAACGAGTTTTTTGTATCCAAGGTTCCGCCGGTGTAAAAATCGCCAGTTTCCCGTCGTTTTCCAAACGCCAAATGCCCGTCATTGAAGGAGAAAACGAAACATTGTCATACAAAGTTTTTAATGGGACGGGAATAGAAAACTCCAGACTTATTTCCGCTCTTGCGTCGGTAATTTCCGAATACATCTCAGGATAACTCGATAAAAGAAACGGACGGGTATCATCGGGTCTTGTCGAGAAATAGCGGTTAAAAGGTTCGTCCATGGAAAGACCTTTTGTGTCATGCGCGTCCGCCGAAAGCGTTATTGTGTAGTCGGTATTTGTTTCTAAAGGCGCAAGCGGGGAAAAAGTCATTTTTTTGTCATTCCAGCTGAAAGTTCCTTTTACTCGGTTCCCGTCTCCTGTTAATGAAAAATTTTTCTCTATACTCGCTCTGTCGGGATCATGTGAAAAATCAAGAGAAATATTTATTTTCTCAGGCTCGGATTGATAACCACTTCCGGGAGACCACGAGACAACTTCAAATAACGAAGTTCTTAAAATATCGCAGGAAATAAAAGAGAATATCCCAAATAAAAAAAGCATAAAAAATTTGTTTTTCATTTGATTGCCTCCAAATAAAGAACTAAATCCTCTTTCATAAAAATTCCCGCGCCGGAATTTATTCCGCCCTTTCCTCCGGGAATTGTCAGTTTGTAGTAATTAGAAACATCATCGCTAGGTTTTAATCCTTCCCATTGAAGAAAAAGCCTGTCGTCGGAAATCCAATGAATGTAGCGCAAAGCCGATGGCGGCAAAGTTCTAGGGAAAAAGGGCGAGAGCGTTATTTTTTGCGGTGCGTTTAGTTTTTCTTCAAGACCGAACATCAGCGAAAAATAAATTGACAATGTTATTAATCCTGTTCCCTGATCAACATGAACAGGCAATATATTGTTCATTGCGGAAAATTTTTCTATTTGTTGCCCGTTGTTAGCGGTAATGGAAAAAACTTTTAAATACGGAATATCGACGGAAAAGTTTAATCTGTACTCACTGCCGATTTTTAAACCTTCGCTGTCTCTCGTGTCGGCTGAAACAATCAATGTAAATGTTGTCCCCGGCTCGGGGTCTTTTGTAAAAATATACACAACACTGTTTTCAGATAACATTTCCGTTCTGCCCGTTAAGGAAGGTTCAAAACGCAAAGAACGAAGAACATTTTCGCCCATCGGTTTGTTAAAAGAAACCGCAATACTCTGTCCCGACTGCAAACCTGTCTCAAGATTTATTCCCGTCGGATACCAACACCCGTCAGCAAAAAGTACGGGATACACATTTGTAATTTGGGGTAAAGTTTGATCAAGATCGGTTGTAAAATAACCGGAATATGTTTTTGGCAGCGGAACCCCGTCAATGCTTTTTGCCGATTCTTTTAAATTCCATTTGTACATTGTCCACGGGGAGAGAGATTTATCGGGAGTAACTTTGAGAGTTTTGTCATCGTCAAACCATTCAAAAGTTTTATTTCCAACTCCCTCGATAGTTAAGGCGGCTTCTACAGTATGCTTATTCATTGAACGTGAGAAAATAAATTCAAAAACCGCAGACTTTGTTCCGATTGACGAACCGCCTGAAGGACTGTAACTTTCAAGAACAGGCGGAGAATTTTTATTGATTGCGTAAAATGAAATAAAACGATCAATACGCATTTCTCTGCCGTCTGCGGAATGAATTGTCCCGAAAATGTTTAATGTATAACGCACTCCCGCAGTCCACCCCTGTACAGGCACAAAGTAAAGATTATTACCTTCCCAATGTTTGTCTCCTTTGACAGAACCTATGTCGGAAGTTATCTGCAAAATTCCTTCTGTGTCGTCTTTTTGCATTTCCGTATCAAACTTGAGTATTACGGGACTGTATGCGTCAGGTAAAAGAGAATCAGATTTATTCGGTTCTATTTCCATTTCAATCGGACGTAAATCCATAAATCCGCATGAAATAAAGATGACACATAATAAAACAGGAATTTTATTCCATAATCGAGACATTTGTTCCCTCCCTTAAATCCGGGTCGGGACGCAAAACAACCAATTCTCCTGCGTTTAATCCCGAGGTTATCTCGCATTCTTCGCCCATAGTTGTCCCGATAATTACTTTTCGTTCTGTCAATGATTTGCCGTTGACAATAAAAATATTGCCCTCGTCGTTTTTCCGATTAAATATCGAAGATTCGGGAATAAACAAGGCGTTTTCCGGCGGACCCAAATTTATCGTAACTCGCGTAAACATTCCCGGTTTTAATCTGCTATTGGCGCTTGTGTTTTGCAGTAAAACGCGCACAAGAAAACTTAAAGATTGACTGTCCGCCTGAGGATAAATTAAATCGACAGCGCCGTTTCTTGTTTCGCCGGTTCCGTCTATCATCGCGAAAGCTTTCATGCCCTTTTCAATCCGCAAAGCGTCCTTTTCACGCACCGGAAAAATTGCGTATAACGAAGCGGTATCAATAAGGCTGATAATTTTATCCTGAAGACGGACGCGTTCGCCTTCTTCAAGATAACGCGCGCCTATAACGCCCGAAGCGGGACATCTTATTGTCAATTCCGCCAGCGCTATATTGGCGGATTTAAGCTCCTTTTCCGCCGCTTCAAGACGGGCGTTTGCCGCTTCAAGTTCCGCCCTTAAACTTGTAGTCATAAGAGAGACAAGCGCGGCTTGCCGTTGAATTTCGCCTAACGGAACAACAATACCCGCCTTAACAAGGTCTTGATCCCGACACCCAATGCGTCTGATTTCAAGTTCCCTCTCCATTAATTGAATCTGCTCCCATTCGGTATCAAGACTAAAACGGCTTACAAGAATTGCTTCCGTGTGAACGCCGCCCGCCTCAAAAAGCGTCTCCTGATTCAAATGTTTGCGTCTGTCTTCTTCCCATCTCTTTTTTGACAAAGCAAGTTCCGCCTCAGCTTTATCAAGCGTTAGAAGCTGCGCCTCCGCCTGAAAAACACCTTCAAGAAGCCGTGAGTCGGCTAAATTCCGCGCCGCAAAAGCCTGTGAATAATTATTTTCCGCCCGTTCAACCGCTAAATTTATTTGCGGATTTTCAAGTTGAATTACAACTTGCCCCTGCCGTACAAAATCGCCTTCGCGGAAATAAAGTTTTTTTATCACCGCTTCCTGCGGAGAAGTAACGTCTACTTTGGTAAGAAAAGACAAACTTCCAAACCCGGACGCTTCATCGGGCTGTTCGCGAATGACGGCGGGCGTTACTCGCACTTTTTTTGTTCCGTCGCCTATGTTTATATTTTTTGCGCAGGCAAAACAAAAAAATAAAAGACCGATTATAAAAAGATTTTTAATTTTCATTTATTCCTCCTTGATTTTTTAAAATACCGGCGAATATTTCCAATTCTCCCGGTTCAAGATCCAAAAATCGTTCCAATTCACGTTCCGCTTCCAGCAACGCAGTCGCAGCTTCTACCGCGGCGATTTCTTTTTGAGTCTGTTCAATTAATGTTTCCATCAGCGTTAATCTTGTTATGTGCCCAAGATTCAACCTTATTTCCTCAACGCGGCATTTTTCCGCTCCAATAGCCGCGGCATCGATTGCCAGAAGCCGCTTCTGCTCCATGAAGGCGCATTTATCCACGGCGTTCGCCGCTGTTCTGCCGATTTTTTCAAACGCAGTTTTATATTTTTCCTGTTCCAAAGACAGCGCGAGCTTTGCCTGTTTCTTCCCGTATTTCGACGCGGGATCGGGTAATGGAGTAAAACTGTTTTGAATCATTGCCGTATTGTCGTAAGGCGGCTCCCAGCCGAATTGCGTTCCGAATCGGTTTTGAAACCACGGATTGGAAAAATCAACCGCAATTCCGACAGACCAGTTGTAGCGCGTTAGCGGATAACGCTGACCTGAAAGAGCGAAATTTCCTGTAAGACGCAGGCTGGGAATCCATGAATAGGAAATATATTTATATTCCATTTGTCTTTTGGTTATCGAATAACGCGCGTCGATTAAATCGGGATTTTTTTCTTTTGCGAGAGCCTCCGCCGCCGCCGAAGCGGGGAGAACGATAGAACGATAAATATCGACTTTTTCTGTCAGAGCGGGCATGGACTCAAGCCCCAGAAGCTCCATAAATTGTTTTTCCATTTCGCCCAGATCAAGCTGAAGGGAATAAATATCGATTTTTGCGTTTAACAAATTGATGTCTGCGCTTGCCAAATCTACGGAAAGCGCAAGTCCGATTTTGACTTCTTTGTCTAAAATATTCCGCTGTTCTTCCAAAACAGTAAACGCCGATTTTTTTATTTTGAGTATTTCTCTTGACGACAGCAAATTGCGATACGCCGCTATTGCCGACTCGGCAATTTCATTAGCCGTTCTGTCCAATTTTGAAGATGAAAGATCAAGTTCCATTTTTTCAAGTTTTCTGGACATTGATAATTTGCCGCCGTCCCAAACCGGCTGTTCTAAACTGACACTGTAATTTTTCATAAATGAATCCGCGCCAAGCTGCTGTAAACGATCGTTCTCTGAAACGCTTACGCTGATTTGCGGGAAATACGAGCGAACACCCCATTTCCACGCTCCCTTTGAAAGAGCCAGAGAAGCGCGTGAATGTTTTAAATCGGCGGAAGCTTCGACGGCAAGTTTTGCCGCCTGCGCAAAATTCAACGGCTGTTGAGCGTTTTCATTTGCGTACAAACCTGTGATAACAAGTAAAAGTAAAACCGCAGTAATATTGCGCATCACATCACTCCTTTTATCGTTTTTTCAAGATTTGATATTGAACGTAACAGCGGAGTATCCCACGGAAGCATGGCTTTTGCGCGGCTTAAATCCTCTAACGCTTCTTTGCTTTTTCCCGCAGTCCAGCGCAGTCTTGCCCTATCCAGCAAAACCATTGCGCTTTCCGCGGAAAACTCAGCGGCTCTGTCAAGAAAAATCGCCGCCTCGTCATACTTGCCTTTGTCGGAAGCAAGTTCCGCGGAAAGCCTGAGCGCGCGAATGTCTTGCGGATTATCAGCTAACAAGGATTCCATTAAATTTTCCGCTCCCTTAAAATCGCCTTTTTCGCGCAGAATCCTAGCAAGATATAAATTCGCCTCTAACGAAGAAGGGCGCAATTTAATCGCTCTCCTGCAGGATTTTTCCGCCTTATCCGTTTTGTCGAAAAAATATTCCGCTTTTGCCCGCAGTATCAGTGCCGGAGGAAAATTATTTTGTTTTTGCAAAAGATCGATAACTTCGGCAAAATGTTTTTGAGCGTATGCGTCGGAAGCGCGGACATAAAGACGAATTGTCTCTGTGTTAGGCGATTTTGCGCATGAAGCGGCAAAAAAAACGAAACAAAAAATAACGCAAAGTATTGCGCATAAAACGATATTTTTTTGTAAAGTCATATTCTTCATAAAAACCCGCCTTACTTCGCTAACTGCGGCAAATGTACAAAAGCCGTTCCGCAAGCCGTCCTTTGGAAACAGCCGCATGTCCGTTAAAATATTCGTTGAACTTTGGAATGCCTGTTAATGTTTTAAGCGCGCTGACCGCATAAACCGTGTATGGGTTATCCGGCAAACCGATTAACGGCAGCAAGGAATCAAGAACCTTCGGATTACTTGAATTAACAGATTGAGAAATAATTGCCTCAATCTCTTTTTTGGTTTTTATCGATAATCCGTCTTCGTTCTTTAACCCCGTATTAGCCGCTAAAATCGATCGGCATTCATCAGCAAAAGGACCCTGCGGCGACAAGTTGATACAATTCTCCGCATACTGCGCCGCTATACCGCCCGAGAAACTTCTTGCCCCTCTGTACCAGTATTCGGGAAATTGCGAATAACGCGCGCGAATGGATTTGTAAGCCTCGCTTACTTGTCTGTTTTCCGCGGACGCCGCTTTGTTTTTTTCCAAAGCGCAGACAAGAATCAACCATCTGCCGAACCCGTCCGGCTCGTCCAATTCATTGAACAGCGACACAAGTCCTTCGGCGGCGGTATCCCATTGTTTTTTTATAAACGCGATAATAGCGTTTGCCGTAAGAGTGACAGTTTTATCGCCCTGTATGGTAAGAATGTTTAAGAGACCCTGTTCAAGTTCCTCTTTTTTTATCAGCCCCATACCATAAGCCCAAGCCAACTCCTTATAAGCCGCCGCCACAGACCCCGCGTAATCACCGGCTTTTTCCCGAATCGTGGACTCTGTTATGGACAGCCCCTGAAACCAAGCGCCCGCTCTTTCAATCTCCGCAATTTCGTCCAAAGACCGAAAGAGCGAAGGCAGATCAGCCGTCGGCAAAGGCTCGCCCAAAATTCTTTTTTCCGCCTGCGCCTCGGAAACCTTTTTCCCGCCGCAAGCTGAAAAAACCAAAACAAACAAAATCAAAAGTAAGAAAAGAAATTTGATTTTCATAAACAACTCCTTAGAAAGATTTACCCCTATATGGGTGCGTACCCCTCGTTTTGCTTGACTAAATTCAAAAAAATTTTCAAAATTTTTTACGAATTTTTCCCGTGAAAATAAGGGTAAAGTGGTACAATATAGAAGAAAGTGAGATATTCTTAATAGCGAGCGGATACTTAATGGGAAAAATTATGGAAAGTTATCAAAAAAATTTAAGCCCAATACACTTAGCCAAGTTATTCAATTTTGGTGAAAAAGACATAAAAAATGGAAAAGTAATAGCTAATGAATCCGCAAAGAAAATATTAGAGACTTGACATAGATGATTAATCTCTATATTATAATTAGTATATGGAATCTTATAGGACATTGACTCTCCCAAATGATTATTTACAGGAAGAAATTTCTTTTGCATTTGGTATTCTAAATGATGCAGGTATTCAAGTAAATATAAAAGATTCCCTTATCTCATTGGATTTTGATATTGTAGATATGAAATATCTAGAAACAAAAAAACAAATACCCAATAAGTTGATTACTAATACATATGAGGAATTATTGAAAATACGTTCTTTTTCAACATCGAACGGGAAAACTGTTTTTAAAAGTTTCAATAAGGATAAAAAGGTTGTTGATAAAGACATAAAAAAGAAAAAACGACTAGGCTATGAAGCATTTAAAAAGGAATACCCTATAGAAAATAATAAAGCTTCAAGTACATTACTTAATAAAATACATTGCGCAGATTCGTTAACATTTTTAAAAAAAATGCCGGATAACTGTATAGATTTAATTTTTACATCACCGCCATATAATTTTGGAATAAATTATAGTAAAGTTGACGATGTAAATACTTGGAATGATTATTTCGAAAAATTGTTTGCTATATTTAGTGAGTGTGTTCGAGTTTTAAAAAGTAGTGGAAGAATAGTAGTAAATATTCAACCCCTCTTTTCAGATTATATTCCTTCTCATCATATAATAAGTAATTTTTTTATTAAACAAGGTCTTATTTGGAAAGGTGAGATAATATGGGAAAAAAACAATTATAATTGCAAATATTGCACATGGGGAAGTTGGCAAAGTCCGTCATCCCCATATTTAAAATATTCATGGGAATTTATTGAAATATTTTGTAAAAACACTTTAAAAAAAGATGGTGATAAAGAAAATATAGATATTTCTGGTGATGAATTTAAGAAATGGGTATATGGAAAATGGTCTATTGCTCCAGAAAGACGCATGAAAGAATATGGACATGATGCTATGTTTCCTGAAGAATTAGCTCGTCGTGTAATAAAACTTTTTTCCTATAAAAATGATATTATACTTGATCCATTTAACGGGGTTGGAACAACAACGAAGGTAGCACATGAATTAGAGCGAGCTTACATAGGTATTGATATAGATTCGAATTATTGTAAAATAGCCAAAAAACGAATAAAAGAAGCAGATTCCTTGTTTAATCAAAATAAAGAGTAATTATGGAAACTATAAAAGATATTATTCAAACATATAATAGTATTGTAAAGGGAATTGATACAGATGCATCTGTTCAAACAGACAGAGCGTATGGTGGGGTAATTCGTTCTGAAAAAGGAAAACTACAAGAATATATTACAGAGGCTATAATAAGACTTGCGTGGCATGATCTTGGAGGGGTAGATTCAAGAATAGAGATTAACTCAAAAAAAATACATATTCCAATTCAAGAAAAATATATACAACATCTTGAAAGCGAAGAAGTAAGAAAGCATATAGGGAATAAAATAGATGATTATTTTTATGGTTTAAGTGTGGACAAACACATTTTTATAGATCGCAAATTAATAATGGGTATCGAATGTAAGGCTTATACGGAAAATGCGATGATAAAAAGAATACTTGTTGATTTTCACTTGTTAAAAACTAAATATCCAAATATTTCATGCTATCTTTTTCAATTAGAAAGTCAACTGGGTGGTGATTATTCAAAATTAACGGAAATAACAAATGGCTCTATTTCGACACATTCTATTATGAGTTATTTTGAAGATGTTGATCTAAATATTTTTACTTTTTTAGAAGGTGAACGAGACGTTAATAAACCAATACATAAATTTTTCAAACCATTAGAAGAATCAATAATTAAAAAAGCTATTGAATTACTAAAAAATGATCTTAAAAAATATTTATAATCCAAAGTAAAGGACATAAATAAACTTTAACAGCTTCCTTTTTTGTTTGTTCGTGCTGGGTTCGTGGTAAATTCTTCCTTGACTTCACTCCAAACAGGAGTTATATTTAATAAACAGATTAAATTTTTGAAGAGATAAAAGAGAGGCATAAATTTTGAAAGAAGATGATGTAATATTTCTAGTTACAGAAAAAGATTTGCAAGATGAAGCGAATAACCGGATTGGAAGAAATTTAACAGACGAAGAAATTAAAATCGCCAAGGATGGTTTTGAATGGGGTTTGCGAACTTGTATTCTTGATGTTACTTATAACACAATTTTTACAGAAATGATTTAATTATATGAGAGAAATAAAATTTTAATCGGATTTATAACCAATCCTCTCCCCCCAAGCCTGTACCGCAATCCCAAATGCAACCGACACATTCAGCGAGCCCTTTGCCCCGTAGCAGGGAATTGATACCCTCCCCAATGATGCGTCCGCGGCGGACAACGCGCGAGGACTTACTCCCAACTCTTCGGAGCCCGTTATCATAATTCCACGGCGCGGAAAGGGAAATTCAGCTAAAGGGACGCCGCCGGTTTCCAGAGCAAAAATTGGTAGAGTTTCCGTCAAATTGCCGGGCGGCGCGTTTTCGGGGGCTGGGAATAGGTCTTGCCGTTCCCAGGAGATTACATCTACACAACCCATAGCAGTGCGCTCAGCCCGCTTGTGGCGGGGGTCGGCGCATAGAGGGGATAAGATTATTTTCTCTACGCCGAAACTTTCCGCGGTGCGGAACATTGCCCCTACGTTGAACGGGGAGCGGATGTCTTCCAAGTACACTTGCATTCCTTTGAAGACTTGCCGTTTTTCGGGGTCGAGTTTGCCGTCGCTGTTTGTAAAATCCCAATCGGACTGATCTTTACCTATTTCCGCAAGCAGAATATGCTTGATGGTGTTTAGGGCGCGGAGAAAGACCGATAAATCGCAGGCGGAAGATTTAGCCGCCGTTTTAAAAAATTCCATTGACTCGATAATCGCTTTTTTTGCGTCTGTGGAAAAAAGCCCGTCTTCTGCCAGCAGTTTGGCGGCGGAGGCAAAGAAATCGATTTCCTGATTGGTAAAAAGGCTTGCGATTTTTCCCGTTTTTAGGGCGCTTGAACCCAATTTAAAAAGCTCGGTTTCCGCCATTGTAAAAATTTTTACGAGTTTTCTGAGTTTTTGGTGGCGGGGCAGTTTTTCAAGCTTGTGCAGGGTAATCATTTGATGTTTCCATCGGTATTTTTACGGGGATTTCGGGGACTTTTTCCGTAATATTCAAAAGCTGCTCAATTTGCTGCATTACATAGTCCTGGAATTTCGGCGGTAATTCGTTAAACAGGGATACCATGCGCTGAAGTTTCTCGCCGAAGGCTTTAAAAAACATATCGCCCTCGCCGGTTTTCAGCCATTTTTCGTTAACGCCGAAAGTCAGTGAGATTAAATGGATAATTCGGTCGTTTACCTTCCTATGCTCGCATTCAAGTTCCGCAATATACCCATTACTTATATGTATTGCCTTCGCAAATTCTACCTGCGACATATTGAGCGTCTGCCGTATGTGTCTTATGCGTTTGCTAATTGTCATATCAATATCATACGACACTTTTACTCACTATACAATGTTGTAAATTTCAATTTGAGTGTTTACAATACTCACAAAATGGTATAATATTCTCACAGAGTATGATACAGGAAGAAAAATTTGAAAAAGTTTGCAAAAACTTCTCTTTGCTCAATGAAGAGCAGCAGGATTATATTCTGGGTATCTTGCAGGCGCTGGTTTTTGCAAAGTCTACAATGAACCCGTCAAATCAGGAAAATCTGCATAAATCCGACAGCCAAAAAGCCTGATTTTGCTCAAGAATGGCGCATTTTAAAAGCAAGAAGATTTCTTCCAACTAACTTTATATTTTTTCCATAATAACTTACAATTTTTATATGAGTAACGAAAACGAAAACAACGAAAATAAGCCGAAAGCAAAGAAACCGAATAAATTTTTAAAATTTATAACAACTTTGCTCGTTATTATTGCAATTCTCGCCGTTGGCTGGACTGCTTTTTCATTAATCGGCAGAGTTAACGCCGCCACGGTTATTCCCGACTCCGCAAGTATCCGTATCAGCATATCCAGTCCTGTGCGTTTACTCGAAGGAATTTTAAACCACGATTCCCTTAATGAAATTACCAATGTTCCGTCATTGTCCGGTATCGCTTCTATTTTAACGGCGCTTAAAGACAGCAATATCCTTAACATTGGTATTTTGCGTCTTGCCGCTCGCGGTAATCTGGAACTTGCCTTGCTTCCCTCTGATTCAGACTCAAAAACATTAATAGCTGTTTGGGATTTCGGGTTCTTTTCTCCGCTGCTTCGTATTCTTCCAACGATTACAAATTTTGTTAATGTTCCCAATCTGTACTATGTGCAGGCGGGAAAACATTCCCGTTTTGAATATCGTTTAAGCGACAAAACATTTTATGTCAGTCCTTTTCACAACCTGCTCTTTGTAACAGATGACGCTGGTGTTTTTGAATCGCGCTCCGCCGCAAATTCAGGTCACGCAAAAGCGTATAGCACAATCAAGCCTTCGGACTATGACGCCGCGCTTATGCTTTCCAATGAATTTATCAGAACCCTTTTATCAGATCAGGATTCCGGTATGGCTGCGATTATGAATAACATTGAATTTGAATCCAGAGTAGAGGCTGGAATTTCAATATATCCTAAAAAAATTGAATTTCGCCTTGCCGCGCCGTTGTCGTCGAGGCAGACAAGTTTAAGCCGTCTGCTTGTACAGCGTTCGCGCATTCCCGGCATAGCGGAACGCGTTCCATCAACCGCGCAATATGCGACGATACTTTCGGCGGGCACATTGGAAGAACTTTATCAGACAGCCCTTGTGTTTACCCCCGGACTTGATGAAGCGCTTAAAACCGCAGAAAGCACTTCCCGCCTTGTTTTGGGTTTAACTTTGAGCGATCTTCTTTTCTCATGGTCGGGTAATGAATTCGCGGCTATTGGGCTGGAAGGGCGGCCGCACCCTGTTTATTTGATACAAATTGCCGATGAAAAAAAACGGAAAAATGTTTTTGATAAAGCGTTTCAATCTGCCGCGCTTAGCGAAAATACCAAGTTAAACCTGGACGGAGTTCGTATTCCGCGCATCGAGGTTCCCGAATTTCTTCAATCGCTTTTAAGACGCTGGGATATTTTTATACCTTCGCCTTATTACACGGTTTACAAAGATTATTTTCTTGCAAGCGAATCGGCGGAAGCGCTTCTTGCGGCGTTACGCGCTATGCAGAGAAACGATGTTTTGCCCAAGACCGCCGCGTGGCGTAATATTGCCGGCGGTAAAAACGTTTCAAGCTCTTTTAGTTTGTACTATTCGCTGGATCTTTCCGTGCCTTTCTTCCTTAGAAAAAATACCGCCCTTAGCGGCTTTTTATCGCTTTATCGCCAGGGACTTGCCCGCATGAGTTTTAACAAGGGGCTTGTGGAAATTTCTCTGTCTCTTGTTCCCGGTTCAGGCGGCGGCATAACCCTTGTAAACGGTTATCCGCTGGACGCCGGCGCAAGACCTTCCAACCGCATTTACGGAGCAATGGGCAAGGGAGATGAAAGCAGAATATTCTATTCTTCCGGTAATACGGCATATTCGTTAAAAATAGCGGATAACACTGTCAGTGAACTTAGCGGTCAGGGGAATCATTGGATTATTCCCGCCGTCGATGTTACGGTAAAAGACGTAAAGGGAACGGTATTCGCCTGGGTTGTTACGGATCGCGGTCGAGTAACGCTTGTAGACGGCGAGATGGAAGCGATGCAGGGTTTCCCGATGCTTACGGGGCTTTCGCTTTCTTCCGCTCCAACAGCTTTTATGGGAAAACTTTACCTTTGCGATGAAGACGGCAAAGTTTATTCGGTTGACGCAACAGGCAAGCAGAATGTTTGGGAAACAAAATTTACATCGGCTTTGCGCTCTCCGCCGTCTTTCCTGTCCGTTCAAGGCAAAAAAGGAAACGTAATTTACACCGCGGTTTACCCGAAAAGTTTCTTTGGAGAAATGTGGCTACTTGACGGCGAAGGAAAAACATTGCCGAATTGGCCTAAGCCGATAGCCGTAGAAAAAAGCGATGAAGAGGGCAGCGGCGGTTTTGGCATTGGTTTTGGAACGCCGCTTTTATTCGCGCAGAATAACAAAGTCTATGCCGCCTTTGTAAATCAATCGGGACAGCTTTTAGTTTACGATGAAGACGCGATACTTGTTCCGCCGTTCCCGCTTACGCTTGACGGAATTTTTTATCAGCAGCCTGTTTTTGACGGAACGTATCTGTGGCTTGTTTCATCTAACGGATCATTTTTCAGGGTAAGCATGGACGGCGATGTTCTGTATCAGAACATTCCCGGTTTTTCAGTAAAAGAAGAGGGTTATATAACCTTCTTTGACAGCGACGGAGATAAAGCGCCTGAAGTTTATATCACAGGCGACGGCAACGCGCTTTATGCCTATACTCGCAGTTTCCGTTCCCTTGAAGGGTTCCCGCTTCCCGCGTGGGGCAAACCATTGTTTGTTCCGGCGCAGGGCAACAAAAAAGCGGAAATTTTCGGCATGGGAATGGACAGGCGTTTATACCGCTGGCAGTTCAAATAACGGAGAGAGATAAAATGAAAAAAATTAGAGTAATAGCAATATTTGTTACGGCGGCGTTAATTTCCGCATGTACTTCCATGAAAGATATGTCGATTAACAGCCAAAGAAGCCAGACAGAAAAAAATCTTACGGCGATAGAAGAAGCGGTAATACCGCTTGAAGCTCTCGGCGCGAATGATGCGCGGAGCAAAACAAAGGAAATTGCGTCGGCAAGAGAACTGCTTGGTAAACTGGAAAAAGAATCGTCCGCCGACGCTGATTATTCAGGCAAATTGATGGCATGGTCGGGCAGACTTTCCATTCTGGAAGGCAAATACAGCGAAGCTACGCGGCTTTACAAGCAATCTTCTTCTCTTTCCCCCGGGACAATCCCTGCGGTTGTTTTATCCGTCCGCCTTGAAGGCGACCCTTCAAAAAAACTGGAAATGCTCGAAAAAGAATTAGCCCTGTTAAACCAACGATCTTTAGGCATTGGAGAACTTAACATCGAAAAAGGTCATGCCCTTGTCGAATTAAATCGTTTTTCCGAAGCAGTAGGCGCTTTTGATACGGCGTTTTCCGCGGGAATTAACAAAGTTTATAAAGATAACTACGGACAGGAAAGAGATCGCGCGTGGGAGCTTCGCAACGCAAGCGGAATAAACGCGGGCTCTCTTACTTTGCTTGGACGCGAAACTATAACATGGAACGATTGTATCGCCCTTACAAAAAACGAAACTCAGCTTTTGCGATTTATCACCGGCGGCAGAAATATGACAGACGCGGACTTATTTAACCGCCTTGTTGACCGCGCGCTAATTCCGTTTACTCAAGATGTAACGGTAAGTCAATGGCCGTTGGCAAGACCGAAACCGGACGAAGCCGTAACGCGCGCGGGAGCCGCTTATTTTATCTGGCATTTATACGCCGCAGCCCGCGCGGATACGGGAATGTTATCGCGTTATTCCGCACGTTATGCGACAGGAGCAAATCCCCGCAGTCCGATAACGGATATCCCCGCGCTTTCGCCGTTCTTTGATTCAATCCTTGGCTGTGTGGAGACGGAATTGCTGTCCATGCCGGACGGACGGAATTTCCGCCCAACCCAATCTATAAGAGGCGCGGAACTGCTTACAATACTTAAAAAGATTGACAATTAAACATTTGACAGCGATGGTAAGTTATTAAAATTATTTTCCGTCTATTTTTGCCAGATAATTTTGTACATTGGCTAAAAGCTCTTTCACATATTTAATTAACGTATCGTTTTTTGCCAGTATACCGGAGAGATCTCCGGCTTTGCCCATCAACTCCAGTTCAAGAGCCATTTTTCTTGCCTCTTCCGCGCCTATGCTGTCGCTGACGCTTTTTACGCCGTGTACGCTGGTGATATAACTCGGCAATGTTTCCTGGGAAACCTTGCCCATTTTTTCAAGAGCGTCGGGTACAACAGAAAGATATGAACGCAAAACATTCAAAAAGATTTTGAATTTGTCGCCGTAAATCTGTTTTACTCTTTCTTTATCCACTCCGGGTATGTCGATATCCATGTCTTTCTCCTTTTTAATAGAACAGTTCTTTATTTTATCATTCATACAGTCTTTTATAAAGGTGTCCACGCTTTCAATTGTGAGTGGTTTGTACAAAATTGCCTGAAACCCGTTGTCTAAAAGCGTTTTTTCCTTCTCGGCCGCCTCATTCTCCGGCATTGCCGTAAGGGCGATAATCGGTATAGTGTTCGCGTATTCCGTACCCAGAGAGCGTATCAATTTGGTCGCTTCTATGCCGTCCATTTCCGGCATAAGGATATCCATAAAAATAATATCGTACTGCGGCTCTCCGCTTTTAATTTTATTTATCGCTTCTTGTCCGCTTAACAGGCAATCTGACTGTATTTTATACTCTTCCAGCATACCCGCTGTTAAACTTGAATTCGGCATAAAATCGTCCACAATCAGCGCCTTTAAATTGCTTAAATCCGGCAGTTCGGAGTCGGTTTCATCATCCGGCTTTTTCATTTTCTTGGCGGCTTCGACAACTTCGACGGGATATTTATCACGGACAAATTTGTTCAGCGTTAAATCCAGATGGCGTATATCAATAGGTTTGGAAATAAATCCGTCAAAGCCGTTTTCCAAAAAAATCTTGGCTTGCCCGACTAAGGCATTTGCGGTCAGCGCAACAATAGGGTGCTTGTACCCAAGTCCGCGTATTATTTTTGTCGCTTCCGCTCCGTCCATTTCCGGCATGTAGTGATCCATAAAAATAATATCAAATATCATGCCGCTTTTAACTTTATCAATCGCCTCTTGTCCGCTTTTGGCGGTAGTTATTGTCAATCCGTAAGGAGCAAGAACCATGTTGGTAACATAAAGATTCGGCTCCATATCGTCCACAACCAATACTTTGCCGTAGGGCATATAATCTCTGGTAAGCTCCGCCGCGCGTCTTTCTTTTGCCTCTCTCCCAATGCATAATTGCTGCAGATTATTTATGCCTTCCTTACCCAACACAGTCGAATCGATATACCCCTGCGGTAATTGTATGTTAAACTCTGTGCCTTTTCCCGGCTCGCTTTTAACGGTAATCTCGCCCTTCATCATTTCGATAAAGCGTCTGGTAATGCTCATGCCCAAGCCCGTGCCTTGAATTTGACGGTTGGGATTTATGTTAAACCGAGTATAATCATCAAACAGCTTGTCTAACTGCTCCACAGTCATGCCTTGCCCGGTATCATTCACATTTAAAATAAGCGTTACAGGTTTGCCCGCCCCGGAACCCTTGGCGGAAAATGACAGTACAACTTCTCCCATGTCTGTGTATTTGAACGCGTTTGAAAGGATATTATTCAATATCTGCTTGATGCGCAGAGCGTCGCCGAATAATCTTGAAGGAGTATTTTCATCAATTTTTAAAACAAATTGAATGGGCTTACTGTCAAAACGTATGACATTAAACTGCACCGTATCGTTTATAAGGCTTGCAACATCATAATCAACCGGCGCCAATTCCATCTTGCCCGATTCAATTTTTGAAAGGTCTAATATGTCGTTGATTATATTAAGCAGCAAATAACCGGAACTTTGCATTTTACCCAGCGCTTCCAATGTTTCCGGCGGCAAATCTTTTTTCTCAAGCTGCATTTCGTTAATACCCAAAATCACATTCATGGGCGAACGTATTTCATGGCTCATCTTTGCCAGAAAATCGGATTTAACCCGATTTGCCATTATCGCCTTTTCCGCTTCGTTTATCTTTGCGTCGGCTTTTTGTTTTTCCGCGATAATCTTAACCAGAATGACGCTGAGTATTACAGACAACACGGAGCCCAACAATATAAGAATAAACTTTACTTTTTCGACTTCTTTAAAATACTCGGCTTCGGGCGTTACAATGCCAAGATACCAGCCGTTTTCCAGTTTCCTGATAAAAGTGATAGAGGGAATATTCTGATAGTTTATCATTTTGAATTCGGAAACATTGTCATGTCCCGATTTTAGCAATGCCACAAGTCTTGCGGTATCGCTGTTTACGTCTTCAAATTTTGTACCTTCATATCCGGGATCTTTATGGAAAATAAATTCATACTGTTCGTTTAATAAGATTCCAAACCACACTTTGCCTAAATTCGCGTTGATTATATAACTTTTGACCCTTTCAAAATTCATGTTCAGGGCGAGTACGCCCAGCAGTTTTCCGTCATTGTCAAGCAATGCCCGCCCATAGGCGACGACAGTCGTAGGCGTCTGTGACATTACGCTTAGATACGGCTGTAAAAATACTATTTCGCCGCCCGCCGCCGCCGCTTTTTTGTACCAAGGGCGTTCAGTAGGGTTAAAATTTTCAGGCGGCGTACGATTCTGTCCGTCGAGCAGCACTCCCCCAAATACGTCAAAATAACCGAAAAACCCGTCAAGGTCGGCAAGCTGTTCCTCGTCACTCAGTAAATATTCGGTTATTTCATTCAGATAAGTATGCACTTCTTCTTTGGTTGCGCCGTGCAGGATCATCTCGCGCACGGTTTCGGAGCCGCCGCCCAGCAGAGTTCTTGGCTCCTTTAGGTCTGTCGCGATATTGGTTTCCAGATAGTCAAGCGCCGCAAGCGCGTTGTCCGCAAGCTGTTTGCCTACAATATTGGTCATAAAATAGGAGCTAAGAGCTACCATTAACGCAAACGCAAGTATGATGATCAGAACCAGAGCATACGAATGTAATCCCCGGAATTTTATTGCGTTAATAATTTGCTTTATCCGCATCGGCGCTCTCTTTGTAAATACTTTACTATCTGATTATTTTTGCTACCCTTCTTAGCAGATCGTCATGATCACACGGTTTTTTGATATAATCAACCGCGCCCATTTCTTTCGCTTGTTTTATATCTTCCTCATCGGTTGAAGATGTAAAGAACGCTATTGGGGTATTGTGCAAGTCGCTTATGCCTTTAATTCTTTTGTAGGCGTCCCACCCGTCCATTTCCGGCATCATTAAGTCTAACAATATTAAGTTGGGAACAAGACCCTGATAGAATAAGCTCAGCGCCTCTTTGCCCGAAGGAGCGGTAACTACTTCATAATCGTCCTTTAATACTCCTTCCGCCATTACAAGAATAGGAGGATCATCGTCCACTACAAGGATTTTTTTCCTCTCGTTGCCTATGGAGTCGACGAATTTATTTGTCTCATTCTTCAACGCTTCAAAGTTTTTGTTGTTTTCCTGACTCATTTCGTTGACAAGACCCACAGCAGAGCCTATCTGATTAATACCTTGAAGTATCTCGTTCATGCCTTGTACCGTTTCTTTACTGGTCTTTATGAATTCGTCTGTTTCATGGACAAGAGTTATTCCCGAACTCGCCATGTGATCAGATCCGTTCTTAACCGAGGCGGTTATATCCCGCAGGCGGCTTATGGATTCCAATATTTGTCTTCCGCCTGTTTCCTGCTCTTCCATCGCCGCGAGGATATTTTGCTCATGCTGGGAAACTGTTTTTACGCTTGTGTCTATTGCTCCGAAACGCGCCAGAACTTCGTCAGATGATTTGGTGATGCTATCTATGGACGCTTTTATTTTTTTAAGCATTGATGCGGTGGTTTTGGATTGCTGCCCCGATGACTCAGCCAGCTTGCGGATTTCATCGGCAACTACGGCAAAGCCTCTGCCCGCCTCTCCTGCGTGCGCCGCCTCAATTGCCGCGTTCATTGAAAGCAGGTTTGTCTGGCTGGCGATATTGTTCATGACCGAGTTTATTTCCAACAGACCTTCGGAGTCTTTCGCTATTTCCTGTATCTCCTGCGCCACTTCCTGAAGTCCTGTTCTGCCGTTTTCTGAAGCTTCGGTCAAAGCGTCAACGTTTTTGCTGTTATCCGCGAGGGTCTTGGTTACCGAGTTAATATTTGCCGTCATCTCCTCAATGGCGGAAGACGACATATTTACACTGTCGGTCTGTTCTTCAATTGTCTTTTTAAGACTGTCGATGCTTTCCTTAATATCGCCTACCGCTCTGCCTGCTTCGGTTGTGCTGCTTTCCTGTTTGACCATTAGAGTTTTAATGTTGTCAAGGTTCGATGTAATCTGCTGTACGGCTGTAGAAGTTTTATCCATATTAACGGAAAGCTCATAGCTTGTATGGCTTAGTCCGTTGATTTTGTATTTTATTGCGTTTATAAGGTCTCTTATTTTTTTGATTGTAAAGTTAAAGTCATGAGCAAGTCCGCCTATTTCGTCCTTTGAATAGATATCGACTGTCTTGGTCAGATCGCCTTCGGCTACAATTTTTAAAGTATCGGCTACCGTAACGATTGGATTGGTAGTTCTGTCTAAAACAAGGTATATAATTAATGCCGACACTACAATCGTTGCAATCGCGACAAGAATGATAAATTTGATCATCGCGTTAACATCTTTCATTATGTACTCTTTAGTTGAACCCACCATTATAGACCAAGTTGTTTCAGCGTTCCCTAATGGAATAGGGATAACCGAGATTTGCACGTTTGTATTTAACGTAGGGGCAAAACTAAAGCAGGAATATTCTTTTGCGGATTTAACAGCCTCAAAGGCTTCGTCTATATGGCTGCCGAATTGTTTTTCCGCGTCAACCATCATTTTTCCTATACGCTCCGGTCTGTAGCTCGCCATAACAAACCCGTTGCTGGAGTAAACAGATATTGCGGCAACTTCCTCAAAGCTTTGGATAGTGGCCTCTATTCGGGGCTGTATTAAATCTATATTTAATTGACAGCCTACGCCTCCGACTACTTCTTTGTTTCTGGCATTGACAACGGGGACTACCAGTCTAACAACATGAGCTTCTTTTCCCAATAATGTAATTTCTGAAGGATGACTTACCGAGTCTTTGATGGCGTTGGGTCCGGTAATATGCGCCATTACTTCGTTAACAACAAGGCTGGTTTGAGCCACTGTTTTACCGGTTTCACTTCCTAACGCATAAGCGAATTGTCCGGATGTGGTTGATCCTAACCGTCCTATATTACGGGCGTCCAGACCGTCCATGGCATTCGGCTTCCAGACGGAAAACATACGGACAAAATCGGGCTGCTGTGCAAAAACAGACCTCAAAAGTTCTTCATACATATCCCGCCGTATTCTTATGTCCATGTTTTCAAAATTGCCCATTACTTGCGACGTTGTGTGAAGCACTTCCAAATAGCCGCCTATACGGCCGCTCCAATATTGAGCGCGCTGACGCGCCAGATAGGCGATTTTCTGCTCACTTAAACGCCGGCTTATACTGGTCGCCCTCTGTGTCATTAGAATTGCGACTCCCGTTACAACCACCACCATAATGGCTATTATCATGATGCTTAATTTAAGTTTAAGTTTCATTTCTCCATCCTTCTTTTTACAAGTTTAGTTAAAAAGTGCAAAATTTAAAGTGATTTTGTATAACATTACTATATTTAGCATAATAATACAAGCTTTTATTTAGTAAATTCTATAAAAATAAGTTTTTTTGTTCAAAAATGGGCTTATTAGACGGGAATTTGACGATTTTTTATTTCCTTGACACATAATCCGATTTATATTAAATTTATACAAATACATAGTCAATTTTTAATAAAAGGTGTTGCAATATGGCGTTTTTTTTAAAGAAAAAGAAAAAAATTCTCGCGGTCGATGACAGTGAAATAGATCTTGAAATAATCGAACAAATGTTAAAAGATAAATACACTGTTCTTCCAACCAAATCGGGAAAAGAAGCGTTGGATTATTTGCTTCATTTTAGTAAGGTTGATTTAATTTTGTTGGACTTAATAATGCCGGAAATGGACGGTTGGGAAACATTCACCCGAATAAGAGATTTAGGTTATATAAGTCATGTTCCAATAGCGTTTGTAACATCTGTTCATGGAGAAGAAGAACAAAACCGCGCCAAAGAAATGGGAGCGTCTGACTATATTTTTAAGCCTCTTTCAAGAGAAGATCTGATAAAAAGAATAGAGCTCATGTTAAAAAAACCTCCCGAAAAGAAAGCATACCCCGCTTTGAAGATAGACGATTTTAAAGATGAATAGACGCTTGTGAAAAATCACATTATTTTTTCTTAAAAACAATCCCTTGTTTGTCGGGAGCAATGTCCGCGGTAACAGTATCGCCTTCTTTGACAATTCCCGCAATGATTTGCTTCGCAAGCGGATTTTCAAGGTCGCTTTGAATTGTCCTTTTCAGCGGTCGAGCGCCGAACATCGGATCGTATCCGCGCTCGGCGAGCAGAGTCTTTGCAGCGTTTGTCAGCGTAAGCGTAATTTTGCGCTCCGCAAGTCGCTTTGAAAGCCGCGTTAGCTGAATATCAACTATTTTGCCGATTTCGCCCTGTCCAAGGCGGTTGAAAATTACAGTCTCGTCAATTCGATTTATAAACTCCGGTCTGAAACTGTGCTTTAGAAGTTCCATCAAAGATTCGCGCAAGGTTTCAGGGTTTTTCGCTTCCAGTATCAAGTCCGATCCTAAGTTGCTTGTCATAATGATGATTACATTTTTGAAATCGACAACTCGTCCCTGTCCGTCCGTCAGTCTGCCGTCGTCGAGTATTTGCAAAAACACATTAAACACTTCTGGGTGTCCTTTTTCAATTTCGTCAAAAAGAATCACGCTGTAGGGGCGGCGTCTGACCGCTTCCGTAAGCTGACCGCCCTGCTCATAACCGACATATCCGGGCGGCGCGCCGATAAGGCGGCTTACCGAATGTTTTTCTCCGTATTCGCTCATGTCAATTCTGGTGAGGGCTTTTTCGTCATTGAACAAAAAATCCGCCAGTGTTTTGGCGAGTTCCGTTTTTCCCACGCCGGTCGGTCCCAAGAAAAGGAAAGACCCCAGCGGGCGCGCCGCGTCAGAGAGTCCCGACTTGTTACGTCTGATGGCGTCGGCGACTGCGGCAAGAGCTTCGTCCTGACCGACCACTCGCTTTTCAAGAGCTTTTTCCAAGTCCAAATATTTTTGCAATTCGCCGGAGAGCATCTTGGAGACGGGAATGCCGGTCCACGTTGACACAACTCCCGCAATGTCTTCTTCGCTGACTTCTTCGCGTAACAGCGCGGAAGCTTCGCCGCCTTTTGCGTTCTCTCTTTTTTTCTCCATTTGATCCGTAAGGGCGGCAAGCTGTTTTTGCGCTTCGGGAATCATGCCGTGTTTTACTTCCGCCGCTCTTGAAAGATCGCCTTCACGTTCATACCGTGTCTCTTCAATTTTAAGCTCTTCTATCCGCTGTTTAATTTGGCGGATTTTTTGAATATCGATTTTTTCGTTTTCCCAGCGAGCGTTCATCGCGTTGCGCTCGGCTGTAAGGTCTGCGATTTCTTTTTCCAGTTTTGAAAGGCGATCTTTGGAAGCCGTATCTTCCTCGCGCGAAAGAGCCTGCCTTTCTATGGAAAGCTGTAAAAGCTTGCGCTCCAGTTTATCAAGTTCTGTCGGGCGGCTGTCCAGTTCCATTTTAAGGCGGCTAGCGGCTTCATCAACAAGGTCAATCGCCTTGTCCGGCAGAAAGCGGCTTGTAATGTAACGGCTGGACAATGTTGCCGCCGCCACAAGAGCCTCGTCCTTTATCCGCACACCGTGGTGGACTTCGTACCGCTCCTTAAGCCCGCGCAAAATAGCGATTGTATCTTCTACGGAAGGTTCCGCCGTGTACACCTGCTGGAAACGTCTTTCAAGTGCCGCGTCTTTCTCGATATGTTTTCTGTACTCGTCCAAAGTAGTCGCGCCGATACAGCGCAGTTCTCCTCGCGCGAGAGCAGGCTTAAGCAAGTTGGAAGCGTCGGTCGCTCCTTCCGCCGCTCCGGCTCCCACGAGGGTATGCAACTCGTCAATAAAAAGGATTATTTTCCCGTCCTCCGCCTGCACGTCGTGGATAACTGTTTTTAAACGCTCCTCAAACTCGCCGCGGAATTTCGCACCTGCGACAAGCGCGCCGATATCCAGAGCGAGAAGTTTTTTGCCTTTCAAGCCTTCGGGCACATCGCCTGCCACAATGCGGCGCGCAAGCCCTTCGACTATAGCCGTCTTTCCAACGCCGGGCTCTCCGATAAGGACGGGATTATTTTTTGTGCGGCGTGACAGAACTTGCATACACCTGCGGATTTCTTCGTCACGCCCGATGACGGGATCAAGTTTTTCCTGACGGGCAAGAGCGGTAAGGTCGCGGCAGTAGCGATCCAGCGCCTGATATTTTTCTTCGGGGTTTTGATCGGTTACACGGGCGTTTCCTCTCACATGCTTCAGCGCGCCCAGAATCGCGTCCTTGGTTACACCGGCTTTTTTAAGCAGTTCCGCCGTCTTGCCCTCGCTTGCCGCAACGGCGATTAAGATATGCTCCGCCGAGACATATTCGTCTTTAAGCGCCGAAGCCTCAACCTCGGCCTTTGCCAAAATCTTGGACAAAGCAGGCGAGAAATAAACCTGCGCCGCTTCCCCGTAAACCTTCGGCGTTTTGTCTACAAGTTCCTCGGTATCGACTGTAAGCTTGGCAACATCGCCCCCTATCCGCTCGATAATCGGCGGAACAATTCCGTTTTCCTGCCGCAGCAAAGCCAACAGCAAATGCTCGCTTTCGATATGAGAATGGTCGTTTTTCTGCGCGATACCGGCGGCTTCGTTCAGCGCTTCTTGAGCTTTTATAGTAAATTTATCGTAATCCATAATATTTTATTTCCTAATATACTAACAATATTCAAGGTTTCTGCTTGTGTCTAGTAGATGATATTATACAACAAAAACGGTATAATGAAGACATGAAAACAAAAAATGTCCTGCCCATAGAGCGGCACGGTTATGATTTTATTCCCGCCGAATATTTGCCGCAGGGAGCGGATGAATACTGGCAAAGGAACGCTCAGCAGGCGGAATTGTTTTCCAAAAAAAAAGACAGTTGGCGTAAGCTTAAACCTGCGGAAATCGAAATACTGGTTCAAAACAGAAATACCTGCGCAAAGTGGGACGACTTCCTTGTAACCGATCCTTTCGATCCTTCGCTGATCCGCGATTCAAGTTTTTACGGGCTTGTCCGTATAGGCACATTACAAAATGTTCTGCTTAAACATCATGATTTTTGTATTCCCGCCGGGATTCGCAGTAGCACAATAGTTTCCTGCGACATCGGCGACGATTCGGCAATCCAGCATTGCGCGTTTATTTGCAATTACATAATCGGGAATAACTGCATACTTTCAAAGATTGATGAATTGCAAACGACCAACCACGCAAAGTTCGGCAACGGCGCAATAAAGGACGGCGAAGTAGAAGAGGTGCGCGTCTGGGTCGATGTTATGAACGAAGCGGGCGGACGTTCCATTCTGCCGTTCGATAAAATGATAGCAGCGGACGCTTACCTGTGGGCGGCGTACCGTGATGATACAGCCTTAACAGCCAAGCTGGCGGAGATTACGCAGAAACAGTACGGCGGCTTTCGGGGCAGTTACGGGGTTATTGGTTCAAACGCGGTGATTAAGAGTTGTAAAATTATTAAAGATACGGCGGTGGGGGAGTGCGCTTACATTAAGGGAGCGAACAAACTTAAAAATGTTACGATACAGTCTTCCGCCGATGAGCCTACGCAGATAGGCGAGGGCGTGGAAATGGTGAACGGCATTGTCGGTTACGCCTGCAACGCTTTTTACGGCTCCAAGGCTGTGCGTTTTGTCATGGGCAGGAACAGCAACCTAAAGTACGGGGCAAGGCTGATACACTCGGTGCTGGGAGACAATTCAACCGTGTCATGCTGCGAGATACTTAACAATTTGATTTTCCCCGTGCATGAACAGCACCACAACAATTCATTTTTAATCGCAAGCCTTGTCGAGGGAATGTCGAACATGGCGGCGGCGGCGACAATCGGCAGTAACCACAACAGCCGCGCCAATGACGGAGAGATAAGGGCTAAACGCGGTTTTTGGCCCGGGCTTGCCGTCAGTCTTAAACACTCATGTGTCTTCGCTTCCTTTGTGATCATCGCCAAGGGCGAATATCCGTCGGAGTTAAATATTCCGCTTCCCTTCTCGCTTGTAAACAACAATGTTCATAAAAACCGTCTTGAAGTAATGCCCGCTTATTTTTGGATACACAACCTCTACGCTCTTGAGCGCAATTCATGGAAAGCCAAAAACCGCGACAAAAGAAAAATAAAAATCCAGCGCATTGAAACCGACTACCTTGCGCCCGACACCGCGGAAGAAATCATCGCCGCTCTGTCTATACTCGACGGTTTGCTCGGCGAAGCCGGCTTCTCGCCAATGGACTTGGTGGGCGAGGACGGAATTGAAGTGCGTCAGATTCACTGCCGCCATCTTGAACACAGCAAAAGAGACCAGATAGTCATAAAACCGCTGGAAGCGATTGCCGCATACCGCCAGATGCTTCGTTACTACGCGGTAAAAACCATCGCGGAGTTTTTGGATTTGCGGCAAAGTTTGGATTTTAAAGGCTTGAGTAAACTGCTCGGCGATGGTGAACGCGTCAAAGAGTGGGTAAACGTCGGCGGACAGATTGTTCCCGCTTTCCGTGTGGATGCTCTTCGTAAGGAAATAGGCGGCGGCAAGTACAAAAATTGGGACGAGATTCACAAAGTATACGACACTTGGGATGAAGAGTACCCGCTCGATAAATGCCGCCATGCGTGGGCTGTTTTTGTGTTTCTTCATGGAGTAGCGCCGGATGCGTCTATGCTAAAAAAAGAATTTGACGAAATTTTAGAAACTCGCCATTGGATAGAAAAACAGATATTTGAAAGCAGGGCGAAGGACTATCGTAATCATTTTAAAAAAGCCACATTCCGTAATCATGCGGAAATGGAACAGGTGCTTGGAAAACCCGAGGACAATCCTTTTATCCGCATTGTAAAAGAAGAAGGGATCAGTTTTAAAGAGATGATAAACAGAGTAAGCGCTAAATTGTAACCTGTCACTCTCAGCTTAATCCGGCTTTCTTGCGGGTGTAAACGTCAAAGAAGACCGCAAAGAGCAGAATCAACGCTCTTACAACATACTGATAATGTGTGCCCAAGTTCATCAAAACCATGCCGTTGTTAATCGAGCTCATTACAAAACCGCCGACAATTACGCCGATTACAGAACCAATGCCGCCGCCCGCGGAGACGCCGCCGATGTAACATGCGGCAATGGCGTCCAATTCAAAGAGGTTACCGGCTTGAGGCAGGGCGCTGTTCATGTAGCCTGTGCTCACAACGGCGGCAAGCCCCGTCAATACGCCCATGAAAACAAAGACAATAAAAGTTACCAGTTCTGAATTGATACCCGAAAGTTTTGCGGAACGGGGGTTACCGCCGACCGCGTAGATGTAGCGTCCTAAAACCGTATTGTTCAGGATAAAATGAAAAGTAAATATGGTAATACCTAAAATTAAAGCGACAATGGGAAGTCCGCGGTAACGGGCAAAACGTTCCGCAAGCCCCAGGATTAAAAGACTGATTAAAACAAGTTTGGTTATAAAAGCCGGCAATCCTGAAACTTCAAATTCATTTTTAATTTTTTTATTTCGCGCGTAAAATTCGGAAACAAAGAAAATTGCAAGCAAAATAACCGCGATTATTATCGATGTGGGATAATAGGGACCGATCTTTTGAAGCTTTAGTATTTCATCAAGAGTACCGGTGGCAAGAAGCGAGTAACCGTCGTCATGAAAACCGATAGGGGTAACTTTTGTAACCAGATATGTAAGACCGCGGAACAACTGCATTCCTGAAAGTGTAACAATAAACGACGGTATTCTTCCGTAAGCTACCCATGCTCCCTGATACGCGCCTACAAGCCCGCCCATTAAAAGAGCCGCAATTAAAGTAACAAATGTTCCCGCGCCCGAGTTATAAATCATCGCGCTTAAAGCGCCGACAAAGGCGCAAACAGAACCGACAGAAAGATCGATGCCCTGTACGATAATGACCATTACCATACCGACAGCCAGAATAAGAACATAACTGTATTGGAAAAAGAGGTTGGTAATATTCCGCTCGCTCAAGTTAGAATTGTTTGTTAACGGTATGAATATTATCATGATTACAGCAAGCATGATGAACATTGAGTATTTTCTGATATTGCTCATTATCATCGTTATAACATCGGTATTTTGAGTAACTTTTTCGCTCATTTCTTTCTCCTTTATCCAACCAAAGCCATGTGCATTATTTTTTCTTGGGTTGCCTCTTCTTTTAAAAGCACCCCTTTTATAATTCCCTCATTCATAACATAAATTCTGTCCGCCATTCCAAGCGCCTCGGGTAATTCCGAGGTAACCATTATTACGCTCTTCCCGTCGGCAATCATATTATTCAGTATCCCGTAAATCTCGGTCTTGGCTCCGACATCAATACCCCTTGTCGGTTCGTCAACTATAAGAATATCCGGGTTTGCGAACAGCGTTTTGCTTACTACAACCTTCTGCTGGTTGCCTCCGGACAGGTTTCGCACAATCTGGTTTATGGACGGCGTTCTTATATTCAAATCCTTGCGGTAACGCTCGGCTTCTCTGATTTCTTTCTGATTATCAATAATCCCAAAGTTTGATATTTTATTTAAACTTGCGTGAGTTATATTTGTTTTTACGTCCTGAATTAACACAAGCCCAAGAGTTTTTCTGTCCTCGGAAATATACCCTAACCCCGAATTAATCGCGGCGCGCGGGTCTTTAAACTTATGCTTTTTACCGTTAATTATTAAATCGCCTTCGCTTCGGTGTCCGTAAGAGTTCCCGAAAATACTCATCATAAGCTCCGTGCGCCCTGCGCCCATCGGACCGCAGAACGCCAGTATCTCGCCTTTGCGAAGGTAAAAGGAAACATTATCCACCACTTTTATATCGTGGTAATCGGGGTGGTAAACCGTCCAATTTTTTACTTCCATTACGGTTTCGCCGGGCGATGATTTTCTTTCCGGGAAGCGGTGGGTCAGGTCTCGTCCTACCATGTCTTTGATGATCATTTCTTCCGTAAGGTTATCACCCTTAACATCGTAGGTGCTTATGGAATGACCATCGCGTAAAATGGTTACCGTGTCGGCAACTTTTAAAACTTCGTTTAATTTATGGGAAATTATCACCGAGGTAATACCCTGGCGTTTAAATTCGATTATCAATTCAAGGAGCTTTTCGCTCTCGTCGTCGTTAAGCGAGGAAGTCGGTTCGTCAAGAATGAGCAATTCCGTTTTTTTGGAAAGAGCTCTGGCGATTTCCACCAACTGCTGTTTTCCGACGCCCAGCTTGCTTACGATGGTTCCAGGCGGCTCATGCAAGCCGACTATATTTAAATATTTTTTAGATTCTTTTATATACTTGCCCCAGTTGATTATGCCGAATGTTGTTTCCATGTGTCCTAGGAACATATTTTCATAGACCGATAAATAGGGGCTGAGCGCCAATTCCTGATGAATAATGGCAAGCCCTTCGTGTTCGCTGTCTTTAACGCTGTTGTAATTGGTTTCGTGTCCTTTGTAAAAAACTTTGCCTTCGTAACTGTCTCTTGGGTATACGCCGGAGATACAGCTCATAAGCGTGGATTTGCCCGCGCCGTTCTCTCCGCACAAAGAATGTATTTCGCCTTTTTTAACTTTTAAATTTACATTTTCAAGCGCTCTGACACCCGGGAATTCTTTGGTAAGGTTTTGAATTTCAAGAATATATTCGCTCATAGATCCTTCGTATTGGAAGTCAGATTTAAAGATAAAAAAATACCCGGCTGTTTTAAACAACCGGGTACTTATAACTTAAACTAGTTTTTAAGCAGGATGCCGCGATCGAGTCTGTCATCATAGAATCCGGCGTCTACCATAACGCCAAGATTGTCTTTGGTAACAAGGATCGGATCCAACAGATAGGCTTTTACGTATTTTTTACCGGTATTGCCGATTTCTTTAAGATCGCCGTCAGCGAGAACTGCGCCGGGAATATTAATGGCTTGTCCCTTGAGGGCTTGATCAACAAGAATAATGGCCGCTTCCGCGAGCTTCGCGGTGTTTTTGAAAACTGTGCTGTATTGTTCGCCGTTCTTAATTGATTCGGCGGATTCGTATTCAGCGTCCTGACCTGATGTTATCGGCAGTTTGCTGCGATATTTGGCATCCGCTTTACAAGCCTGAAGAATAGCGCGGGCGAGTGTGTCATTGGGAGCTAATACCGCGTCCAAGGTGACATTCTTCGCATCGTTGCTTAACAGGTTTTCCATGCGTGTTTTGGCGATGGGAGCCTGCCAGTTTTCTGTGGCGATTTTCTGGAAGTTATTTTTATCGGCTGATGTTTTCGGATACGGTCCGATAACTTTAAGTACGCCTTTGTCGATATAGGGATTAAGAACGCTCATTGCGCCGTCAAAGAAGAAGAAGGCGTTTCCGTCTGTCGGTGAACCGGCAAACAGGGTGATTAATTTGGGATTTGACGCTGATGCGCTGTTAAGCTGGAGTCCGTCTACGATACTCTGAGCCTGAAGAACGCCGACTTTGAAGTTGTTGAATGTGATGTAATAATCATAATCCGCTGAATTGGCGATTATGCGGTCATAAGCGACAACTACAACTTTGTCTTTGCCGGCTTCGGCAATTACGGAAGCTACGCCGTCAGTGATACAACCGACTACAAGCGCTTTTGCGCCCTGAGTCAGGAAGCTCTGAATCTGCTGATTCTGTGTGGGCTGGTTTGCGTCGCCGTACTGAACTTCAGCGCGATAACCTTTGGCTTCAGCTTCTTTTTGAAGTGAACTGCCGTCTTTTGTCCAGCGAAGAACGTGGGTTTCCGGCATGGCGATACCGATTAATTTTCCGCCTTTGCCCTTGCAGCTGACTACCATTGTGGCAGCCAATGCTACGACTAAAAGAACTGCTAAAAACTTTTTCATGCTATTTCCTCCAAGAAATAAATGTTAATTTAATCCATTATACCAGCAACGTCCATTCTTAGCAAGTTGTTTTTGGGGTATCTTTTCATGTTTATAATAAATCAATATAATAGCAAATATGCCAAAAATCGAAGTAAATGAACAGGTTTTTTATTCTCTTGCGGGCTGCCCGGGCGGAAAGAGCCGCTGGAAAACCAAGGACGAGTTTGAGGAAGCCCTTGTCTGCGCAAAAGCCGAGTTGGACGAGGACAGCGATAAAAGCCTTCCCGAAGCCGAAAGAGTCCTAAAAATAGAACTAAATGACACAAACCGCCCCGATCTTTGGGGCACGGCGGGATGCGCCCGTCAGCTTAGAATATACGACAGCGGTAAAATCCCCGATTACGAATTTTTCTCGCGCCCGGGTAACATAAAAAAAACTACACGAAAAGTGAAAGTTCAGGCGAGCGTAAAACAGGTGCGCCCTTACCTTGCCGGCTTTGTGGCAAAAGGCAAGCCGATTTCCGATCCGTTACTGCGGGACATGATCCAAACGCAGGAAAAACTTGCCTGGAATTTCGGTCGTAAACGGCGGACAATTTCGATGGGTCTCTACCGCACTTCGTTAATAAAATGGCCTATCATTTACAAGGGCGTAGACCCCGATTCCGTTTCCTTTGTGCCGCTCCAGTGGGACACACCGCTTACCCTGCGTGAGATACTTAAACAGCACCCCAAGGGCAAAGAGTACGCTTTTATTCAAGAGCATGAGCCGATTCATCCGTTATTGACCGATACGGAAGGCTTCATTCTTTCATATCCGCCCATCATCAATTCAAACGATCTGGGCGCGGTGCAGGTAGGCGACAGCGAAGTCTTTGTAGAGCTTACAGGAACGGACATTGCATGCCTAAACCTTGCCGCCTCGATAGTAGCCTGCGATCTTGCCGATAACGGTTTTACCATAGAACCCGTTGAAGTAGAATACGAGTTTGATACGCCCTACGGGAAAAATATGGTTACTCCGTATTATTTCCAAGAGCCGATTTTCTGTTCGCTCTCAAGGATAGAAAAATTCCTCGGCGAAAAATTAAACGGCGATGAATGTGTGAAAGCCCTTGCCCGCATGGGCGTAAAAGCGGAAAAAGCCAAAGACACCGAGCGCGGACAAAAGACCGAAAAAACCGAAGGCGTGCGCGCATGGCCGCCCGAATACCGAAACGATTTTTTACACGCCGCCGATGTTATGGAAGATGTGATGATAGGACGCTCCTTAAAATCATTTAAACCCGAACGCCCGTCCGATTTCACTATCGGGCGGCTTCTGCCGATTACGCTTTTAAGCAGACAGGTAAAAGAGCTTCTTGTCGGTTTAGGCTATCAGGAAATGATCTACAATTACCTAGGCTCACACAAAGACCTTGTAGAAAAGATGCGCGGCAAAGGAGACAAGATAATCCACATTTTTAACCCGATGACGGAAAACTACGAATATGTCCGCGACTCGATTTTGGCGTCTCTCATGGAAAGCGAGTCCATTTCGGGACGCTCTGTCTTTCCGCATAAAATTTTTGAGGTGGGAAAAATCGCCTTTTTGGACGACGCTGAAACAAACTTAAGCAAGTCCCGTCAGTTCGCCGGATTCCTTCACGCGGGAACGGACGCAAACTTTAACACCGCCGCCGCGGAATTGCAAACTCTCTTTTACTACCTTTCACGGGAGTACGATGTAGAAGAATCCTCCGACCCCCGTTTTATCTCGGGACGTGCGGCTTCAATCATTTACAAAGGAAAGCCAATCGGCGTCTTCGGCGAAATTCACCCCGAAGTGCTGGAAAACTGGGGCGTAACCGTCCCCTGCACCGCAGGCGAGATCGATTTAGACGCGCTTTTGAACTAGTCAACGGAAACTGACACTAATAAATCTCAAAATCAAAGACTTTAATGGTAGACGCTCCGACATTGCCCGTATCGCCGTTTTTTTCAATATTCATCCATTTTATATTATTTTTATTAAATGCGAATTTCTTTGTTGCATAATCAGGCTGTCTTAATCTTTTGAAAGAAATATCAATATTACTGACTTCTCTGTTTTTAGTTGATATTGTTATTTCGTGAAAAGCGCCCTCAGCATTACTTGTCGCAAAATAGACACACCATTTTTTTCCATCACCCAAAACCTTAAAACGCACTCCATTGGCATTTCTAAGTTTTTGGATAAAATTCATATTAGTCGTCCCTTCGCCTGTACTAACTCCTGCCCATGTTGCATTTCCTGATGCAAGATTAGCATTTATAATCAAAACTTCCTTTTCTATGCCATCAATACTTTCTCTTGCAACACTGACATTTGACTTGGATTTTTTATCACCATATGCAAACCATTCAATTGATGAGATAATTACATCAGAACCTGATATAGAATCGGCAGGCGCTGCTTCATCTGAATCGGAGAGAGTTTCAGGGTTATCAGAGTTAGAAGCGGCTGACGGCGAAGGATCATTCGCATTCTGATAAATCTCAAAATCAAAGATTTTAATAATAGATGCTCCTATACCCGTATCCTTATCGTTTCTATCAAATGAAAGCTTTTTTATATTATTACGATTAAATCTAACGGCTCTTGCTTTCCAATCAGGCTGATTCAATTTGTTGAAAGAAATATCAAAACTGCTGATTACTCCGTTTTTAGTTGATATTGTTACTCCATGAAAAGCGCTCTCTGTAACATCGCTTGTCTCAAAGCGAATGCGCCATTTTTTTCCGTCGCCCAATACCTTAAAACGAACCCCGTTGGCATTTCTAAGTTTTTGAATGACATCTGTATTTGTTGTATCGGCTCCCGCCCATTTTGAATCCGATGATGAAGAAAGAGTTGCAACATTAACATTTATAATTAAAACTTCTTTTTCCTCGCCGTCAATTTTTTCTCTTGCAATACTGATATTTGATTTGGACGCTTTATCATTGTACGTATACCATTCTGTGTTTGAAAAGAAATCCGCAGAATTTGGTATAAACTCGTTCGATGATGGAGCAGGATTATCAACAACAGGCTCATTTATCTTAAAAGACGAGGTTTTAGAAAAATCGGCAGCGCCTTCATAAGAAGAAGGAAAAACGGGTTTTACTCGCCAGTACCATGTTCCGGCTTTCATATTCGACCCAACATAAGAAGCTATAGAGGTTTGCTTTGTTATTAACGGGTTTTTTATATCGGGCGTAAGACCCGCTTCGATAATGTAATAGGAAGCTTCTTCAATAGGCAGCCATTCAAAACGAATAGGCGTGTTTTCCTGATAGTCGCTGTCCAAAATTGGGCTGTTCATTGCGGTTACCGCGGCATCGGTAACGGTAAACTGCCCGGAGCTCAAGACTGTATCCTGATACAACAGCCTCCAGTACCAGGTTCCCGCGCCAAGGGCGGCGTTGGAAGAATCAATACCTTCGGTTGTTTGTACAATGCGCTTAAAATTGGACCCCGATGCTATTTCCAAACGCAGGGGTTTTTGCTGATCAATATTTATCGCGTTCCACGCAAAGCGGATATTTAACGGTTCGGCGCTGTTTTTTATAAAGCGCGCGTTTGGACGGGGCAGCATAACAACCGCCGCCGGAGCCGCCTGCTCAACGCCTTTAGTATCTAAAAACAACGCTTCGCCGGCTCCCATAGATCGGCTTTGCCCGTCTTTATCTTTTATGATTACGCTTCCTTCGTTAACCTGCAGTTTCATGCCGTTTTCACCGGCGGATGCGCTCATTGTCGCTCCGGCTGTCGGCGCGACTACGCGTCCCATAACGCTAAGCGCTACGCCGGTGGCGCCGCCGCTGTCAGCGGCATCGGAGCCCGTAATACTCAAACTTCCCGAACCAAGGTCTATAACAACGCCGCCTTCTCCGTCTGAAGAAGCGCGTATGCGTATCAGGGAATTTTCGTTTATATCTACAATGCCTTCGTTAATATTCAAAGTTGCGGCGGAATATTCCGCTACTCGGATAAGGTCGCCCAGATATACGGGCGAATCAACGGTCAGGCGGCTCCACAGAACGCGATCCGAAAAGCGGCGCTGTACATTGTTTTGTTTAACGGTAACGGCTCCCATTGGTTTTTTGTTTTGAGTCGCTATAGATTGAAACAAATCCAGCCTGAATAAATTAAAACTGAACGCCGCGCCTGTAACGCAAAAAATAATAACAAACGCGTCGGCGAACCATTTGCGCCGCTCGGGTTTTTGCGGCGAATTGACATTAGAGTTGTTTTTCTCTGTTAATGCCGTTTCAGCCGCGCTCATTTTTTTTCTTCGCCTATTTTGTATTTCTTTTCTTCGGCGTCAAGATTGACATTGGAAAGCTCGGGAGCCTCAACGCCCAATAATTTTCGGACTTCCGCAAGGGTGCGCGGTCCTCCTTTTGCCTCGGTAAAATTAACAACGGCAAACAAACGCACAGGTTTTGCCTTTCCTTTTACCGTTACCGGCGGCATCTCTTCCGTAATAAGACTGTCCCCGATTAAATTAAAAGTATCCTCGGTTATAAGAATGTCGGTCGCAAGCGGCTTGGTAAGAGATTCTACGCGGGAAGCGAGATTTACGGGATCGCCTATTACCGTATACTCCATGCGGAGTTCGCTTCCGATTTGTCCGGCGGTAACAATACCCGTGTTAATGCCGCAGCCGATTTTGATAAGCGGGTTGCCGGGATCATTTGCCGCGCGCTCCTTGTTTAACGCTATCAGCGCGTGGCGCATCATGATAGCCGCCTTGACGCAGTTAAACGCGTCTTTCCTTGGACTGCCCGCCGTGTAAGCCGTGCCCCAATGCGCCATTACCGCGTCGCCGATAAACTTGTCTACCGCGCCGCCGGTTTTTTCCACGCACTCTACCATGCTTGTAAGGTAGTTGTTGAGCCAGAAAACGATTTTATCCGAAGCTTTGTCCCCGAACGCTTTTGTAAAATTTTCAGACAGAGCGGTAAAGCCGCGTATGTCGGAGAAAAAGATTGTCGCATGTTTGGGAAGACCGCCGGGTTTTATTTCACCGCGCATGGCTCTTACGGCTATTTCGCGGTTTGTGAATCTGCCGAATATACGCAGGGCGCTGGACATTTTTTGGAAACTTGAGCCCAATAATCCGATTTCATCATGACCTTTAATCTGAAACTGATTCTCGAATTGTCCGCCCTCAATGTTTCTTGCCGCAACTGCCAATGTTTTAAGCGGTGTTGAAATTGTTTTTGAAAAGAAATAGACAAACATTATAGAGATAAACAAAACCATGGCTGTAAGGTAAATATTGCGCCTTGTGGTGGCGGTGATACCCTCAAAAACTTTATCGTGCTCTATGCCTGTGATTACGATACAGCCGCCGTAGGCAAGTTTGGTAAACGCCGTATAATACGCTTTCTGCGCCGCTTTTTTTGGAATATCCCCAAAATCAAATTCGGCCATTATAAGCTGTTGTTTATTGCGGTCGGAAGATTCCTGTATATCGCGGATGAAATCAAAATCCGCCACATTCACGCCGGACAGCAAAAGCGCGGAGTCGGAATGAATTAACAAATCGCATTTGTCGTTTATCAAAAAGGACTGGTTTGCCCCGGAGCCGAAACTGTCAACCAGTTTTTCCGAGTTAATCAGAACGCAGCCCGCTCCGCTTTGCCCGCCCGCCATTTGATACGGAAGAAACAATGCAAGAATCGGTCTTGTAAAAACGGGAGCGGCGTTTAACAGAGCCGTCTCTCCGCGCGCGGCGCGTGATAGGGAATTTTCGTTATCGTTAAAGTAAGTCTCCGCAAGGGACTGTTCTATATCGCGGGAAAGAAAGTAATTCTTGTTAACCAAAACATTGCGCGTGTCTTTGAAGGTGTAGGTAAACGCTGCGGCGCGAGGATTTTGAGCAAAGAAAAAATCCGCCGCCGCCTGCAGCGCCGAATCCTGCGCCGTAAGGGGCGAAGGCTTTTGCGCGCTCATGATGTTTATTGTGTACATAAGCTGGGCGGAAGCGGCGCGCATATTTGTCAGCATTTCTTCGGCTTCTTCGGCGGCTCTTCTGTTTGCCTCGAAGTTATTTTCTTCCGCGGCGATTTTTAAGTCCTCGCGCACCATCCATGAAACAAGGGCGATAATTGAACCCAGAGAAAGAACAACTATAATTGAGATAATAGTTATCAGTTTGGTTCCGATAGAGAACCTTACCTTATCTTTCTGGTTTTCTTCCATATTATCTCCTGATTAATTATTGTAAGACCGGCTGTCGGCTCGGAAAACAGGTTGGCTTTGTCCTAAAAATTAGAAAACCATGTTTTTGGTCTAATAATACTTGAGTATACTATATGTTTAAAACATTGACAATTAACAAAAAACGAATTATCATAAAATTATGGGTGCAAATGCAAATAATGGGGACATGGATCCCGAACTAGCCGCGTTACTTGGAACTGCAGGCACAGGTAACGCCCCTCTTCCGGATTTTAACGATATATTCGGCGGGCAAAACAAAGAAGATTTCGCGGACGTATCTGCCACATCGGGAGACGAGGTTGATTTAGCCGCTTCCGAATTTCCGCAGGTAACCAAAAAGCTTGAAGACAAGGGTCATAATTTCTTTAACGATCCCAATTATTATAAAGCCGCTCTTACCAACGAAGGCGAAATCGCACAAAGAGTGCACAACATTTTACAAAAGTATTTAACCGCAAAAGACCCGAAAGATCGCAGTGTGTTCAGACAGCAATTTATTTCGCCCTATTGGGAATTTTTATCCAGTGTCGCCAGAAAAGCGACAGGCAGGCTTCCGCCGCCGAAAAAGTATCTGCTCCGTTTCGCGTTAATGCACCCCACTTTTATCGCGCCCGATACAAGAGAATTTTTCAGTAAAGTCATCGATGATAATAAGCTGGATCAGCCTATTCTTTATCTGGACGAATGGATTGGCTCGATTGGAACCGGAAAGATGCGCCCTTCCAGTACGGACGAAGTGCGGGTATCCAAGGGAAACGCGCAATCCAAAATATCGGCGTTGCTGGAAAAAGCGCAGGGAAAATTCGACGGTTCAAGAGTATTGTTAAAAACAAGAGAAAAAGAACGCGAAGAAATAGAAAGAATATTGCGTGACAGAATGAACTCGATATTTGAACACACTCCGCTGCAGGAAATGACCGATGTAAGCGATTGTATGTCGGAAGCTCAAAAATCGGCGATTAATGAAATTCAAAACCTTCTTAAACAAATGTTAAAGAACGATCATGAATTGGAATTGAGCATCAGAGATTTTGTTTCCGCCCGCTCCGACGTGGAACATTTAACCGATAAACTTGAATCCGAGGGCGGCGCTGTTACCGTAGATACAGGCGCGATAGATACGGAACTTGACACTATCCGACAAATGGCAAAGATGACAATCGGTCGGCAGGGAAACCACTTCCCGATTCTTACCGCGGAATATTATCACAGTATGCCCAACGAAGTGGCGACGCGCGAAAATATTATTTCCATGCTTGCAAGAGTAGAAAGTATCGACGCCGAAGCGTTTTGCCGTATTTATAAAAACAGATTAAACCGCATAGTTCCGTATGTTCTTTTAATACCCACTTACGGCGATATGGGTTTCTGCTGGGAACCGTTTGATCGTTATAACCGCGCGACAAGCCGCGGACGCATTATAATTCCCATGTACCCCAAAAATTTATATTTGGCGGTTCTTACCGCGGTTGCCGATCTTCGCTGGCAGGTGGCAAAAGAGAAAGCGTCTTTCTACTGGATGGAAGAAGGACTTACGGGGCATTATTACCAGTGGTTCCAGGCATTAAAATTAAAAGGCGATATTAAAGAATACTTTATCCGCGATTATATTTTGTGGATGACAAAAGAAGCGGAAGGAATTCAAAAACTTGATAAAGACGTGCGCGGAACTTTCTGGCGTTATATGCCTTTTACGCAACCGGTAAAAGACAAACTGAAAAATCGCAACTTGATATATCAGGAATTGTACCAGCGCGACCAGAACCGCCAGATGTCAGACGGTTATTGATCCTTAATCGTTATAAAACTTGCTTTAAAATTTTAAAGACTTCTTCTTCAGATACAGTCCACGGAGAATTTGCCGTTAGGTCTAATTTACGCGCTGCTTCGGCGGCGGCTGTCAGCCTATCCAGCGAAATACTGTGTTCTTTTAAATCTACGGGTACGCCAAGAGCCGACATGGATTTGCGTATAGCGTCCACCGCAGATTTCGCCGCGTCGGCGGGAGTTGCGGCTTTTGGCGCTCCAAGCAATGAAGCGACCCTCGCCATTTTTTCGGGGCGCGCGCTTACAAGCCGCTCCGCAATAACGGGGAAAAGCGCGGTTGAACACTGCGGTTTCGGAATACTGCAGCGCGCGTTAATCGCCATGGAAAGCGCGGAACCCACTCCGGGCGAGCTTACCGAGGAGCCGATAGACATTAGCATAGCCGCCTGCGCGAAAGTTTCCGCCTGCGAACCGCCCGCGGCTTTTTTTAACAATTTGGCAAAAAAAGTAATCGCTTTTTCCAAAAGCGTGTCGGAAAGGAAATTTGCTTTTGAGGAACAATACGCTTCCACCGCCGAAAAAATACCGTCAAAAATAAACGCCGATGAAGCGTTATCTGAAAGTATAGTTATTAAATTGCAGTCGATAATTATCGCCGCGTAAAGATGATTAGGCGATGAAATAGGTTTTATCAGGTTGTTGCGGGGGTCTACGGCAAGAAAATACTCCGCCGCTGTAAAAACGTCCGTTCCTTCCGTGGGGATAGCGAGTAACGGTAAAAATTTTCCCTGACAGTCTTTGCCGTCAAGCAGTTCCAGCGATGAAATTTTTGAGGGAGCCATTATCGCCGCCATGCGCGCGATAGTCTGCGTTCTTGCGCCGCCCAATCCGATAATTGCGTCGCAGTGCGCCGCTGTTAAAAGCGAAACAATGTTATCCGCCGTTTCCGAGGAAGAATCGTCTTCTATTCCGTCAAAAACGATGGCTTCAAGAGCGGAATCTTTTAAAATATCTTTTAAGCGGTTTACAATTTGCGAATCAAGTTTATGATCCGCGGCTATCATTATGCGAGATCCGTAACGGGCGGCGATAGTTCCCGCCATGCTTATGGTTTCCGCTCCTATCAATACTTCAGGATTAAATTTAAAAGAAATGTCCATGTCCTACTCCAAAAAAAAAGCGTTTGATACTTTGGACTGACCAAAGATCAAACGCTTGAAATACTTATTAAATTCTTACGCAAACCATGCGTTCAGAATGTTATCCGCCGTAGCCTTGATTACCTTCTCATCAATGTATGAAGGATCATTAATTTTCTGCCTGAGTTCAGCAATCCGGGCATCATCGAGCTCCGGGGCGGATTTAATAAGTTCCACAACCTGATATAATTCCGCCTTCTTCATTGCGTCTGAAGAAAGATTGATTACATCAGCCTTGTCACTCCCCCCCACTTTCTCACTCCTGGCTGGCTTCTTGCCGGCTGGAATGGGCTCTACATGACCTATCCTGTCTACTGTCATACTCTTACCCTACCTATACCCTATTATCGGCAACTATATACTATAAGTTTACCAACAATTTTCAATAATTACCAGAGATATACAAAGAAAATTCACCAATTTGAGCGCCCGAATCCCCGCCTTTTTGACTCAATTTTTCCAGTATTTCGGACGCTTTTCCCCGCAAATACTCCTCATGGATCTTTGTCATTTCTCTGCCGACACAAACGTATCGCTCTTTATCAATTTCGGCAATGTCTGCCAATAGCTTAAGAACCCTAAACGGCGATTCATAGATGATACAGGCGGCTTCCATAGCCATAAGTTCCCTTAATCTGCTCTTCCTTCGCCCGGGTTTCGGCGACAAAAACCCCTCAAAGACGACAGTTTTGTCTTTTCCGCCCGCAACGCTCAGCAAAGCGGCGAAGGCGGACGGTCCCGGGATGGGAATAACGTCGTGTCCTGCCTCAAAAGCCGCTTTTGCAAGCACCGCGCCCGGATCGCTGAGCGCCGGAGTGCCCGCATCGCTGGCGTAAGCCACATTTTGCCCCTGATTTAGCGCGGAAATCACTTTTTCCGCCGCAAATTCCTCATTTTGCGACCTGCAAGAGATCATTTTTACCCGAATTTCCAGGTGAGAGAGCAGTTTTAGAGTGCGGCGGGTGTCTTCGCACGCCACAAGCTCGACATTTTTTAAAGTTTCCACCGCCCGAAAGCTGATATCGCCCAAATTCCCTATCGGCGTAGCAATAATGTAGAGGGTTGCCATGTATTAAGTATAGTTTAAAAAAGAACGACTTGCGTATGGCAATGTTTTAAAAAATAATTATAATGGTTGAAAGGAAATTTTATGGGACAATGGCTTTTAATGATAATCTGCGGTATTATTTGCCTCTGGTTCGGTTATTATTTGTTTTTTGGTCCGCCGTCCCCGTTTTATCCAAGTCTTCCGTGGAGTAAAAAGAAAAAATTTAAGGGAAACCCCGGCGAGGCTAAGGTTTGTCCTGTTTGTTCTATGCTTATGATGAAAGGAGACTTGTTAAAAACTGTCGCCTTCCCGCCGAAAAAACCTAATGACATCGACCGTATTATGCATATTAAAGGCTGTTTTAGCTGTCTTAATAACAATGTGCCAAGACGCTGTCCGATATGTAAAGCAAAATTGACTGTCAATGATTTTTTGCTTGCCCGTATGTTTAAACGGGTGGGCGGGAAAAATCATGTTCATGTGCTTGGCTGTAATCGCTGCAGAAAAGTGTAATGGAACATCTAAAAACCTCGGTTAGGTTTTTAGATGTTCCTTGAAGAAAATCGTTAATACATTTTAATATAAAGAATTATTGTAAAACGATTTTCTTCTTTGGTTATGAAGACATCTAAAAACTGAAGTTTTTAGATGTCTTGCCTGCATTTCCCGCTCGGACAGCTTAATATTTCCACCCAATCGGCATCGCATTTACCTTCCCGAATCGCTTCCATTATTTTGCGCCCTTGAGCGAAACCGCAGACCGTCTCTTTTTTTACCGAATTGTCCTGTTTAGGCAATTCGGCGTTAACAGCGTCAAATTGCTCATCAGGCAAGGTTTCAATAATTATTCCCGCAAGATTTATCATTCGCGCAAATTCCGCGGCGGTAAGAGCGAAGTCGGTTTTATTTTTTTCGGTTGCGTATTTTTGCGCAAGGCAGGGTACAAGGGAAACCGATGTAACCGCCGATGACTCTACTCCCGTTTCTTTGGCGTATCCGTTTTTGATTACCGACGCAAATGTGCGCCTTGCTGTTTTTTCGGTAATCAAGCGATCTGCCAAATCGGGATAAAAGTTTTTTACAAAGTTGCCAATACCCTCGGCGCACCCTGTGATTACGGGGAGTTTCCCCCCGCCGTTTTGCCTCGCTTTAACTTCGCTGTTTATTTCGGTGCTTGCGGAGACTGCCGCAATCTTCATGTCATAAACTTTGTCAAAGCCTAACAATTTTACCGCTGTGTTTATTTTTCCTGTTGTGATTGTTCCTGCGGCAAGAGAAAGAACGTCCTCAAGAGCGGAAGCGAAAGAGGGCGGAACTTGCGCTATTGTTTTGCGTCCGCTGTCGTTAAGAGACGCTCGCACTTCCGCGCATTGGTCATGCTCGTAAATCGCTCCTACGGGGCAGACCGAAGCGCACTGTCCGCAGAAAACGCATAAAGACTCTTTAAGAGTTTGTCCGTAAGGTGTGGAAATTTCGTACTCCTTGCTTCGGTGTGAAGTGTTAATGGCGCGGATAGTCTGTACTTCCTGACACGCTTCAACGCAGCGTCCGCATTTGACGCATTTTTCCATATTGCGGACAATGGTTTCGCTTTCGATTGACGGCGGACGATCAGCGCACTCGTTTTGGAAAAGCGGATCAATTATGTTGAAACGCTTGGCAAGCGATTGCAATTCACACTTTGTATTGCGTATGCAGAAAGTACAGTCTCTGGGGTGGTTCGCCAGTATCAATTCAATTATTGTTTTGCGAATGTTTTGGATACGCAGATTATTAGTTACGATACTCACGCCTTCCCACACGTCGTTGGCGCAAGCCGCCAACAGTTTGCCTCGGCCGTCGCACTCCACGACGCAAAGCCTGCACAAAGCCCGTTTGCACAATTCGGGGTATTCGCAAAGGGTAGGAATGTTGATGCCTGTTTTTTTTGCCGCTTCAAGAATTCTTGTTCCTTCGGGGACAGTCACGGGTATTCCGTCAATCGTCAAATTAACGCTTTTATTCGGATCGGGTTGATGATGGCTCATTCTTTCCCCCTCACATTCGCTTCGAATTCGGCGGGAAACAATTTCCATGCGCTGTTCAATGCGGCGGCGGCGGTTTGCCCCAATCCGCAGAAAGCGGCATCCGTCATTGTGCGGATTAAACGCCGCAGAATTTCAAGGTCTCCTTTTTCCGCTCCGTCGGGGACTGAAAGTTTTTGCAGTATTTTCAGTATCTGGCGGTTGCCTTCACGGCAGGGTACGCACTTGCCGCACGATTCGTGAATAAAAAATTCCGTAACCCCTTTAAGATATTCAATGATAGAGACGCTTTCGTCCATTACAACGACAGCGCCCGATCCTACTGACAGCTTTGCGTTTTTTAAGTCCGTGTAACTGTAAACAGTTTCAAGCTGATCAAGTCCGCCTATGAAACCGCTCTGACCGCCGAGGTGAAAAAATTTCAGTTTTTCCTTGCTGACCATTCCGCCGCCCATTTCAGCGTCAAAAATTATATCCCGCAATGTCACTCCGCCAAGCGGTATTTCAAAAACGCCCCTGTTCTTGCAATGTCCCGAAAGACATACAAGTTTGCTGCCGCCGGAATCGGGGTGACCGGCTTTCAGATAAGCGTCGCCGCCCATGTTCACGATTGCCGGAATGTTGGTAAAACTTTCAACGTTGTTTACCAAAGTCGGCTGGAGAAAAAGCCCCACTTCCGCAAGGTGCGGCGGCTTGATACGCGGTCTGCCTACTTTGCCCTCGGTGGAATTAAGGAGAGCGGAGTTTTCGCCGCACACATAAGCGCCTGCTCCCGAAATTACATGAATGTCAAAATCTTTGCCAAGGTAACCTGCGGCGCGGACATTCTCAATCGCCGCAAGGAGCTTCTTTTGCAGTTTGCGGTATTCGCCTCGGACATAAATGTATCCGGCTTTTGCCTTAAAAACCACTCCGGCGATTATAATTCCTTCCAATAATTTAAGAGGCAATTTTTCCATGATAAGCCGATCTTTGAAAGTGCCCGGTTCGCCCTCATCGGCGTTACAGACAATATATTTGGGCGTTTCGGGAATACGCAAAAGATGTTCCCATTTACTGCCTGCCGGATACGCCGCTCCCCCTCGCCCGAGCAGTTTTGCTTTTTTTACTTCGGCGATAATTTCTTCGGGAGCGCTTGCGGCGGCTTTTTTAAGCGCGGCAAAACCGCCCGCCTTTTCATATTCGGAAACGGAAAGAGGGTCGGCTCTGTCCGCGCCCTCTGTCAGTATATTTACTAATTTTGACATAGCGCTTTTAACTCCTGTGCTTTCCCTTCAAGGCAGAATTTTACCAGCGACTTAACTTTTTCCTCGTTCAAACCGCCGAACACATCGTCGCCGATTTTTGCAACAGGACCAATATCGCACGCCCCGACACAGCTTGTGTAAAAAAGCGAAAGTTTTCCGTCCGCCGTAGTTTCGCCCATTTTGATGCCTGCCGCCGCTTCAAACCACCGCGCAACTTCTTCCGAGCGCGAAAAAAAGCAAGGCGTACTGCGGCAAATTTCCACAACATACTCGCCTCTGGGAACCGTGCTGAACATAGCGTAAAAAGTAAGAACGTCGAATATTTTTGAAAGCGGGACTTTAAGAACATCAGCCGCCAACTGCGCCCACTGTTTTTCCACAAAGTTTTTCCCCGAAGCGGCTTGAATATCAAGTAAAACGGCAATGAGCTGTTGAGGATCATTGTCATATTTTTCCATTATTTTTAAGACTTGCTCTTTAGAGAGTTCCTGCATAATTTTCAGTTTAAGTTATTTTGATGTTTTCCTCAAGTCTGATATACTATTTCCATGGAAGATCAGGAAATTGAAAAGCAAATAATACCGCGTTTCTTAAAATACGTCCGCTATGATACCGAGAGCAATCGGCATGCGGAAGAAACTCCTTCCACGCAGGGGCAGTGGGAACTTGCGAAAACTTTGCAAGATGAGCTTTCGGCTCTCGGACTGAAAGATGTAAAAATTACGGATCACTGCTATGTGATTGCCCGACTGCCTGCAAGTAAGGGGAAGGAAAACGATCCTTGTATCGGTTTCCTTGCCCACCTTGATACGGCAAGCGATGTTACGGGCAAGGACGTGAAGCCTCAGCTTGTGCAGAATTATGACGGTAAAAAAATAGAGTTGGCGGGCGGTCTGTGCCTTGATCCCGAAAAAGAGCCGGGTCTTGCGGAGCAAAAGGGCAAGGCGATTATTCACAGTGACGGGACTACGCTCTTGGGAGCGGATAATAAAGCGGGCATTGCGGAAATTATGGCTGCCGTGGAGTATTTAATTTCCAATCCGCAGATAGAGCATGGGCAAGCGGAGATTATTTTTACTCCCGATGAAGAGACTGGCAAGGGACTGCCCGAATTCCCGCTTGGGGAAATCAAGTCCGCTTTTTGTTACACGGTGGACGGCGGCGCTCTTGGCGAAATTGAAAGCGAGTGTTTTAACGCATGGAAAGCCGACATCGAATTTTTTGGCAAAGTGATCCATGTCGGGCACGCAAGAGGCATACTTGCCAACGCCGCACTAATGGCATCGACCTTTGCGGCGCTCCTTCCGCGCAGTGAAAGCCCCGAAGCCACAGACGGCTACTACGGCTACTATTGCCCCATGGAAATTTCAGGCGATTTGGAAAAAGCCGCTCTTGAAGTATTCCTTCGTGATTTTGACTCTGACGGCATGAAACGGCGGCTTGCGGCTCTGGACGCTTTCGCAAAAACGGTGGAAGCTCAATTTCCTGGCGGAAAAGTAATTGTTAAAACCCAGCCTCAATACTATAATATGAAATTGAAGATAGACGAAAAGCCTGAAGTATTACAGCGGCTTAAACAAGCTGTTGAAAACGCCGGCATTGAATGGCATCAAAAACCCGTAAGGGGCGGAACGGACGGGTCAAGGCTGACGGAGCTTGGTATTCCCACTCCGAATATTTTTACAGGCGGGCGTAATTTTCACAGCCGCCTTGAATGGGTCAGCGTAAGCGAAATGTGCGCCGCTTGCAAAGTGATTATCGAGTTGATAAAACTGCCGTAGGGCGGTAATGTTTTAAACACGGGAGGGAGATTTATGGCGGATACACTAACAACGGTCTTTAGCGATCATATAAAAAGAGTAGTCAAACTTGCAAAACCCACAACTGTTATAACAGAAGATAATGTGTATCAGGAAGGCGATCCGAATGTTCTGGCTGTTTTAGATGAAATGGTGGACTCCTTGCTTCTGCCGGGAAGCAAACTTGTCGGCATGAACCACCTTGAAGAACTTTTTGCAAAAGCCGAGTCGGGGAAGGCGTGCCTTCTTCTTGTAGAGCATTACAGCAACATGGATCTTTCGATTGTTTCGCTGATGGCGCGGAAAGAAGGCGGCAGAGGCAAGGAAATAAGCGACGCGCTTGTCGCTATCGCAGGAATGAAGCTAAACGAAGATAATCCCATTGTCGCCGCCTTTGCCGGAGCCTACGATAAAATCGTAATTTACCCAAGCCGCTCTTTGCAAGATTTAGACCCCGAAAAAGACAAGGACGAAATCGCTAGAGGCAACGCAATTAACCGCGCCGCAATGAAATCTCTTATCAGGCATAAATACAAAGGAAAACTCGTCCTTGTATTCCCGTCGGGAACACGTTACCGCCCGTGGGATCCGGACACTAAAAAAGGTGTGCGGGAGATCGATTCATATATCCGCTCTTTTGATTATATGTGTTTTGTCGCTCTTAACGGCGAGATTTTGCAAGTGCAAAAAACTGATATGATGAATGACATTGTAAACAAAGACGTTGTCCGCGTTACGGTAAGCCCTGTTGTGAACTGCAATGAATTCCGCGATGAAGTTTTGGCAAAGATTACCAATGAAGAAGAAGACAAAAAACAAGCGGTTGTAAACGAGATAATGAATGAACTTGAAAGAATACACACTGCCGCGGAAGCGGAAAGATTAAAACTTGTAAATAAATAAAAAAATACGGCGCAAATTTTGCCTCTCGGTAAAATTTGCGCCGCTTTTGTAAACGGTACTTACAGCTATAGCAGCTTGGCTACTAAAGTAGCTTACCAGTTACCGCCGCCGCCACTGCGTTCGCGGCGAGGTTTATCCATCGCTTCGTTTACGCGCAGTTGGCGTCCGTCAAATTCACGGCCGTTTGTGCCTGTGATTGCCGCAGCGGCTTCTTCATCGCTGCCCATTTCGATAAATCCGAACCCTTTTGAGTTGCCGGTTTCACGATCAAAAATGATCTTTGCTGATGCGACGCTGCCAAAACCTGAAAACAGGTTTTTCAGACCATCCTCGGTGGTGTTGTAAGAGAGGTTACCGACATACAGTTTCTTCGCCATTGAGAAAATTCCTTCGCTCGGAATAGACGGACTCGCAATTAAACGATTCCGGATTTTGTGCGTCCGAGCGGCGCTGACATCTTTCTTGGAAGTGTGCAAAACAACGTCCTGCACAGCGCCTTAATTGATGCCTGAATTAATTTACGGTTTTTGCCGTTTAATTAATTCGGTGGACTTGCGTCCAAGTATTCACATTCGCACAAGCGAACGAATCAAATTTCTCCTGTTGTTAAGACACGAGAAAGTTAATACATAATTGTTAAGGGAGAAAAAACGAAAGGAAGCAGACAAGATCAGAATCCCTAAACCGCGCGGTTTTTTAAAAAATCCGCAAAAATAATCTCTACTCAATTTCTAAAAGTTATCCAACTAATGAGAATATAGATTTATTAAAAAATAATGTCAATACTTTTTTACCTTTTTTAAAAAATTTATCCATATAATAATTTTATAGCGGTTTTTATGTTAGATGCCGATTTTAGCCCCTGAATGGGATTTTCGGGGACGGGACCTAAAAATGAGCTAAAACCAAGCTCCGTTGCGGTTTTTACCCTGCTTGAAAGCCGATGAATAGGTCGAATTTCCCCTGTCAGCGACAATTCTCCAGCAATTGCCATGTCCGCAGGCAGGGCAAGCCCTGTTCTGGCTGAATAAAGGGCGCAGGCAAGCGCCAATTCCACTCCAACCTCGGTTATTTTGATGCCGCCGGCGGCATTTACATACAAATCCTGATCCGAAAGCCTTATTCCGGGCTTTCCTTGAATGTTTAAATGCTTTTCTAGGGCGGCGGCAATGCGCGAAACCCTGCCCGAATCGATTTTATCGGAAAAAACACGGCTGATTGTCCCTTTTGCGGGAATGGTTAGCGCCTGAATTTCAACGAGTATCGTCCTTGTCCCCTCAAGAACCGCCGCAGTCGCCACCCCCGCAGGCAGTTCCCCTTCACGCCTTACAAGGAACATTCGCCCCGTATCTTCCACGGGAGTAAGCCCTTTTTCGCCCATTGTAAAAATCCCGATTTCATCGGTAGAGCCGAAACGGTTTTTTGACGCTCGCAAAAATCGGCAATCGGCGTTTCCGTTTAAGCCTGCGGTTTTATCGTTTTCCTCAAAATAAAGGACAGTATCTACCATGTGTTCCAAAGTTTTTGGTCCCGATATAACTCCCTCTTTTGTAACATGCGCCGTTAAAATCAATGCCGCGTCATGCTCTTTCGCCCAAGAGATTAGTTCAAAGGAGCAGTATTTCATCTGGTTTACGCCGCCCGGCGCAGAATCGGCGTTTTCGGAATAAAGCGTTTGAGTTGAATCCACCAAAACAAGAACAGGTTTGATTTTATTTAAGACGGTTTCTATTTCCTCAAGGTTTCCCGAGCAGAGAATTTCTATTCTCTCCATTACATTCTTGTCTGCGCTTAACCCCAGCCTGTCCGCCCTCAACCGTAACTGCCCCGCGGACTCTTCGCCGGAGACATACAAAATCCTACCCTTTGTAAGCGCAGCGGCGGCGGTTTGCAAAAGCAAAGTTGACTTGCCTATCCCCGGCTCGCCGCCGATAAGAACGGCGGAACGCTTCATAATGCCGCCGCCGAGTACGCGGTCTAACTCGCCTATACCGCTTCCAATGCGGCTGCCTTCCATTGGGTCTACCGCGGAAAGCGGCATTGTCTGCGCCGTGCCGCTGTCCTTTCTTGGTAAGCCTCGTTTGTTAAAGGTTTCGTTTTTTAAAATAGTTTCTATAAGGGTGTTCCATTCGCCGCATTCGGGACATCTGCCAAGCCATTTTGATTCTTCATGTCCGCAGGAAGTGCATTTGTAAATAACGGTTTTATCTTTTTTCATACGAAGAAGTCCTGTTATATTTCCGTTTTTAATTACCGCGAGGCGTTATGCGAATACCGACTCCGAAGCGCCAGCCGTTAATCGCGGGCAGGTCTTTGTCTGTCCAAGCCTTGTAAACGGGAAACCACGCGCGTAAATCAAAACCAAGCAGGAATTTTTCGTTTATAGGAAAATCCATTCCCAAACCGGCGACAGGCATAAACCACCGCGCGTCGCTCCAAAAATGATCACGGATAGCGTTTGTCTGTAATTGCGCGTCTGTTTTAATGTCGCCTGAAAAATCCGAAGGATGTTTTAACCCCGCCGCTAAAGCGACAAGGCGTAAATCCGCCGAGGGTCCCGCGTAAGCGCGAAAAGCCGCGCCTTTACCGCCAAGAGGAAAATTACCCGTAAACTGAATACCTGTGATAAAACCGATAACAAGCGCGGAGCGGTTTTCGGGGTTACACGCCATTGGATACCCAAGTTCGGAATTGTACTCGTAATTTGTAATATAAATGTCTTCTGTAAATTCAAGTCTTAAAGGACCGGTAAGCTGAAAAGACAATGCTACGCCCAGTGAGGGAAGAATAGGAGCGGGGTCGGAATCAACGCCGTTATCGGCTGGAAAATAGAGAATGCTACCCGTTATAGACCATTGTAATTTGTCCGCGGAAACCGAATTTACGGGGACGAATATGAGGAAAAATAACAGCAATACCGCCGCCTGTTTTAGGCGGGGCAAAAAATTATCCATATTTTCAATATAACGCAAAAAAATTATCCGGGCAATTGGAGTTTGCGGAATTATAGCAATAAATAAAGCTCATTTTTGGCTGAGTAAAGTGACTTAGAACATTTTGAAAAAATCGCTGTTTTTACTCAAAAAGGTGTACTTTTTTTCTTGCTTTTTGTTTGATTTCTACCTATAATAATATAATACCATTTTTACTTTAAGGAGAAAAAAATGAAAAGGGCTTTTTTACTGGTTTTAATTTTTGTAATTATTACTATAGCGGGAGGAGCGGTTTTTGCGTACGATGAAGACTTTGAATCAATGCCGAAAAACACGGTAACCGTTGACATTGGACCAACTCTTCTGTCAATCGGATGGCAGCAGTTAATGAACTCAGCTACAAGCGGAACCGATGCAAAAACTTCCAGTTTTGGTATTGGGGCGCAATATGAGCGGCAATTTTCAGAAAAAGTAAGTTTTGGCGGAAGATTTGCTTATTTGAAATTCGGTATAGGGCAAGATGATTTTAACTTGGCCATTTCTTCCTTTTCTATTGAAGGTCATGTCCGCTATTATCCCGGTGCAAGTGTTTTCTTTGTGGATGGTATGCTGGGTTATGCAAACATAGCTATCGCTATATCAGGTTCAGGCGATGTTGAGAAAGCCGACGGCCGTACAGTTGAAGAAAAAATAAACTATAATATACCTAGAGATTACTTAAAACTCGGCGTTAAACTTGGCTGGCGAGTAGATTTCGGCAATCCCGGCGGATTTGTTTTTGAGCCCGCCCTTGGATGGTCATTAGGAGTCGGACTTGGCG
>Ga0268262_10000510_pt1 | contig 51201 bp, 40 predicted proteins | sample TergutNc150P3_FD_190354 | JGI IMG/M metagenome (GOLD analysis project Ga0268262, IMG submission 190354) | Nasutitermes corniger P3 segment gut microbial community from laboratory colony in Florida, USA - Nc150 P3 (SPAdes) (version 2) | ecosystem: Host-associated > Arthropoda: Insects >... | reverse complement strand
TCGATCCGCGCCTCGTCGACCTGTTTATCAGCGTCTCCGGCGAGTTCGCGAACATAGCGGACACGCTCTCGGAACCTGCGGGCGAACTTGGGAGCGTGACAGTGTTATGAAAAAAGGAAATCGCGGGGCGAAGTACGATACGAAAACCGAGGAGAAGGCGCTTGTCCCAGCAATAGAGGGCAAGCGCGGCACCAGCACCATACACGAGTTTATAGCGTTCTCCATCATGCTGTTCCTGATAATTCTCGTGGCGAGCGGCACGGCGTTCTTCTTTTCTATGCGGCAGATCATAAGAACCAATAAGGGCAACGAGTTGTTGCGGATGCTCGAGAACGAGCGCATAAAGTTGGAGACCTTCGTCAACAACGAGATCACCATCGCTATGAAGATGGCCGAGTCGCCGCTTATAAAGCGCTATTTCGAGAATCCATACGATCCGGAGCTTGAGTCCATGGCCATAGAGGAGATAGCGGCCTACCGCGGTTCCACGCTCTCTACCTCGGTGTTTTGGATAAACGACAAGGACAAAATGTTCCGCATGGACGGCAGCGCGTCCTACGCCGTCGATCCCGAAGCGCCGGAGAACTATTGGTACAACAAGACGCTGTACAAAACAAAGACGCACAACTTCAACATAAACTACAATCCGGTGCTCAAAGTGACCAAGTTGTGGATCAACGCGCCTGTCTTCAACAAGGAGCGGACGGCGCCGCTGGGCATGGTGGGCGTAGGTATAGACGTAACGGCTTTTGTCAAGAGGCTCTATGAGCAGTACAAAGGCAGGGCGGAGCTATACTACTTCAACGCCGACGGGGAGATTACCGGCGCGCACAACGTTGAGATAGTGATAAACAAGGAGCACATCGAAAAGTTTTTGGGCATAGCCGGCGTAGGCGTCCAGACCCGTGCGCTGCGGCTCAAAGAGGGCGACGTCATAACCTACGATTCCCCTTCCGGCAAGATCGCGATATGCCCGGTTCCCGCCCTCGATTGGTACGCGGTCGCGATTATGCCGGATACCATAAGCGATTACAATAGCCCCGTGGCCGCGGTGTTTGTGGTGATGCTCCTCCTGATCGCGTTGATAATCGTTATCTTCAACATATTTATCGCCGGTTTCCTCAAATCTCTGCGCCGCACAATGGACTCTCTCGAAACCTCCGCCAGGTACAAGAGCGAGTTTTTGGCAATGATGAGCCACGAGATACGCACCCCCATGAACGCCATCCTAGGTATGGCCGAATTGGCTATGCGGGAAAAGGAATTGCCGCGAGCGCAGGAACACGTGCTTACAATACGTAAGTCGGGTATGAATCTGCTTTCCATCATCAACGATATCTTAGACTTCTCGAAGATTGAAAGCGGGAAGATGGACATCGTTCCGGCGGATTACCACTTCATGTCGCTCATCAAAGACGTTACGAGCATCATCGGCATAAAGGCCGCCGAGTCGCAGCTTGAATTTCGCGTTAATATAGACAACGGCATACCGGTCGCTCTCGTGGGCGACGAGGTGAGAATCCGTCAAATCATCCTCAACATCCTGAGCAACGCCGTCAAGTACACGTCCAAAGGCTTCGTCGCGCTGACCGTTAAGGGGCAGTGGCTCGACGATGAAACGGTGAACATCACAATAGAGGTGGCCGACAGCGGCAGGGGGATAAAGCAGGAGGATATCGGCAAGCTCTTCAAGGACTTCGTGCAGATAGACTTGGTCAAGAACAAGGGGATAGAGGGAACCGGCTTGGGCCTGGCCATCACGCGAAGCCTCGTTAAGGCTATGAACGGCGCGATAAGCGTGAAGTCGAAATACGGCAAGGGCAGCGTGTTCACTGTGGTGCTGCCGCAGAAGATCAGCAAGCAGGCGGACTTTACCGACGAGACGACGACCGCCGTGTTCACCGCGCCCACGGCTAAGGCATTGGTCGTGGACGACGTCCAAACGAATTTGGTAGTGGCGCAGGGGTTGCTCTCCTTCTACGGGATGGAGGTGCATACTTGTTTGAGCGGCGCTGAAGCCATAGAGGCGGTGAAGGCGGAAAACTACGATCTAGTCTTCATGGATCACATGATGCCCGGCATGGACGGCATAGAGGCCGCTATGCGCATACGCAACCTCGGCCGCCGCTACACGAAGCTCCCGATAATCGCCCTGACCGCCAACGCGGTCTCCGGCATGAAGCAGATGTTCAAGCGCAACGGCTTCAACGACTACCTCTCCAAGCCCGTCGATACCGCTAAACTGAACGCCGTTCTCGAAAGGTGGATACCCAAGGAGAAGCAGGTCAGGATGTCGGCGGAAGAGGCGGCCACAGCCGCGCGGTCTACCACGATCATAAACAGCCCGGTCGTGCCGGAAATAGCAATCGGCGGTGTGGATACGGCCAAGGGGCTAGCCACGGTGCGCGGCAATGCGGAAAACTACATGCGCGTGCTAAGCGTGTTCCAAAAAGACGGGCAGGACAAAATCGCCGAAATAAGCAAATCCCTGAGCGTAGGGGATCTGCGCCTATACACCACCTACGTCCACGCGCTAAAAAGCGCCTCGGCCAACATCGGCGCGACGCAGTTGTCGGAGATTTCACTGGCGCTTGAAACGGCCGGCAAGGATGGAAACCGCGCCTACATAGACGAGTACACGCCCAGGCTCATTTACGACCTCAAACTGTTGCTTCACAACATCGGAAATTTTTTGAGGGCGAATACCGACCAATCGCAGGAAGGTGCCGCAATCAATACCGACGCGCTGAAAAATACGCTGAACAAGTTGAAAGAGGCCATTTCCGACGTGGCGATAGGAGAGATGAGAGCGGCGATGAAGGAACTGCAACCATACGCGTCGTCGAACAACCCGGTTGCGGCGCAGATAGACAGCATCCTGAAGTGCGCGCTCGGCGGAAGGTACGACGAAGCCGTCGGGCTGATCGAGGCGGTTCTGGGGATTCTGGGGTGACGGAACCGGCTTTTTCAATATTTTCCATGCCGTTATTGACTCCCGCGGTCCCAATATATTATATTAGTGGGTAATTAAGAATAGTCCGCAGGTATTGTATAAAAGAATTGTACGTTTTTTTACTACACCTAAAAGATCCCGTCCAACCCCCTTTTTAACCGTTTTTTCCGCGTTTTCCGTTATTAACAATTGTCTACATTAAACGTAGGATTAAAGTGTCTTGATTTTGACTTTTAATCCTATAATCTGTTTTTATATGATAGTTTTCTGGATTGCTTCGTCGCTTCGCTCCTCGCAACTTGTTTATATCGGCGAAGCCAATGACGTCATCGCGAGCGTAGCGAAGCGATCCAGAGCCTTTAAATCATATAATCTGTTTTCTAATCCTAAAAATCCTAATTCAGACAACGGTTAATAAACTATCCATTTACTTTTTCACTTTTTTAAGAGGGGAGTGCGGTATGAGTTTCTTTAGCGTTAAGAAGTCGGGACGTGCACTAGTAAAAATGACGGCGATGCTCGCGCTTCTTGTCGGGGTCTCCGCAGCGGGGTTGAAGTACGTGGCGGTTGTGGAAACGGACGTAGACGCCCAATCCGGCGCGTCCGCGGGTATAAATCCGGCGGAGGTCAGGGAGATAACGGCTGAACTTCGCAGACAGGCCTCTCAAAATCTGCCGCTGGGCAAATACAGCGTTATGACGGCGGAAACCATCCAATCTATGGGCGGCGCGGTCTTGGAAGAATGCGCCGAAGAGAATTGCGTCATCGCTCTAGGAAGCAGGATAGGCGCGGACTACATCGTGCGTGGGACTATCAGCAAATTCCAAACGAAATTTACGCTGGCCGTCGAATTGTACGAAACCGATAACGGAACGCTGATCGTCTCGTCGGACGCCGTCCGCTCCGAAAGCCTCGTGGAACTCCTGGATATGGCCGCTACGGCAAGCGCGAAGATGTACAAGATATTCGTGGACGGGCAAAAAAACGCACACTCGGCGCAGGAACCGGCCGCGAACGAGGTCGCGCCGCATGCTAATATGACCGTAACGGCTTTGGGGGGGAGCGAAAAGCCGCTGACGAGAGTGGCGGCGCCGCGCAAGAAGAACAGTTACTTCTCGGTTAAATATAACTTACCAGACGGTCTTGTCCTCGAATGGGGAAAGTTTATAGATAACTCGATGTTTTGGACGCTTGATGCGGGCATGGATGCTGATGTTGACGTTGGAATAGGTTTTAATTACGGTTATATATTCAATTTGCCGCATGACTTACGGGTAATCGCCGGACTGTCTGCCGGATACTGGTTAAATAAAGGTGATAATGATTTATTTTATAGAAGCAGTCGTGATTTATTTGGCCCTTTTTTAAAAGTTCAATGGAAATATGTTGAAATTATGTACAGAGGGCTTTTGGGCAATTATAAAGAGTATCTCGGCTCTACTAATATAGATGAAGGGTTCGGCTGGAATCAAAATAAATTTATGATCGGTATTTTTTTCAAATATTAGCGGTTTAGAGTACGGCGGCTACTCGTTCAACCGTCGTTCGGTGGCATGGCTGATGAACTTCGTTCCCGGTTTAGGGTCGCGGCATATCCCAAGGACGGAGAGTTGCAGTACGTAGGAGCGTACACCAAGTCCTTTTAGCGTGAATCATGTCAGCGCAGGTCAGCGGGGCGGCTCAGGTGGGGTCGCCCCGTCATCCGGCCTCAAAACCGCTCCGCCGCCGCGGCCAGGACTTGCGCCGTTTGGATGTCCAGCGCTCGTAATCGCAGAGTCTTGACGCTCCCGGTCTCGGAAATAGCGCCGGTTATTATCACGTCCGCGCCGGCGAACTTTCCTATGGATACTATTTGGCTGTCGTCGACCGCCCCGCTAAGCTGAAATTTCTGCTCGTCGCGTATTCTGTCCAATTCGCTCCTGTCGACCACGGTGTACCCGTTGTTGACCAGCAGAAGCTCAAGTTTGTCGGCTGCGAGCGTCGACAGACTGCGGTATTGCTCGTCCGCCGAGACGTTGGCGATGGCCAGTTTCAGCCGCTTTTGCGTAGACTTCATGATTGTTTCCGCCGCGCGGTTCAGGGCTTTTTCGATGCCGCCGCTTGTGACCGTATTCTTTCCGCCGTCGATTTTTCCGGGTGATTTTGACTGTCCCGGTTCCTTGGGGGCGGGCGGTTCCCGCGGCGCGTTGTCGACCGCCGCCGTGTCGCCGGCGGCCACGCTCTTGGCGATGATGACCGTCGGTTTCCTGAAAAGCCCTTTTTCCACGGACACCACAAAGGAGTGCGCCGAATGGGCCGCGTTGAAGCTCGCCATGTCGCTTCTGGCGTCGCCGATCTTTACGTAGATGTAATGCGTGCCGCCGCCGACCGAGAATGAGACGGATCCGCCGTTTTCTATGCTGTACGGGATTGCGGCGTCGTCCACGAAGAGCTGCATGATCCTGTCAGCGTAGGCCTTGGACGGGCGGCGTTTTACGGTAACGACGGTCTGTGGCTGGGCGGCCGCGCCTGGCTTTGGGCCTGGGGCGGAGGCGCATTCCGCGAAGAGCAGCAGCGACAGCAGCGCCCCGATTGTGGACGCAAATTCTAGCGCTCGATTTTTTTCGGTCATGTTTTTTCCTCCGGCAGCCGATATAATATACGTTGGCGCAATACGCGGGCGGAGCGTTCCGCCGTATAGGTACAATATACCTTACCGCGGTTTTTATGTCAATAGTTTTAATAGTTTTTGGAGTGAACCGCAATGTGTCAACATTACAAAAATGAAGAAAAAGGTTGACGTTTTGGCGTTAAAATGTTATTTTGTATATAAGGGTATCTCCCTTATTGACGGTAGGATAAGGGTTAAAAAAGCAAAATCTAAACGATGGAGACTGAGGATGAAAACAGTTAATCGGAGCAGGGCGCTGGCGTTTGTGCTGATTTTTGCCGCGGTGGCCGGGGCGCAGACGGTTTGGGACGGGAAGACGTTGGACACCTTGTCATGGTTTATGGCTTCGTCGCCCGCCATAAGCACGCCGGAACGGTTGGCCGGGCTGGCTTACCTGGTGAACACGGGGAAAATACCGGATTTGGGTAAAAAAACCTTTACGCTTACCTGCGATATTGCGCTTAACGTTATTGAGGATCGGCCCGGTGACGACGGAAAGAGGTGGCCGTGGACGGCGATAGGAACCAAGGATTACCCGTTCCAAGGCACGTTTGACGGCGCCGGTTTTTTCGTCAGGGGCGTTTATATCAACAAAGGCGCCGATGATTATCAAGGATTGTTCGGTAATGTGGCGCAGGATGGTGTGATAAAGAAACTCCGGGTTGAGGTGGTGGCTGATTCCTCCATCAAGGGGCGGCAGTATGTGGGGGGGCTGGCTGGAAAGAACAGCGGTAAGATTGAGGATTGTTTCGCCGTGGGAGCTATTGTGGGGACCGGCGACGACGTCGGCGGGTTGGTGGGGCTGAATAAGGGGAAGATAACAAACAGTTCCGCGACCGGAAGCGTTACCGGGTTCAGCCGTGTCGGCGGGTTGGTGGGATTCGGGGAGAATGATACGATAGGCGACAGCTACGCGGTCAGTTCCGCGGTTTCGAGCGCCCAGAGCGCGGGATGGTGTATAGGCGGGTTGGTGGGGAAGAGTTCAGGGTATATGATAAACGTTTACGCGACCGGGACGGCCGGACCGACCGTTCCGGGAGTGGTGGGCAGTGACTCTGTGGGCGGATTGGTGGGAAGCAGTTCCGCCATGATAGTAAACAGCTACGCGATTATAGGGATTTCGGGAGATAATCACGTAGGCGGGTTTGCGGGCGCGCAAATAGGAGGCGAAATAGTAAACAGCTACGCCGTCGGAAAGGTTTTGGGAATCAATAAGAACACCACCGGCGGATTTGTTGGGTTCAGAGACCATACCAAGGCCACGATCACATACGGATACTACGATAATAACGTCGCCGGGGCGGAGGATAAATACGGTATCCCCAAGACGACCTTGGTGATGCAGAGCGATGGGTTTGCCAAATTGCTCAATGTCGCGGCGTACGCGCGTAGTACGGAAAACGCCAAAAAATGGAATTGGAGCCAATCCGGCCAATATCCGACGTTAAGCGACGTTCATTTGGTATCGCAGAAGACTTTCTCAGACTGCTTTTATACCGAAAACGCAACCGGTTCGGCGGACAAACCGTACATTATAGCGACGGCGTTGCATCTTGAGTACCTTGCGGTGTACGTAAACTGCAGGGGTACGTTGGAGAACGCGAGGGGAAAGGTTTTCAAGTTGAGGAACAACATCCTTCTCAACAGCGATACGGCGAGTTGGCGGAGTTGGGGACAGGCCAAAAAACCGAGCAATATATGGACGGCAATAGGGCAGCAATCGAGCAATGCGACGAACCTGCCCAAGATACAGTTCAACGCCACGTTTGACGGCGCCGGGTTTGTAGTCGGCGGGATATACATAAACAAGAGCGATACTACGGATATAGGCAGCATGTATCAGGGTTTGTTCGGGCAGGTCGGCAAGAGCGGGGAGATAAAAAACCTTGGGGTCATCGCCTCGTACATAAACGGAACCTGCTATGTGGGCGGGGTGGCGGGATTGAGTATGGGAGCTGTAACGGATTGCTTTGTCAAAGGTAATGTCTCGGCGAGCGGCGGCGAAAGGGGCGGCGGCGGGGTAGGCGGGTTGCTGGGAAAAAACGACTCGGCCGGTATCGTGACAAATTGCTACTCTACCGGGGATGTTTCGGGCGCTATCAATATGGCCGGCGGTTTGGTGGGATGGAATTGCGGAGGCGGTAAGATTATTTATTGTTACGCCATAGGGAATGTCAGAGTTACCGGCGACGATGTGGGCGGGTTGGTAGGAAGGAACGACAACAGCTCGGTAATAGACAGCTACGCGGCCGGGAATGTCACCGGATTAGGCAAGCAGTTTGTCGGCGGGTTGGTGGGGATCAACATAGAGTCCGTAGTGACAAGGTGCTATGCCGTCGGGAATGTTACCGGTAACACATCTGTGGCCGTAGGCGGGCTGGTGGGGATAAAATGGGGCGAAGGAAGAATAGATTCCAGTTACTACAGAGTCAACGCCGCCGCGGTCGGAAGCGATTACGGTATTGCCCGGACGGCTGATGAAATGAAACGAAAAAACACATACGAGGGATGGGATTTCAACGCCGTGTGGGACATTGACGCCGAGAGCCACAGCTATCCGTACTTGGCTATGACAAGGGCGGTAAAGCCGGCTATTACCAAGCAGCCGGTCGGAAGCTCGGTAAAATTGGGCGCCGTTTATACCATGACCGTAGAAGCGGCGGCGACCGACGGCGGGAAGCTCTCCTACCAGTGGTACAGCAACCGGCTTGACAGCAACAGCGACGGCGCAAAAATCAACGGCGCGACAAACGCGTCCTATACCGTGCCCACCACCGAAGCGGCGGTGACCTACTACTACGCCGTGGTGGCCAATACGATAACCGGCAGCGGCGCCGGTCAGAAAACCGCAAGCGTAGCGAGCAACGCCGTAAAAGTGACGGTTACCGACAAAGACGCCGTCTTATCGCCTGACCGCGTTATTCCGGAGTCAAATTCCAACAAAGAGTCCGCGGCAATATCCCCGCCGACCGCCCTGACCGTAGATTTCGCCGTCGGCCCCAACCCGGCGAAACGGGGTGCCGGTGTAGACTTTTTCCGCAAAGGCAAGCGTATTTCATCCGGTGAATTGTGGATATACGACGCCTCCGGCAATACGGTAAACAAGATAAAGATTTCAGACCGCGCCGCCGGTAAGGTAGGTTCATGGAACTTGACGGACGCGAAAGGCCGCAAAGTGCCGGAGGGTACGTACTTAGTCAAAGGCGTTATAATAACGGACGGAAAACGGGAGACGGTATCAATTACGGTGGGCGTTAAATAGGATTAAAAATATATCTGAATAATGACTCTGGATTGCTTCGCTACGCTCGCAATGACGGTCATTGGCTTCGCCGAGATAAACAAGTTGCGAGGAGCGAAGCGACGAAGCAATCTAGAGTTTTTTAAGGAGACAAGCAAATCCCTCATGGGCAAAAACATTGTACAAAAGATATTAGACGGCCACATCGTAAGCGGCTCCCCTAAGACAGGGAGCGTAGTGGGAATTAAAATCGACCAGACGCTGACGCAGGATGCCACCGGCACGATGGCCTACCTGCAGTTTGAGGCGCTCGGCTTTGACCGCGTCAAGACCGAGCTATCCGTTTCCTATGTGGACCACAACACGGTCCAAGACGGTTTTGAGAACGCCGACGACCACAAATATTTAGAAACTGTGGCGGCCAAGTACGGGGTGCTCTTCTCCAAACCCGGCAACGGCATTTGCCACCAAATTCACCTGGAGCGCTTTGGCAAGCCCGGCAAGACGCTCCTCGGCAGCGATTCGCACACGCCAACCGGCGGCGGCATAGCAATGCTCGCCATAGGGGCCGGGGGTCTGGACGTGGCCGTGGCAATGGGCGGCGGGGCGTTCAACCTATCTTACCCGCGTGTGGTGAAGGTTGAGCTTTCCGGCGCGTTGCGTCCGTGGGTGTCGGCCAAGGATATCATCTTGGCGCTTCTGGAAATACTGGGCACCAAAGGCAACGCCGATTCCATAGTAGAGTACGGCGGTCCGGCGGTGGCGGAGCTGAGCGTTCCGGAGCGGGCCACTATGACCAACATGGGCGCGGAGCTAGGCGTCATAACCTCCGTCTTCCCCTCCGATGAGAAGACCCGCCTATTCCTTAGGGCGCAGGGGCGGGAGGGGGATTTCGCCGAGGTATCGGCGGACGGCGATGCGTCGTACGACCGAATAATAAAGATTGACCTCTCCGAGCTATCCCCGAGAGCCGCCTGCCCCCATTCGCCGGGCAACGTCAAAAAGCTCTCGGAGCTAAGCGGCACCAAGGTCGATCAGGTGCTCGTCGGCTCATGTACGAACGCTTCTTACCGCGACATCATGCTCACGGCGGCCATGCTGAAGGGCCGCAAGGTTTCGTCCGCCGTTTCGCTCGGCGTGGCCTGCGGTTCGCGCCAAGTGCTGGAAATGGTGAGCAGGAACGGCGCGCTCGCCGACATAGTCTCCGCCGGAGCGAGGATTCTGGAGAGCGCCTGCGGCTTCTGCATAGGCAACTCGGCCGCCCCCCGCACCGACGCCGTGTCGGTGCGCACATCAAACCGCAACTTCTTCGGCCGCAGCGGAACGCCCTCCGCCCAGGTCTACCTGGCATCGCCCGAGGCCGCGATAGCCGCCGCCCTTTCCGGCGAGATTCGCGACCCGCAAGAGTTCTTCGCGGATCAAAAATATCCGCAAATAGCCGTACCGGACAAGTTCATCATAGACGACAGCATGATCCTGAAACCCGCCGCCGACCCGTCCGAAGTCACGATCTTCCGCGGCCCCAACATAGGCGCGCCGCCCGCAAACGAGGCCTGCCCCGATAAGATAAACGGCTGCGTGACCATAAAAGTAGGCGACAAGATCACAACCGACCACGTAATGCCCGCCGGCAGCCGCCTGAAATACCGATCAAACATACAGAAATACGCCGAGTTCGTATTCGAACGCGAAGACCCCGCGTTCGCCAAACGCGCCCTCGAAAATAAGCAAAAAAGCGTCCGCAACATAATAGTAGCCGGAGAGTCCTACGGCCAAGGTTCATCAAGAGAGCACGCCGCGATATGCCCCATGTACCTAGGCGTAAAGATGGTAATAGCCGTATCAATGGAACGCATCCACAGAGCCAACTTAGTGAATTTCGGAATAATCCCGGCGCTCTTTGAAGACGCCGCCGACTACGCCAAGCTGAATCGAGACGATGAGTTGACAATTTCCGACGTTCGTAATCGTATACATAATGGCGATGGTTTGATAGCCGTAAGAAAGAGCGACGGATTGTCGATCAAGTTAAAGGTAGAATTGACAGAAAGGGAAAAAGGGATGATTCTTGCCGGTGGATTGATTAACGAGTGCCGGGAGAACGCTAAATAATAAAGATTAAAAATATGTTTGAACTAGGAATCCAAACAATGCCAAAATCAATACTATCAATACCGGCAATCGCAATCCTATCCATATTATTAATTTCCCATTCCTGTTCCCGCAACGGCGGCGGCAACGGCGCCGCGACCAACGCAAACAAATATACCTCTCTAGCCGATTTCAGCGGTAAAAAAATCGCCAGCGAGTCCGGCACCGTATTCGCCCAATTCATAGACCGCATCATTCCAAACGTTGAACACAAGTACTACTTTACTTTCGAGGACATAGTCGCCGCCCTGCACACCGACGCGGTCGACGCCATAGCTCTCGACATGCCCGTCGCTCTCTACTTAGTCGCGCACAACAAGGGGTTTGCGGTCTTTCCGTATGTGGTCTCGGTCGATACCTACGGGTTCGCGGTTCCCAAGGGGTCGCAGCTCTGCGAGACCGGCAACGAGATTCTGCGCAAGTTCAAGGAGAGCGGGGTGATCACCGACGCGGAGATGTACTGGTTCGCCGCCGACAGCGGCAAAGAAAGGCCGATGCCGCAGCTCACCCACCGCCCCGACTTCAACGGGTCGGCGGGTACGATAAGGTTCGGGTGCGAGAACACGCTCTTCCCGATGAGCTACGCCTCGCCGGACGGCAAGCCCGTCGGTTTCGACATAGACATCCTCAATAGGATGGCCTACGAGCTGAACATGAAGGTCGAGGTTGTGACCATGCGCTTCGGCGAATTGTTGCCTGCCTTGCTTTCCGGCCGCCTCGACATGGTCGGCGGGAGCGTGACAATCACTGAGGGACGCTCCGAGTTTGTGGATTTCATAGGCCCGTACTTTGAGGGCGGGACGGCGCTAGTGGTGAAGAAGAAGAATTTGCCGCCTTAAATAACCCCTTTACTGCTCGGTACCGACCCAACCGCCCCGGCCCGATTGTCGACCCCGCAGGCCTCCGACAGCGCTCTGCCGAACGCTTTGAAGACCGCCTCAAGCGAGTGGTGGCTGTTGCGGCCGCGTATCAGGTCTACGTGCACCGTCGCGCCGCTGTGGTCGCAGAAGGCTTTGAAGAAGTCTTCGGAGAGGTCGCAGTCGAAGTTGTTGATCTTCCTGTCGGTCAGCGGGACGGTGTAGACGAGGTTCGGGCGTCCGGCTATGTCTAGGCAGACACGCGCCAGAGATTCGTCCATGGGGACGTACGCTGTGCCGTAGCGGCGGATTCCGCGAAAGTCGCCGAGCGCTTGTTTTACGGCTTGGCCCAGGCAGATGCCGATGTCTTCGGCGCTGTGGTGAAAGTCTACGTGGGTGTCGCCTTTGCAGTCTACGGTCAGGGTGAAGAGACCGTGACGGGCGAAGAGTGTGAGCATGTGGTCCATGAAGCCGTCTCCGCTTTGGATTTGGGAGGCGCCGTCGCCGTCGATGGAGAGGGTCAGGCGGATGTCGGTCTCCTTGGTGGCGCGGGAGATTGCGGCGGTACGCGCGGTTGTCATTGTCGTCATTTTTGTCTCCTTAAAATCAAATTCAAAATCAAAATCATTAAAATCATTTTGGAAAATTAACACGCCAAGCGGAAGAACCTTGCCGCGTTGTAAGGTCCTTCCGACCCTTTAGACGCTTGGTACGGACACTGGTAAAAAGTCAAAACATCCGCATCTATACTTTTTCAAAAAATAATTTCAGAGATTTTTGCAACAACTTATTCTCGTCCGGCGTTCCTATGCTGAATCTCAGGCAGTTTTCCAGCATTGGGTACGACGATACGTCCCTTACCAATATGTCGCTTTCTTTCAGATGGTCAAACAGTTTTTGCTTATGCTTTGTCCGGATTAATATGAAATTGGCCGTGCTGGGATAGACGTTATCGAACGGAAGGGTCTTTAGGGAATCATATAGGATATCCCTTTCTTTGATAATCATATCAACCGACTTTTGGGCCGCAGACGCGTTGTCTAGGATGGTTGACGCGGCGTGTTCGGTGAAGAAGTTTATGTTGTACGGGAGTTTGATCTTGTTGATTTCGACTATGATCTCCGGGTCGCCGATCATGTAGCCTAGGCGCATTCCGGCGGCGGCCATCGCTTTGGAGAAGGTGCGGGCTATGATCAGGTTCTTGTACTCGTCGATAAGGGCCAAAGCGTTGAAGCCGCCGAATTCCACGTAGGCTTGGTCTAAAACGCATACGCCGGTGTGGACGCTCAGGATGTCCCGCAGATCCTCCTCAGAGACGGTGTTGCCGGTCGGGTTGTTTGGCGAGCAGATTATGAGCATTGCCCCGGGGTTGCCGGCGGCGGCTTTTTTGATTGCCGGGATGTCGTACCGCAAATCGTTGGTCAGGCTAACGTCGACGGGGCGCGCGCCCACTCCGTTGCTCAGTAATCTGTAGACGGAGAAGGTGGGGGAGCAGACGATCACGCTCTTGGCCTTGGCGGCGAATGAGAGCATAAGCACCAGCAGCATCTCGTTTGACCCGTTGCCCACGATGACGCTTTCGGGCGTTACGCCGACGTGGGCGGCTAGGCGCGCTTTGAGGGCGTCCGGGACGAAATCCGGGTATCTGTTCCACGGGCGCTCGACAAAGAAGTCGGCCGCCCGCTCTTTTATGCTTCTGTCCCAGTCGCACGGGTTTTCGTTCTGATTGAGTTTGACGCTGCGTGTTTCCGGCGTCAGGTGATAGGCCTTCAGGGCGCGGACGCTGTCGTTGATTAGTGAGAGCGCCTGATCGACGGATGTTTTTACGGTTGTCCCCATGTCATTGGATTCTTTCTGAATTTATTGATACTTTCCCCGCTACTTCTTTTTCTTTCCTTGCTCAGGCGGCACCGCATAGTCGTTCTTTATGGTATCCAACATCTCGTTTACCTTCTTCTCCATCTCGCTTAGCTCGATGGTCAGGTAGAAAATCAGGGCTATAGTGACCAGAAAAGCGGCTATGAAGAGCAGTACCCAAAAGAATAGCATTTTAATCGTACCTTGTTTAACGTCCTATACGGTGGCTTAGAGTAGCCGAAGTTTGATTAAGTACATAATATAATTCATTCCCCGCCGTAAATCCTAATATTTGAAATTATCCACACTTTACCTCTGCCATCTTTTATATTATATTGAGATACCGATTAAACATTGCACGGTGTCGAACATTCTGGATTGGCTTCGCCGAGGTAAACAAGTTGCGGGGAGCGGAGCGATGAAGCAATCCGGAAGATTTTGGGTAGGTGCGATATTTAATTGTGGGATGTATAATAATAACGATTATCAATAATTATACAGAACGGCGGGTGATTTTATGGCGAGTGTTCCTCTTCAGGGCGGCTTAAAGATTGGGGATGCGGTGGGCGGGTTTAGGTTGGAGCTTATACGTGAGATACCGGAGGTGCGCGGCGCCGGGTATCAGTTTGTCCACGCCAAGACGGGGGCGCGGCTCATTCATCTGTTCAATGACGACGACAACAACCTCTTCTCCATAGCCTTTCGCACGCCGGTGAGCGACAGTACGGGCGTGCCGCACATTTTGGAGCACTCCGTGCTTTGCGGGTCCGAGCGCTTTCCGGTAAAGGACCCGTTTCAGGAGATGCTCAAGGGGTCGCTGCAAACCTTTTTGAACGCCATGACCTACCCGGACAAGACCGTCTACCCGGTCTCCTCTCAGGTCGAGAAGGATTTCTATAACCTGGTCGACGTCTACTGCGACGCGGTCTTGAATCCGCTTCTTACCGAGAATACCTTCTATCAGGAGGGGTGGCACTACGACCTTGAAAATCCCGACGATACTATCGGGATAAAGGGGATTGTCTACAACGAGATGAAGGGCGTCTTCTCCGATTTTTCGAGCCACGTGGGGCGCGGGATCACGTCTAAGCTCTTTCCGGATACCACCTATTTCCACGAGAGCGGCGGGGACCCGGAGCACATACCGGAGCTAACCTACGAGCAATTCAAGGATTTCCATAGGCGGTTCTACCATCCCTCTAACGCGTTCATATTCGTCTACGGGAACCTGCCCTCCGAGAAGACGCTGAACTATATCGACGAGAGGTATTTGCGGGCGTTTGACGCCCAGCCGGTGGATTCTTCGGTCGCGCCGCAGCCGTTATGGGATGAACCTAGGACGGTGACCATCGAGGCCCCGGCCCCGTCTTCCGATGAGGAGGGGAGCGCCTCGGTGGTCTGCTCTTGGATAGTGGGGCAAAGCGCCGACCCGATCGACGTCCTCTCCGCGTCCATCCTCTCAAGTTACCTCCTGTCGACGGAGACCTCCCCGCTCAAGCGGGCGCTCATAGACTCCGGGCTTGGCGAGGACTTAGACGATATGTGCGGGTTCGACGCCGATCTGGCGCAGGGTATTTTTTCGGTAGGGCTGAGAAAGGCGCAGCCGCAAAACGCGCAAGCCATTCTCGACGTCATTATGAAGACGCTCAAAAACGAGGCGGATAATGGGTTGGACGGCGAGCTTATAGAAGGCTCGGTGCGGCAGACGGAGTTCAGTTTGCGTGAAATCATCAGCGGGCACTTCCCCTACAACCTGCGCATCGCCGACAGGTGCTACCGCTCGTGGATAAACGGCGGCGACCCTTTCTCCCTCCTCGCCTTTGAGGAGCCGCTTTCCGTCATCAAGGAAGGTATGAAAAAAGGCCGGTTTTTCGAGGAATTCATCCAAAAAAACCTGATAGATAACAAGCATCGTTTGCTTGCCGTCGTCACGGCCTCCTCCGAGAGGGGCAAGAAGCTTGAGGCGCAGACGGAGGAGCAGGCCGCTCGGCTCACATCCGGCTTTTCGGACGGCGACAAGAAGCGTTGTCTTGAGTTGACAATTGCGCTGCGGGAGCAGCAGTCCGCGTCGCCGTCGCCGGAAGCCTTGGCCACGTTGCCGTCGCTAGCCATAAGCGACCTGCCGCGTGAGGGGAAGAGGGTGCCTGCGGAAGAGGGGAGCGTGGGCGGCGTTAGGCTCATAACGCACCCCATATTCACGTCGGGCATCGTATATCTCGACGTCGGATTCGATTTCTACGGCGTGGAGCCAAGGCACATAAAATTTATACCGCTGTACTTAGAGCTGTTGACAAGGTGCGGGGCGGGGAAATTTACCTACGAGCAGATGGCGAAGCGGGTATCGCTGTCGACGGGCGGGATCGCCGCCTCCACAGCCTGCCAGACGAAGGTCGGCACGAAGGACGAGGTATTCTTTGTGGCGTTCCTTCACGGCAAGGCGTTGGAGCCGCGTTTTGGCGAGTTGCTTGAGATACTTGAGGATATACTTGTCAGCCCGGATTTGACAAATAAGAAGCTGATTAAGGAGCTGTTGCTTGAGGAGCGTAATTCGCTGAATTCGTCGATCATCCACTCCGGCCACAGTTTCGCGATCTCGGACGCGGCGGCGCGCCTGTCCAGAAGCCGCAAGCTCGACGATATGATCGGCGGCATAACGCAGTTGCGCTTTTTGGACGAGATAGTCAAAAACGAGGGCTACGACTTGGCGGAGAGGGCTTGCCGGAGTTTGCACGATGTTATGATAAACCGCAGAACCTGCGTGGTGTCGATGACCGCCGGCGACCCGTCGAAATTTACGGGTCGGCTTGAGCCGCTCATCGGCAATCTGCCGTCGCAGGCGAAAATAGGGGAGAGGTTTCAAGACGTCGCGCAAGGCCACAGCGATGAATGGCTGGAACTCTTCTCAAACGCCGACGCCTTCGCCCGCCGCGAGGCCGACAGCCCTGCGACGAGCTACAAGGGCATAGAGATCAACTCGGCGGTAAACTTCACCGCCCGCGCTTGGAGGCTGCCGGATACGGATGCCGCCGAGAAGGGCCGCACGTACCTGCTGTCGCGTAACCTGTCGACCGGCTACCTCTGGGACAAGGTGCGCGTGGAGGGCGGGGCGTACGGGGGGATGTCCGGCATGTCGGTGAGCCACCCGGTCTTCTCGTGCGCCTCCTACCGCGATCCGAACCTCGAGTCCACGCTGGCGCACTTCGTAGGCGGTCTGAACGATGCCGCCGGGCCTATCCCCAAAAAATTGGTCGATCAGTCCATAATCGGAGCTATAGGCCGCATAGACCAGCCCAAGCCCCCGCATACGCTCGGATTCTCCAAAACAATGGAAATCCTGTCCGGCAATACCGAGGAGTACCGCCAGCAGTTCAGGGAGGCGGTGTTGGGCGCCACGCCTGAGGATATGAAACGCGCCGCGGAACGGGTATTGGCCGCAAATGAATCGGCGGTAACCGTGCTAGGTTCGTCGGCGGCGCTCGACAAGGCGCAGTGGGCCGGGATCAAGTTCGAGAGGGAGAAGCTCATCCCGTAGGGATTTTTATTAAAGATTTTGCATTAATCGGTAAAAAAGTATATATTATTTAATGGTAATGGGTTGTAAGGTATATTGACTAACGAAAGGATGTTATCCATGAACCTCAAATCCAAACCCTCGTTTTTGCTGTTTACGGTCATAACGATCACGGCGTGTATCCTTTTTATGGCCACCTCCGCAGCCGCACAGCATGACGACAGGGCGGTTGTGCGCTTAATATTGGAAAAGAGCGGTTTGAAGGACGTGGCCGTGGAAAATGTGGCCGAGTTTAGCCGCGACGGCTCCCGCGTTATCGTGCTCAACCTCAACAAACGCGGAATCGACGGCGTCAGTATCGCCACGTTTCCCGTAGAGATATTCAAGCTCACCGCCCTGCGGGGGCTTTTCCTAAAGGGCAACGCTCTCAGGGAGATCCCGCAAGAGATAGGCACCCTCTCGGAATTGATCGAACTCAACCTCGCCGACAACCTCGAATTGGGCAGGCTTCCCTCGGGGATCGGCAACCTGAAAAACCTCAGAAAGCTCGATATCCGCTACTGCGGATTGACCGACCTTCCGTCGGAGGTCGGCAACTTGAAGAATCTTGAGTCTCTGCAAATGTGGGGCAACGGCTTCATCGAACTGCCGTACTGCATCACCGAGCTAACAAACCTCAAGGAACTCTACCTGAAGAACAATAAGTTGACCAAGATACCCTACGACATGATAAAAATGGACAATCTGAAGTACATAGATGTCCAACTGAATTACTTATGCAACCTCTTACCGGAGGTCGAAGCGTGGTTGATGAGCAGGGACAGGAGGTATAAGGATCACCAATACTGTGATAATGTCAAGAAATGATATGTTTTTTTTCAGCCATGCTTCCCGGTCTCTACGGCTATGGCTTTGAACTCTTCCCGTTTTAGGAAGAACACCTCCGCGATGTTCGGGTCGAAGTGCTTGCCGGACTCCTGCATTATGGTGTTTACTGCCATGTCTGGGGAGAAGGGCTTTTTGTAGGGCCGCGTGGAGACGAGGGCGTCGTAGACGTCTATGATCGCCATGATGCGCCCGACAAGGGGGATCTGCAACCCCGCAAGCCCGTAGGGATAGCCGCTGCCGTCCCAGCGCTCGTGGTGGTAGCTGACAAAGAGGCGCGCGTACTGCAAAAATTCCTCATCGCCGGTCTTTGTCACTATTTTGTCTATGATCCGCTCGCCCTCCCTTACGTGGCTCTTCACTATGGCGAACTCCTCCGGGGTGAGCTTGCCTGGTTTGTTCAGTATCACGTCGGAGACGGCGATCTTCCCTATGTCGTGCAGCCGCGCCGAGGCGACCATGGTGTCAATGTCCCAGTCCGCCATCTCGTCCGCGTAGACGCCGTTGGCCTTAAGCGCCTCTATGAGCACCCTTATGCACCGGGAGGTGCGGTCAATGTGCCCGCCGGTGGTCTCGTCCCGGCACTCGACGATATCGGCGAGGACGGAGACGATCCCGTTTTTAAGGCGCAGAAGCCTTGAGGTGCGCCTCTTTATCAGGTCGTCGATACGCAGGTGCGCCTCCACCCGCCGGAGCAGCACCGCCTGGGAGAAGGGCTTGTTGATGAAGTCCACGATCCCGGCCTCAAACGCGTGCGCCTCGGTCTCGGCGTCGCCGTAGGAGGTCATGAAGATAACCGGAACGGACGCCGTACGCGTGTCGGAGTATAGTTTGTCTAGAGTGGCGAAGCCGTCCATCTCCGGCATTCGGATATCTAGGAGCACCAAGTCGGGGGTGACAGTGTCTACCAGCTCAAACATCGCCGCCGCCGAGGTAAGCGCGAAAACACGGTAGCTCGCCTCAAGCGCTTGCTTTACCATGTCCAAGTCCACATCACAGTCGTCAACGACAAAGATTGTTTCCATCACAAGCGCCCTTCACATTATTGAAAATGGTTCCCCCCGGGCGGCTGACCGCGCCGTACGCCGTCGTCACACCGGTTATTGGTCACGGAGCGGCCTATAACGCGGCATAACATATATAAATATAATATAATGCAACTTGGTATGGTATAATAATTTGTGATGATTTTTTAATATTATGAAAAATTTACAAAAACCTACCTCAAAACAAGAATATATACTCCCCGCCGGCGCCCTTCTCATACCTCTCGAAGTAATAACCGTTGTGCAGCCTGTTAAAGTATATGACGCTCACCCCGAAGCCGCGCCCAGCTTTCCGCAGGATAACCCCGGCCGACACCTCCGTTCCTAAGTTGTTTTTGACCTGCCTCACGTTTTCTAAGCGTATCAACGCGTACGGGGACAGCTCGCCGCCTAAGACGCCGTACGGCGACGGCGGCTGCAGCAATACCGACAAATCCGCTCGGTAAACCAGGTTCTTTTGCGCGACCACGTGGTAGTAGTAGCCGAAACCCGCGCCGAATTCCGCCAGCTCCCCGAAAGGCTTGTAGTAGACCTCGCCGCGCGCCATCTCCGCCGACACGGAGCGCACCCCCAGCCCGACCCTAATCCTAACGGAGTCGTCTTGGCCGGTATGCGACGTAACGGTGTCTTTCGTAAGCACTATAAGGGTGTCCTTTTTGTGGCCGTCCGCTATATGCGCCGATACGTGGTGGATGGGGTAGAGTCGCCACGAGAGCTTTTCGGATACCGTGCCGGAAAGGTGCAACGCTATAAGGGCGTAGAAGTTGTCGACCGGAAACCGCGCGTTGCTGGTAGGCCGCATGCTGATGTTCGCGGTCGCGTTTATGCCGATGAGTATGTCCTTGCCGTATCGGTTGTCTTGATCATTCCCGGCGTCAACGCCGTCGGCGCCGCCGGTCTCCCCGAAGCGGTACCCGGCTGCGTGAAAGTCCACGCCGAAGCGCCCGCGGACGTAGAAGGTATCGCTCTCGACCCCCGTGTGCAGCATTTGGCTGAACGGCATGGTCTCCGCGCTAAGATTCTTCGCTGGTTTCGGGAAGAGCAAAAAATCGCCGGCAAACGCCGGCAGGGTGGCTATGGCTGCAATTGCGGAGATCAGGGCGGCAAAGCGCATGTTTCCTCACATTCGGCGTATCAAGACCCGTTACGGGCCGGTTGTCAACAAAAGATCTGTTTCCTAAAACACTATCCGCCGGATTTTTTGAAAAGATTGAGCTTCCGCGTCCGCGAGCTGTGCTTTAGTTTTTTTATGGCCTTTTCTTTGATCTGCCTGACCCGCTCCCGGGTCAGCTCAAAACGGATTCCGATCTCCTCTAGCGTGTAAGCGGTCTCCTCGCCGATCCCGAAGTACAGCCTGACGACCTCGCGCTCCCTCTCCGAGAGCGTCTCGAGGACGGTGTCGACCTCGGAGTGCAGGGATATGTTCAACACGCCGTTGTCGGGGCTTTCCGCGTGTTCGTCCGGCAGGAGGTCTAAGAGCTTCGAGTCGTCGCCGCTCTGCAACGGGGCGTCTAGCGAGAAGTGGCTGTTGCCTATCTTAACCGCCTCTTGCACGTCGTGAGGCTCTATGCGCAGTTCTTCGGCAATCTCGTATACGTTCGGGATGCGGCTGAGCTTCTGTTCGAGGCGGCTCTGCACCATCCCGATCTTGTGGATTGCGCTGACGCGGTTGAGCGGCAGCTTCACGATGCGCGACTGCTCCGCCAAAGCCTGCAGGATTGCTTGCCGTATCCACCACACGGCGTAGGAGATGAACCGGAAGTTCTTTTTTTCGTCGAACCGCTTGGCGGCCCGGATCAGCCCCAGGTTCCCCTCGTTTATAAGGTCCACCAAGGGAAGCCCCTGATTCTGGTAGTTGCGGCTCACGCTGACCACGAAGCGCAGGTTGGATTTGACAAGCTTGTCGAGCGCCAGACGGTCGCCGTCGCGTATGCGTCTCGCGAGGTCGGCCTCCTCCTCTATGGGCAGTGTCTTGTACTTGCTTATCTCCTTGAGGTAGAGGTTGAGGGATGACCCGTCGTCCGCAATCATGCGGTACGGCGCCGCCTGCGACTCTTTGGTATTTGCGGTCATATATACCTCTACGGTGCGCCCGTAATGTATATTTATGGTTTCGGATTTGTATTTTGAGAAGTCATAGTTACCATATCTAATATTTTATAGCTTCGCCGCCGAATTTTCAACTTATTTGGTAAAATATTTTGATAAAGGATTACGCGGTATGTTCGGATATGGCTTGACTTTAGGGCATTTTAGATATGCGTTTGAAAAAAAACGCTATTCCAGGCAGCTTACAAACAGTGTAAGGTGAATAAACGTAACAGGAGTAATGACATGAGGTTAGTTGTTAGCAAGTTTGGCGGCAGTTCTGTGGCGTCGAGTGAGAAAATCAAGCATATTGTCGAAATTATACGGCAAGACGCCGGACGTCGCTGCATAGTCTTGTCGGCCCCCGGCAAGGGGCCCGACGCGGGCGTCAAGGTGACCGATCTCCTGATAGAGGCTGTTAACCGCGCCATCGGCAAGCAGAGCTACGCGGAGCCGCTAGCCGCGGTGAGGGAGCGTTTCTCAGCTATCTACAGGCCGCTCGGCCTGAGCGCCGCGGTGCTCGGCGATGTTTTGGACGACTTGTATGCCCGCCTGAGTTCCTCCGTCAATCACCCCGGCAAGTTCAGGGACTTGGTGGTGGCCGCCGGCGAGGACATCAATTGCCGCCTCTTCGCCGCCTACCTGAACACGGTCAACCTAAAGGCGAAGTACGTGAATCCGAAAGAGGCCGGGCTTACGGTGACCCCCGTCTTCGGCGACGCCCAGCCGCTCCCCGAGGCGGCGGCGAATCTGGCGTCGCTCAAAGACGTGTGCGCCGACGCGGCGGTCGTCTTCCCCGGTTTCTTCGGCTACACCGCCGACGGCGATGTGGCCACCTTCAGCCGCGGCGGATCCGACCTCACAGGCGCCATCTTGGCCGAGGCGGTCGACGCCGACGAGTACGAAAACTGGACGGACGTGGACGGCATCTTCAGCGCCCACCCCCTAATGGTCGATTCGCCCGAACCTATATCCGCGCTGACCTACAAGGAGATGCGGGAGCTTTCCTACATCGGCTTCAACGTCCTGCACGAGGAGGCCGTGCGCCCGGTGATGAGAAAGAAAATCCCGATCAGGTTGCGCAACACAAACAACATAGAAAACAAGGGGACGTTGATTGTCTCCGAGAGGTTGCCCGATGTACGCGATATAGTCGGCATCGCCTCCGGCGGCGGGTATTGCAGTTTCACTATACAAAAATTTTTGATGAATCGGGAAAAAGGTTTCGGTCGGCGCCTTTTGTCGATATTCGAGGGGTTGAACCTCTCCTACGAGCACTGTCCGTCCGGGGTAGACACAATCTCGGTAATTCTTGATCAGGGCCAGTTGAAATCCGATCCCGAGAATGTCAACAGAATCATCCGCGCCATCGACGAAGAATTGATGCCGGACGAACTGCGGCCCGAGTACAACATTGCGCTGGTGTCTGTGGTGGGCGAGGGCTTAACCCACAAAATAGGCGTATTGGCGACGGCCGCGAACGCCCTGTCAAAAGCCGGTGTGAACATCAAAATGGTGAACCAAGGAAGCAGCGAGATCAGCATGATCTTCGGGATAGACGCGGCGGATGAGAAGAAGGCGGTCAACGCTTTATACAATGAATTCTTTTGACTAGGATTTTAGGATTTAAAGGCTCTGGATCGCTTCGCTATAAAGACCCGCCGCCGCGCCCCTTCACGGGGCGGCTGTATACAATATATATTGTGCGCACCAAAGATAGGTCTTTTTTGCGGGACGCTCTGTGACCGAAACCCATAATCAATCGCGGCTTCTGACTATGATTAAACGGGTTAAATGACGGCATACGCCCACCGCCCGACCCCCAAAAACCGCGTTTTTACCCCCGCCAGCCCACTTTTTTCACTTTTTTTCACTTTTTTTTAACTTTTTTTCACTTTTCTCTTGACTTTCTTCGCCCGCCATAGTACATTACTATACAATAGCGGCGACGATGCCGCGAAAAACACGGTGTCCGCTTGGGGGAGACGGCTGACGTGATCTATATAACTATATTATATTGATCGAAAGAGACCGACCCCATTATGCTGGTAACCCTGGCATTACCGACTGCAACAGCGCTGATTCTGTCCGTATTGATTATCTCCGCAACGCTCGCTCGGAGCGGACGCCTTGCCGACGCTTTCGGCACAAATGAATCCGTATGTAATCCTAGCCCCCCCCCCCCCCATATATATATTATCTATATGCACTAAGTATATATTGTGTGTACATCAAAGTACCTGCCTACACAAGAAAGCCCCGCCCTTCGACTACGCTCAGGGACCGTCTGTTAAGGTCAACCCACGCCCCCGCCTTTTCGGGAGGCGCCCAATGAAAATCCAAATAAACCGGCTCAATCATCTCAACACCGCCTCCCAATCAAGGATTTTCATAATCCCAAACGGGTATTTTAACCCCCACGCGCCGCATTTCGAGAGCGCCCCTCTATTTCTTGCAAATTCCAGCGTCTCCTCCACCTCGGCAAGCCTCTTGGCCTTCTCCTCCGGCGACGCCGACCGCTTGGCCTTTATCATCTTCACCGCCTTCGCGGCCAAGACCTCCACCTCTGCGAGAGGCACTACCGTTCGTTTCGGCTCGGACGTGTCACTGACCGCCGCCGACACCTTCTTGACCGGCTTCACCGCCGCCGACACCTTCGACCGCTTCTTGACCGACTTCACCGCCGACACCACCGACGCCGACGCCTTCTTAACCGGCTTCGACCGCGTACCGACCTTCGTTGCCTTGTTCATATATGGCTCCTTTGCGCTTATTGTGATAACTACGATAATAACCTTAAATATAATTCATGGACGCGTACCGACGCAAACGGACGCGCCCGGAAACCTTAACACGAGGAGAGGCTATCGATAAAGACCGTCTGAATTAGGTCAACATCAAAAGCACCACCCCAGGCGATACGCGCCACCCCTCTTAGGAGGGACCCCAGTTTAACGCATATCAGCGTTTTATGACAATGGTGTTGATGTTGACAGTGTTTTAAAAAATCTTTTAAAGCCTTTAAAGTCAAAATCTTTAAATCTTTAAAATCTTTTTTAGACGAAGCCTTCGGCTTCATAGATATATGCGGGGCTAAACCCCGCATATTCAGTCAAAATCAAAAGACTTTCTGGATTGCTTCGTCGCTTCGCTCCTCGCAATGACCGTCATTGCGAGCGAAGCGAAGCAATCCAGTGTGTTGACGTTGACTTTGATGTTGACGTTGACTGAAGTTCGGGGGTTTAGCCCCCGAACTATCTATGAAAGGCGCGTAGCGCCTTTCGTCTAAATATGAATTTGATTTAAAAGATTTTGATTTTAAAAGACTTTGATTTTAAAAGATTTTAAAGAATTTGTATTGCCTGGGGTGGTGCCTTTATAATATGTCAAATCTAGTCCCTCCCCAAGGTGCGTCCATTAACCATTACATTATTTAACCATTTTAAGGAGGATGTACTAACATGAGTACACGTATTTTCTGTAATTCCACATTCAGGATGTCGGCGGCTCTCTGGGTCGCCGTAATGCTGTGCCTCACGCTCGCTACCGGAGTAGCGGCGGCCTCGTATACGGTAACTATCACAGGCGACGGGACAAACGCGGTCGGCGCGGGGAGTTACGCGGCGGGGGCTGCGGTCTCCGTGAACGCGGGACATCACCCTAAAGGGTTGCCGTTTCGGGTTTGGACTTCGCAAAACGACAGCGTGAAATTCTCGGACGCTTATAGCGAAAAAACTACGTTTGTTATGCCGGAAAGAGACGTTACGGTGACGGCGGAGTTTGGGGGGGTGGGGAAAAGATTGGCAAGCGCGGAAGAGGAGGACTCTATAGAGTACGGTGATGAAAAATACGGGTGGGTGACGATAGGTAGTAGAAAGTGGATGACTAAAAATCTGAATTATCAGCCGGATTCGGGGAATTCTTGGTGCAATGGGACTGCGGATAGTTGCGTAAAATACGGTAGGTTGTATGATTGGACGACTGCGATGGGTCTAGAGAAATCTAATAATACGAAAAGATGGGGGCCTGTTGGAAATTTCGTAGTACACGGCGGGATTTGCCCTGCCGGTTGGAGAATACCGAATAAGAATGATTGGGAAGCGTTGGTGGCGGAGGCGGGTACCAATCCGGGGGCTAAACTGAGAGCGAAGTCAGGTTGGAGTTCAAACACGGGTACGGACGACTATGGATTTGCGGTGTTGCCCGGCGGATCCTACAATGCCGAAAATAAAACATTCATAAACAAGGGCGTTGGCGGATTCTGGTGGATGAGTACAGAAGCGAATGTAACCGATGCCTTTTTCGTGAGAATAGACGCAAACAATGCAATTTCAACCACCACCTTCATGAGGAAAGATACTCGCGGGTTCTCGGTGAGATGTGTAGCGTTTGCTCAAAAGTACACGGTTAATATCATTAGGAAAAATGGCACAAGCGAAATCGAAGAATATGATCCGGGCGAGACAGTTACAATAACTGCGGGGACGGCGCCTGAAGGGATGATGTTTACAGTGTGGTCGACAGAAAGTAAAGGTGTGACATTTGCCGGAGAAGATGTGTATAAGACTACGGTTTCATTTGTCATGCCCGAAAACGATGTTACGTTGACGGAGGTATTCGGGCGCGCGGTCACGTTCACGGATAGCAGAGACGGTAAATCATATAGGTCGGTAAAAATGGACGGCAAGTGGTGGATGGCTGAAAATCTGAATTATAATACGGGAAAAGAAGCGTCTCTGTGCGATGGGTCAGCAACAGATTATTGTGGTAAATACGGGAGGCTATACGATTGGACGACCGCAATGAATACGGATGAAGAGTATAAAACCGGTAAATGGGACGGTGATGTCGTTAAACATCAAGGTATTTGCCCTGCCGGCTGGTATTTGCCGGATACCGCGATATGGGCGAAAATGATTGAAGATTTGGGCGGTTCTGAATTAGCGTCTGTGAAGTTAAGACGAATAGGCGCTTGGAACGCCTCTGTGGGGGGCGGGACTAACGGAGCGGATGTATTTGGATTTTCGGCTCTGCCGGGAGGATTTAATGATTGGAAGAGCGGAGACACGAAGGGATGGGGATATTGGTGGTTGGTTAATGATGATATCAATGACGGGAACTGGGCGTACGATGTGCAAATGATGAGCAACAGTGTGGCAATAGAAAGAAGAAATAAGAATTGGAAAATATCTGTAAGGTGTGTGGCGGACAAGTTACCTGTCGCCAAACCCACGGTTGAAACTAGAACCTTCGATTGGACGGGCAGTCCGATAAAGTTAGGCATTGCGGAGCACATAGCGTACAACGTGGAAGACGGTGAAAAGACAAACGCTGGCGATTACACCGCCAAAGTCATTTTAGTAGACACGGCGAACTACGTATGGTCAGACGGCACGAAAGACGTTTTGGAAATTTCGTGGGAGATATTGCCCGCGACGGGAGAATTCGTCACGAAAGAAATTAACGCGACATATTCGACCGGTCTGAAACTTTCCCATTTGACCCTGCCCGACGGCTATGCTTGGGACAGCACGAAGATTGACCCCGACACTATCCATTTGCACGCCGGCTACGGTCAGCCGTTCGCGGCTTTCTACACCGACCCTGACAGCAGCCACACCGCGGCAAGCGGCGACATTACCGTGAACGTGGCAAAAGCGCCGACCGGTTTAACCGCGGCCCCGCCGGAGATACAGGTGATTCAAGAAGGCATGACCGGCCCCAGAACCTTTGACTTGTCCGACATCGTGCTAACGCCGACCGACCACGGCAAGTTGAGTTACTCGGAGGGTGATATAATAGACACCGGAAAAATATTAAAGAACGCCCCGACCATCACCGGAGACAAATTACTTAATTATCAGGGCAGCGGCAAGTCCGCCGGCACGGCGACGCAGGTAGTCGTCATTGCAAGCGACAACTATGAGGACATCACCGTCGTCGTAACCTTTGAGGCGACGCCTCAAGTTACATACGCCGTCACGGTAGACAGCGGCGCGGCGGTATACAGCCGTTATCCTGAGGACGCGGTTGTAACAATTACCGCCAGCCCCGGTTTGCCCGGCAGAACCTTTGACGAGTGGACGACCGCCGACGGCGTAACCTTCGCGGACGCCGCCGCGACGCCCACTACGTTTGCAATGCCGCCCAAAGCGGTAAGGGTAACCGCCGCGTACAGAGACACTATATATACAATAACGTTCATCACCGACGGCGGCGCGGTCTCCCCCGATTTCGTAAAGACTGTCGCCGGCAGCGGCAAACCCGCCTCTTTGCCCGCGCCGACGAAAACCGGCTACACATTTGCCGGTTGGTATTTGACGGACGCTAGCGTAGCAAGCGTAGATACGAGTTGGGCGTTTAGCGCCGACGCCGCGCTCATTGCCCGATGGACGCTCAACAGATACACCGTTACATGGAACGAAAACGGCGGTACGCCCGTTCCCGAGCAAAAGTACGTCAATCACGGCGAGAGCATAGCCGCCCCCGAAGCGATGACGAAGACCGGCCACGCTTTCGGCGGCTGGTATACCGATTCCGATTTCACACCGGCGTCGGCGAAGACGTTACCGATAACTAACGTAACGGGAAACACGACGCTCTACGCGAAGTGGACGATAAACACTTACAGCGTAACGTGGCACACAAACGGCGCGACGCCCCTCCCGCTGACGTCGTTTGTCAATTACGGCGGCAGCATAACCGCCCCGCCGATAGCGGTGGCAAAGACGGGTTACGTTTTGGAGAGTTGGTGCCTCGACAGCGGTTTGACGGTAGCGGAGGTGTTCCCGATAAGCGACGTGACGGCGGCTGTGAACCTCTACGCTAAGTGGACGCCGGTTTATACGGTAACGTTCAACCCCAACAGCGGCACGGTAGACCCTGCGTCCGGCAAAACCGGCGCGGGGGGAAAATTGGCGTCGCTGCCCGAACCTACGAGGGACGGTTACAAGTTTGACGGCTGGTTCACGGAGTTGACGGACGGCGAGGCGGTAACAATTAATACTGTGTTCGGCACGAACTCCGTTATCCACGCCCGTTGGACGCTTATTACCTACACGATAACGTTCAACCCCAACGGCGGTTATTTGACCCCGGGCACACCGACATCCGTCACAATCGGCGCCGGCGGCGGAACGCTCGCGTCTTTGCCCACGCCCAAGCGCGACGGCGGCGGTAACGGCGCTGTCGGATACGCGTTTGACGGATGGTATACGGGGACGGGGACGGGCGGCACGCAGATAACAACGAGTACGGTATTCAATAATTTCGCAATTCTCTATGCTCATTGGAAACCGCTCTACAAAATATCGTTCATCGTCGTTGACGGCACGGTAGCACGCGCCGCCGACACGACCGACGCCGACGGAAGACTCGCGTCGTTGCCCACGCCCACGTCCAGCAGGAACGGCTACGCTTTCAGCGGTTGGTACACGGAGATTACGGGCGGCACGAAGATAACGACGGGCACGGTATTCACGGCGACCGCCACTCTCTACGCTCAGTGGGTGCCCGTAGGCGTTTCTTTCACAATCTCATTCAACGCCAACGGCGGCACTGTCTCCCCCGCGTCCCGCGTAACCACCGGCAACGGGACGCTGTCGGCGTTACCCGCGCCCGCGAGAAGCGGCTACGAGTTTACCGGCTGGTACACGACGGCGTCGTCTTCTGTCGGTGTGGAGGTAACGACGGAGACAGTGTTCGAGGCGACCTCGACCATCTACGCCCGTTGGAAGCCTGTTTACACAGTAACGTTCAACGCCAACGGCGGCACGGTCTCTCCGGCGTCCGCTAGAGCGGAAGACGACGGGACGGTAGCCTCTTGGCCTGTGCCGGCGAGGGCGGGTTACGAGTTCAACGGCTGGTTCACGACGTCGGCGGCGGCCGGCGGCGCGGAGATAACGCCTGACCACGTGTTCACGGCGAACACTACGATATACGCGCGTTGGACGCTCGTGACGTACACGATAGTATTCGACCCCAACGGCGGTACGGTTTCCAAAACGTCCGACGTAACGGGAATAGGCGGCAGGTTAGCGTCTATACCTACACCGTCGTCAAGAACCGGTTACGTATTTGACGGCTGGTTCACGGAATCGGAAGGCGGCGCGAAAGTAACGACAAGCACGGCGTTTACCGGCGACGCGGTTATTTACGCCCATTGGTCGGCTATCTACACGATAACGTTCAACCCTAACGGCGGCACTGTCGCGACGACGACCGCCAAGACTGTTGCGGGCGGGAAACTCGCCTCATTGCCTACGCCGTTGACGAGAGCCGGGTACACTTTCGTCGGCTGGTTCACGGAGGAGGACGGCGGCACGCCTGTGACGACAAGCACGGTGTTTGACGCCGACGCTGTAGTCTACGCCCAGTGGTCGCTGTTCACCAAGGCGAAAGTAACGTTCAGCGCCGGGGCCAACGGTACATTGAGGGCATCCGTAGACGGCATACCGATTGCCACGGGCGATTCGATCGGCATCGGCAAGACCGTCGTGTTCACCGCTGTTCCCAGCAACGGTTACAAAGTAGCCCGTTGGACAATCAACGGCAAGGAGGAGGTCGTAACCACCGACACCTCGTGGTATATGCTCCCGAACCTGTCGAACACGACCGCCGTATCGGTGACGTTCGAGTCGAAGATTTCCGTAGCCTCGCCCGACCGAGAGATCCCGTCCGGCGGGTCGGTTGAGGAGACCGCCATAGTTCCTGTGAAGACGCTCCCCGGCGTTGTGACGGTAGGCCCGAACCCTGTAAGGTCGGGAAGCGACGCCGCGATCTACTGGACAGGCGGCAAAGCGGTCAGTGGCAGGTTGTCGGTGTTTAACGCCGTCGGTCAAAAAGTAGCGGCTGTTAATGTCAGCGGCGTTAACAAGATCGGCACATGGAGAGTAGGCGATGTCGCCGAAGGCACGTATTTGATCAAAGGCGTGCTGATGGATAAAAACGGAGTTAAGGTCGTGGTATCGCAGTTGGTTGGTGTTGTGAGGTAGTAAAGTCAAATTCTTTAAAATCTTTTTTAGACGAAGCCTTCGGCTTCATAGATATATGCGGGGCTAAACCCCGCATATTCAATCAAAGTCAAAAGACTTTCTGGATTACTTCGTCGCTTCGCTCCTCGCAATGACCGTCATTGCGAGCGAAGCGAAGCAATCCAGTGTTTTGACGTTGACTTTGACTGAAGTTCGGGGGTTTAGCCCCCGAACTATCTATGAAAGGCGCGTAGCGCCTTTCGTCTAAAAATGATTTAAAGACTTTGATTTTTTCATTTAAACATTTAATTAACAAAAGGAGAAAAATCCAATGAATTTCTTCAAAACCTACAAATGCGCCCTATTTCTCACGGCGTTGTTTTCTATTATCGCGGTTAGTTGTTCCGGGAAAGACAATCCCGCAGATACAGGCGGCGGCAATATTGTTTGCAAAGACAGCGAGGCGTGGATAATGGACGGTACGGATGGCGGTTACATTTTCAGGGAAAACGGCGATATGATCGCGGTCGAGGCGATGGCGGACGGGAGTTGGTACGGCTCAAAGGCCGGAACGTATTCCACCGCCGGAAACAAACTGACGGTCGTTGTCAGCGGCGAGACGGATACGATGACTTACAGCGTCTCCGGCGGCAAATTGACATTGTCCGGCAGCGGGGACACGATGGTGTTCACCAAGAGAACCGGCGTGTATGTCGATTTGTGAGAGTGTTTTTATTGAGAAAGAAACAGCGATGTATATTTCCGCAAAAAGAACGACGGCGATCATACCGGTCGCCGTCGTGTTGTGTTTAACCTTTGCCGCAGGGCCGCTGGCCGCGCCGCCCGACCGCGCCGCCGTTACCTTCCGCGCCGGTGCCGGCGGGACGCTTACGGCCGCCGTAGACGGCGTCCCGATAGTTTCCGGCGATTCGGTGGGTGTAGGCAAGAGCGTTGCGTTCACCGCGATTCCCGCCGCCGGATACGGCATCGCCTATTGGACGGTAAACGGCGCGGCTGTCGCAGACACCTCTATGCGCACGCTCTTGATGGGAATTTCAAACGCGGCCCCGGTCGATGTCGCGGTGTCGTTCGAGCGGACGTCGCCCTGCGCGGCGGTGACGTTCCGCGCCGAGGGCGGCGGTGCGCTTACAGCCTCTGTGGACGGCGTCCCGATCTCCTCCGGCGATTCGGTGGGCGTAGGCAAAAACATCGTATTCACCGCTGTCCCGCCGCCGGGTACCGCGCTCCGCTGGACGGTCAACGGGTCGGCGATTGCAGACACGTCCTTAGTGGATATGCTCATAGTGGGAATTTCAAACACCGCCCCGGTCAACGTCGCGGTGTCGTTCAAGCGGACGTCGCCCTGCGCCGCCGTAACGTTCCGCGCCGAGGCTAACGGTAAGGTGACGGCGGTCGTGGACGGCGTTCCGATCTCCTCCGGCGATTCGGTGGATGTAGGCAAAAACGTCGTATTCACCGCGGTTCCCGCCGCCGGGTACGTTATTGCCCGTTGGAGATCGAACGAGACGGAGATAGCAGATACCTCGACGCGCACGCTCATAGTTGGAATTTCAAACACGACCCCGGTAGACGTCGCAGTATCGTTCGAGAAATACGTAGAGCCGCCTGACACGTCGACAGTACCGCTCTCCGGCGTCTTGACGTTCGGCCCGAGTCCGGTGAGGTCTGGAGGCGAAGTGGCGATTTTCTGGGACGGCAACAAGGAGATAGGCGGCGAACTGCTGGTATTCAACGCTCTAGGCGATAAGGTAGACCGGATAAATGTCAACGGCGTAGGAAAGATCGGCGCGTGGGACACCAGAGGCGTAGTCAAGGGTACGTATCTGATGAGGGGTATGTTGAGGGATAAAGACGGGTTTAAATGCAGGGTGTTGATGTTGGTGGGGGTTGTGAGGTAGGGGCGGGTTGGTGGTGGACGTATAGGATGGGGACGTTGTGACGACCGTCATTGCGAGGAGCGAAGCGACGAAGCAATCCAGGGTTTTGACGTTGATTGTTGACTTTCTGGATTGCTTCGCTACGCTCGCAATGACGTCATTTACATAAATCGATCAAAAATTATCATTTATCGACTATGAAAACAAAATTTTTCTTTTCGACAGCAATATTGATTTTATTCGCGTCCGTCTCGTCGGCTCGAGATTCGACAGCCGTCCAGACGGATACGGCGGCGTCAGTACAGTTTGTAGATTTTACGGATGCGAACACCGGCGCCGAAATGGTTTTTGTCAAGGGCGGCACGTTTACGATGGGCTGCACCGCCGAGCAGGGCAACGATTGTTACCCCAACGAAAAACCAACGCGCCTCGTAACGCTCGGCGACTTTTACATATCGCGCCACGAGATTACGCAGAAGCAGTGGACGGCGCTGATGGGTTACAATCCCTCCGTATGGCAGGGGGACAACCTGCCGGTGGAGAATGTTTCGTGGGATTCGGTGAAGGTGTTTATCGATAAGTTGAACGCGATGATCGACACCGGTTATTGGGAGTACCGTCTGCCCACGGAGGCGGAGTGGGAGTACGCGGCCCGGGGCGGCGCCGGGAGTTCGGGCAGCGCGTTCTCCGGCGGCGGTTGGTATGGAGGCAACAGCGGCGGTCAGACCAATCCCGTCGGGAGCAAAGAGCCAAACGTTCTCGGCATATACGACATGAGCGGCAACGTGTGGGAGTTTGTCGGCGACCGGTACGGGGATTACGACACGTCGGCGCGGATCGACCCGTCCGGCCCGGCGTGGGGAAATTACCGCGTGATGCGCGGCGGCGGCTGGTCGAGCGGCGCGAAGGCCTGCCGCGTCTCCCGCCGTATGAGCGTATCGCCGCTCTTCAGCAGCAACGACGTGGGCTTCCGCTTGGCGATCGGGGCGCGAAAGAGAGTATCGGTATCGCAACAGGTGTCGCAATTGGCGATGATAGAGCCGACCTACGTAAAAAAAATGATAAAAGACGAACTCCCGCCGCGTATGCCGGCGAAAGATTCGACATTTAAAACGGAAATGTCGCAGGGTTACGTGCATAAGTGGGAGAAGGAGATAAGCGTAGGGATCGGCGGCTTTTACGTCGGCGATTACGGTGGAGGGATAGCGTGGTCAAACCGGGAGGAATTGGCGATGCCGTACAGCGGCGGCGGGATGTATTTGTTCGCGGACGCAGCGTACGCCGAAGTTTCCGCAGGATACTCCGGCGGCGGCGGCAAATGGGAAAGTCAAGACGTCAGAAATGAAAATTACCTGCCCGAGATGTCGCGATCATACATTAATGTAGGCCTACTGCTGAAGTATCCGGTTGGATTGATCTGGGGAAGCGTTTTCCCTCTGATCGGTATTGATTATGAGGCGGCCGTGTCAGGAAAACTAGAATACAAAAACGGCAACGTTTACAAATTTGACAAAGAAAATTGGCGGTACAATGCAAGCGTCTTAAACACCTTATGGTTGAAATTCGGTTGCGGATTTAATATAAATATAAACGTAATCCCAAACGCCTACCTGCGCTTCGAGGCGTTATACGGTTTTCGGACGGAAAACACGTTCGAGAAGTCCGACGCGGGTTTAAATTACGCGAAAACGAGGCAGGGTCACGGATTGACTTGCAGGGTAGGGGCGGGGCTTAAACTTAAGGAGTGGCCATGACGTATAAAATCATCTTTCGGACAGTATCTCTTTCAGCAACAGCCGTATTACTGATATGCGCCGGTTGCGCCGATTTCGGCATCGGCGGCGGCAACGTCAATCCCGACTACGGGGTGAACGCCTACCTAAGCACGTTTAACCCCGTTCTCCGCGTCCAAGCCTCCCCGTCCAACGGCGGCAGGGTATCGGTGTCTCCGCCGCCTCCTAATAGCGATGGAACTTATAGATACGGAGACGTCGTCACCGTGAAGGCCGTACCCAACACCGGCTACGCATTCGAGGAGTGGTCAGGCGCGGCGGCGGACGCGGTTGAGTCAGTGCAAATCGTCATGGACGGCGACAAGTCGCTGACCGCTAATTTCAAACCCAAAGATACCAACCCCCCAAAAAAGCCCTATCTTTGACGCGCGCAATATATATTGTATACAGATGTATTTTACCCGTCAGTTTCACCTTTTTTTATGGCGTGCGGTCTCCGGTTTGTCTCCAACGCGCCGCCATAAGAAGTTGTAACTGTCTTATTTTTCAGTGTATTAGCGAAACGGCCTTAAAACAGATTATATGATTTAATGGCTCTGGATCGCTTCGCTACGCTCACAATGACGTCATTGGCTTCGCCGAGATAAACAAGTTGCGAGGAGCGAAGCGGCGAAGTAATCCAGAAAAAGGGATTAGAAAACAAATTATAGGATTAAAATATTAAAAAGACTATGGGAAAATTTAACTGCTTAGCCCTAACGGCCCTAACCGCAACAATAATAACGATCGGTTGCGGCGGTTCCGCCACCAAGGTTGTTGTCGACCCCGAATACAAAAAGCACTTCGCCATCGACGCGACGCTGGCCGTGGCCGTAATCGACAACGCCCCGCAGTCCATCTACTTCGGAGACCTGAAAAAATCGCTGGGCCACCCGCCGACCGACAGTACCGACGCGGAGATATTGTTGTGGCGGTTCTTCCGCGAACGCTTGGTGAAGCACCTCCATAACGAGGTCGACGTCAAAGAAGCGTTTATGGCGGAGACCGTCCGCGACTATCTGGTGACTAAAGAATCCGTATCCACGGCGGACGAAAACATCACCGTGGAGATACCCGACCTAGGCACGAAGGTCAAATTCGCGGAGAATAAGGAAGCGTCGCTGGTGCTCTTCTTAGACAAAGTGCGCATAGGCACCGAGACCGACCCCTACTACCAAGAGCGAGCGAAACAGGGCCTCTACACCGGCATCCCGAGGAAGTTAGTGCTCTTGGCAAGTTTCATCCTTTGGGACAACCGCGAACTTAAGCCTATATGCTACGGTCGGGTGAAAACGATTACGCCCATATATCGCGAGGAGGCCACAATCGAAAATTGGGACGAGATTATAAGAGACTTCGTAAGGGCGGCTTTCGAACCCACCGGTTTTTGCAGGCGTGACGACATGGGGAAGATGTGACACGGTCGGATGTTAAGTAGTTTCTTTTTGACGGCGACGCTCCCCATATACTATATTACTACAGTAGTTATATAAGACTACGGTAACTTACGTAAACAATGTCGCCGGCAGCTTGTTTTGCGGCTTCTGCGAAAACGGTTCTAAATATGCAGCCATGTTACAAAAAAGGAGTTTTTAGGTGAAAAGAGTGAATTTTCTTCTGCTCACGGCGTGGATTGCCGTAATGACCGCGTCCGCCGCCTTAGCCCAAATGAAATACGTGGCGGTCATAGAGACAGAAGTTGATGCGGCGTCCGGCGTGTCCGCCGATCTGAGCGCGGCTGAGGTGAGACAGATAACCGCCGAACTCCGCCGAGAAGCCGTCAAAAACTTGCCGAACGGCAAATACAACATCATGACCACGGAAACCGTTTACGCGCAGGGTAGCGCCGTCCTGGAAGAGTGCGCCGAGGAGAACTGCGTCATTGCCCTCGGAAGCAGAATAGGCGCGGACTACATAGTGCGCGGGACTGTAAGCAAATTCAAAACGTGGCTTACCCTATCTATCGAAATCTATGAAACCGAAAACGGAAACTTAGTAGCCTCATCAGAGCCGATCCGCTCCGAAAACGCGGCGGAACTCCTGATGTTAGCCGCCGCTACAAGCGCCGACATGTACAAGGCGTTTGTGGATTCGCGTGACGCCGTGCGGAAACCGCCGATAAAGTTGGAACCAGAACCGGAACCGGAACCCCCTAAACCGACCGCGCCGAAACCTAACGCCGGACTTGTACAAGAACCCCAAGCGAAAAAGCGCCATACAACGGCGGCGGTAGGCTTAGACGCCCTCGGGGCGGGATTGTTCGTGTACGGGATTATTGAGGACGGTAACATAAAAAAGTATGCGGACAACGGAAAGTACAAAAGCCGCGATGAGTACAATAGCGCCAAGAAATCAGGGACGAACCGTAATATAGGGTATATACTCGGCGGCGCGTTTCTTTTAAGCGGAATATCGGTTCATATATTTTTCTGAAAAGCCTGAAAAGCCTTAAAATCTTTTAAATCTTTAAAATCTTTTTTAGACGAAGCCTTCGGCTTCATAGATAAATGCGGGGCTGAACCCCGCATTTTCAATCAAAGTCAAAAGCCTTTGACTTTATCTTTTGACTGAAGTTCGGGGGTTCAGCCCCCGAACTATCTATGGAAGGCGAAGCCTTCCGTCTAAAAAAGAATTTGATTTTAAAGACTTTGATTTTAAAAGATTTTGAGGAACATATATTTTTCTGAGACGGCGGAGGACGAAAATGACGGATTCGAGAATTGTTCGGCGTTACGTCAGCGGATTGTTTTTCCTTGCGGCGATGGTTTTCTGCGCGTGTACGCAGGTGCCGGAGTACTGCGCCGAGGGGGATGGTCCTTTTGACTTCACTAATTATCGCTGTGTTGGGGGCAAGGCATATCTGAAGACGTCTGATAAGCCGACGCCTGACAAGTACACGTTGACGGTCACTAAGAATTTGGATGGCGGCGGGACTACTACTCCGGCGAGCAGCCAGACGGGCATCACCGCCGGAACTTCGGTCAATCTTTCGACCACGGTGAATAGCGGTTATACGTTCAATAATTGGACGGTAACTGCCGGTAGCGGCACAATCACCAACGCTACCAGCGCTACCAACGCGTCTGTGCTCGTGAAAGGGAACGTGACCGTTACTGCCAATTTCACGCAGAACTCTACTGGCGGGGGCGAATCATACGATTATGTTGAGATAGGCGGTAAGAAGTGGATGAAGAATAATCTGAATATAGAGACGGCGGATTCTTGGTGTTATAAGGATAATCCTGATAGCTGCGCGAAGTATGGCAGGTTGTATACTTGGTACGCGGCGAAGACGGCATGTGATTCGATTGGGTGGAAGTTGCCAACGTCGCAGGAGTGGAGTGATTTGGTTGAGGCCGCAGGAGTTGATGCTGGTAGGCCGCTGAAATCGAAAAGTGGTTGGATTACTGATACTTATAATGGCAAAGGTAATGGTTCTGATATTTTTGGGTTTTCGGCCTTGCCTAGCGGCTACCGCCACACCGATGGCAGTTTCGACAATGTCGGCAAAATCGGCAGCTGGTGGACGGCTACGGAGTACTCTAGCGCTACCGCCTACCTCCGGTACATACGTAACAATTTCGACGACGTGCCCGAGAGCAACGGCGACAAGGGCTTCGGCTATTCGGTGCGTTGCGTTAAGGAAGATTGACAGTCCCCCCGCTCCCAAAGGGCGGCCAATCCCCGCCCTTCACAATAAATTTGACTTCCCCATCTCCGAGTATTATCTTATATATTGATCTAAATCTTTAACCTTTCCCCTTGCGCAAATATTAGTTTATTCATACCATGAAAAAGAAGCTCTACCTCGTAGCCGGAGCAAACGGCAGCGGCAAGACCACATTGGCGCACGAACTGTTGCGCGAGGAAAAAGGGTTGATTTTCCTAAACGTCGATGAAACCGCCGTCAAAATCGGTGACCATGTGGGGTTGGCGTCCGGAAGAATTATTTTGACTGAAATTAATAGGACGCTGTCCGTCGGAAAATCGTTTGTACTGGAGTCTACCATATCTGGCAACTATCACAAGCGGGTTTTGACCGAGGCTAAAAAAATGGGTTATGAGGTAACTATGTACTATGTGTTTTTGGATTCCTATGATTTGAATCTCGAGAGGATAAAGAACCGCGTGGCGCTTGGAGGGCATAACGTGCCGGACGAAGATGTTATTAGGCGTTTTTATAAAAGTATTAGAAATTTTTGGGATATTATTAATATCGTGGATTTTTGGGAATTATATTATAATAGTGGCGCCGCTTGCGAACTAATTGCCAAAGGCAACGGCGACGTTATTTGTATTATTAACGATGACCAATATAACCGGTTTCAAGGAGGATTGAAGCAATGAAAAAGAAATATTATGAATTATCGGATAAAATGGCGCGTCTCGCCAACCGCGGCGCGCGCAAGGCCATTGAACGGGCGCATGCCGCAGGGCTTGCCGTTCCGTTTTCGATTAACGGAAAAATCGTATATCAACTCCCGGACGGCACAATAACGGACAAACGCCCGGAATACCATGAAAAGGCGGCGCTTTCTAACCCCCAAAACCCGCTTTAAACCATGCCCGAGGCCGGAATCGAACCGGCACGGCTCGTGAAAGCCAGGGGATTTTAAGTCCCCAGTGTCTACCTATTCCACCACCCGGGCCGAAACCGCAGAATTTTTAAAATAATATGGGTGCCGGCCAAAGTCAAAAAAATAAAAAACAAAAAAAATCAATTCCGCCTTGACAGCAGCGGTATCAATATATTATCTTATGTATAGTTAACAGATATGTATTATATTATATAAAATTTTTGATAATATTCACTGTCACTATAAACATTAATAAAGGAGTATGTATGGGAGTCTTCTCAAACAACGCCGAGTCGATCGGCAACACCCCGCTCGTGCGGCTGAACAGGGTGGTAGGCGGCGCCAAGGCCACGGTGCTGGCGAAGATAGAGGCTAGGAATCCGACCTTTTCGGTCAAATGCCGTATAGGCGCGGCGCTCGTTGAGGACGCCGAGAAGCGCGGCGTTTTGAAACCCGGCGTGTCGATTTTGGAGCCTACTTCGGGAAACACGGGTATTGCCTTGGCCTACGTGGCGGCGGCTAAAGGTTATCCCATAACCCTGACGATGCCCGAGACGATGAGCATAGAGCGGCGGCGCGTGCTGGCCATCTTCGGGGCGCATTTGGAGCTTACTCCGGGGGCGCAGGGTATGAAGGGGGCCATAGCGAAGGCGGAGGAGCTTAGGGCGGCGTCTCCGGACAAGTACTTCATCCCGCAGCAGTTTGAGAATCCGGCCAACCCGGCCATACACGAGAAGACTACCGGTCCGGAGACGTGGGAGGCCACGAACGGCGCGGTGGACGTCTTCGTCGCCGGCGTCGGCACGGGCGGGACCATCACGGGCGTTTCGCGGTATATAAAGAACACTAAGGGCAAGAAGATACTCTCCGTGGCGGTTGAGCCGGAGGAGTCGCCGGTGATAACCCAGACGTTGAACAAGCAGGAGGTCAAGCCCGGCCCGCACAAGATTCAGGGCATCGGCGCGGGTTTCGTCCCTAAGAACCTAGACCTGGGCTTGGTGGACAGGGTGGAGACGGTCGCTTCCGCCGAGGCTGTGGAGTTTGCCCGCCGTTTGGCGAAGGAGGAGGGCATTTTCTGCGGAATAAGCTCCGGCGCGGCGGCGAAGGCGGCGGTGAGGCTGGCGGCGCTGCCGGAGTTCGAAGGCAAGACCATAGTGGTCGTCCTTCCCGACACAGGCGAGCGGTACCTGAGTTCGGTGCTGTTTGAGGGGGTTTGATTTGTAATATACAGTCTGGATTGCTTCGTCGCTTCGCTCCTCGCAATGACTGTCATTGCGAGCGTAGCGAAGCAATCTAGAAAGTCACAACTGCTAAAAAAGAACAATTTGTCTTTGGTCTTATATTATTTTTGTATTGATCTTGTAAGGGCGGGTTTGGAACCCGCCCATATTTATTCACAGCAAGGACAACCGGATAATATGGATATACGTACCGTCTGCGTGCACGGCAGCGACAAGCGTTACGACAGCACCGGCGCGATCGCCGTCCCGATATTCGCGTCGGCGACGTTCTCGCATCCCGGGGTGGGGAAGAGCACGGGCTTCGATTACTCCCGTACGCTCAACCCTACGCGTGAGCATTTGGAGTACACGATGGCCGCGCTTGAGGGCGGGGTATACTCTATAGCCTTCTCCTCCGGCATGGCGGCGGTCATGGCGCTAATGGAGCTTTTCTCGCCTGGCGACCACGTCGTGGCGCCGGACGATCTCTACGGCGGCACCTACCGCCTTTTCGCGCATATTTCTCAGAAGAACGGTGTTAACTTCACATACGTCAATACGTTAGAAGGTATAGAAAAAGCAATCCGCCCGGAGACGAAGGCCGTTTTTATAGAGACGCCGACCAACCCCATGATGCAGGTGATAGACATCGCCGCGGCGGCTAAGATAGCGCATGACCGCAAGTTGATTCTCGTCGTTGACAATACGTTCCTGACGCCGTACTTTCAGCGTCCGATGAAATTGGGCGCGGACATCGTCCTGCACAGCGGTACGAAGTACCTTGGCGGCCACAACGACACCTTGGCCGGAATACTGGTGACGAGCAACCCTAATCTATACGAGCGCCTTATTTTTATAGCCAAGACGATAGGCGCCTGCCTGTCGCCCTTCGACAGCTTTTTAATTATCCGCGGAATAAAAACGCTGGCAGTACGCATGGACCGTATGCAAGAGAGCGCGTTGGCAATAGCGAAGTGGCTGACGGAGCACAGCGCCGTGGAAAAGGTTCACTACATAGGCCTGCCCGACCACCCCGGCTACGAAATTTCCCGCCGCCAAGCCAGCGGTTTCGGCGGTATGATCTCCTTCGCCCTCAAAAACCCAGAAACGGCTGTCAGAACGTTAGAACGTGTGAAAATCATAAAATACGCGGAAAGTCTAGGCGGCACAGAGAGCCTGATAACATACCCCATGCTCCAAACGCACGCCGACATGCCCGAAGAAGAGAGAAACGCCAGAGGGATCAACGCCGGATTATTACGTCTGTCCGTAGGCTTGGAAGCAGTAGATGATCTGATCGCTGATTTAAAAAAGGCAATGGGTTGATAAGGAGATCCATCTTGGGCAAATTCAATTTCGACAAACCTGTAGACCGTAAAACCGCCTACAACTACAGCATAAAACACAACCCCGTCTCCCGTAAAAAGCCGACCGACGTTCTGCCACTATGGGTCGCCGACATGGACTTCCCGGCCCCCCCGTGCGTCTTAGACGTCCTATCCCAACGCGTAAGGCACGGTATTTTCGGCTACTCCGAGCCAGACGCCCCCTACTTTGCCGCGGTGCAAGGATGGTTCGAAAAGCGTTTCAATTGGCATGTCAATCGTGATTGGCTTTCCATAACGCTCGGTGTGGTGAACGCGATATACTTGGCTATCCGCTCTTTCACAAAACCGGACGGCGGAGTGCTCATACAGCAACCGGTTTACTATCCTTTCGAGTCCGCCGTAAAGGATACGAGGCGTAAATTGCTTGTCAATCAGCTTGTCTACGGCGACGGGCGGTACAGTATAGATTTTGCCGACTTTGAGGAGAAAGCAAAGCAGGCCGAAATGTTCATACTCTGCAACCCGCACAACCCCGTCGGCCGTGTCTGGACACGCGACGAACTCATGCGTATAGGCGAGATTTGCCTGCGCCACGGCGTGATTGTCGTCTCCGATGAAATCCACCAAGACTTTATTTACGAGGGGCGCCGTCACTTAGTCTTCTCAGGCCTTGACGAGCGTTTTGCCGGCGTAACTATAACCTGTACCGCGCCGTCCAAGACGTTCAATCTGGCCGGATTGCAGTTGGCGAATATTTTTATACCGAACAAGGCTATGCGTAGCGCGTTTGATAAAGAATACGCGAGCATCGGATTGAGCCAGCCGCCGCTAATGGGTTTGGCGGCGTGTCAGGCCGTATACGAGGGCGGGGCGGAGTGGCTTGAACAGCTGCTTGTTTACCTTGCCGGCAACATGGCGCTGATAGGGGATTTTTTGCGGGCGCACGTTCCAAAGGTCAAGTTAGTCGAGCCGGATGGCACGTATCTGGCGTGGCTCGACTGCGCCGGGCTTGGGTTGTCGGTGTGCGGGCTGAATGACTTTATCACCAACAAGGCGAAGCTGTGGCTCAACAACGGGCCTACGTTCGGTCTAGGCGGCGAAGGGTTCCAGAGGCTGAACGCGGCGTGTCCCAGGTCGGTGGTCAAGGAGGCGTTGGAGCGGCTGAAATCGGCTGTTCATGAATTGGGTTGATAAGGGGTGATTGCCATCAATACAGATACGAAAATTGCCGCCGAAAAGCACGAACGCCTTAAGGAGTATCTGCGCTCCCTCGGCAGCGTGGCCGTGGCCTTTTCCGGCGGGGTCGACTCGACCTTTTTGTTGAAGACGGCGTATGACGTTCTGCGTGACCGCGCCATAGCCGTTACCGCCCGTTCCTCCACCTTTCCGGGGCGGGAGCTGACTGCGGCGTCCGCGTTTTGCGAGGGCGAGGGCATACGCCATATTATATGCGACAGCGATGAACTGAGCGTCGACGGTTTCTCGCAAAATCCGGTCAACCGTTGCTATCTGTGCAAAAGCGAATTATTCACAAAGATACGGGCTATAGCGAAGGAAGAGGGGGCGGAGCACGTCGCCGAGGGTTCCAATGTCGACGACGACGGCGACTACCGTCCCGGTCTTGAGGCCGTGAGGGAGCAGGGGATAAAGAGTCCGCTACGTCATGTAGGGTTGGCGAAGGCGGAGATACGCGCTTTGTCGAAGGAGATGGGGCTTTCGGTGTGGGACAAGCCCCCTTTTGCCTGCCTCGCTTCGCGTTTTCCCTACGGCGAGAACATCACGCCGGAGAAGTTGAGCATGGTTGATAAGGCGGAGCAATTTTTATTGGATATGGGGCTTAAACAGGTGCGGGTGCGGCATCACGGCGGGTTGGCGCGGATTGAGACGGACGATTCCGGATTTTTGATATTGGCGGACAGAGAGACCAGGGAGAAGATTTACGCGCAAATAAAGGGGTACGGATTTACATACGTATCGGTTGATTTGTTGGGTTATCGCGTTGGGAGCATGAACGAGACGTTGTCGTTGGCGTAGGTGCGGGAGTTGTTAGGGTGGTCGGTTCTTCATAAATATCGTTCCTTGCTTGTTTTTCTACGTACATGATATATATAATATAAATAAGGTTTATGTTGGTAAGGTCAACGCGTTTCCGCCAAATTAATGTCGGAAGCGCTTTAAACCAATATGCGGGAAAAATACGGGTATGGCGATTGGACGTAAGATTGTTGTAATGGGCAGCATGCCTAAGGACGACGCCGAGCTTGTTGGGGCGGCGGCGGAGCGCTACGGGCTTGAGCTGTCGGCGACGCTGCGTCTTGCCGGAGGTATTTTGGCGAAGGGCAGCGAGTATCCGGCGGGGGTGATATCGTATCTGCCGTGCAGTCACGAGAAGATCAGTCACTTTTTTGCCGTACAGCATATAGATTTTGTTGATAATATACCGTTTTACCAGTGTATCGGCGAAGGCGCGGTTCCCCGGTATATTTACGATCTTCCGATAAGCGGCGTTTTTGTCTCGCCGCTCTCCGAGGCGGCGGCGGCTAGTTTGGTGTTATCCATTGTCCGCGGCGGCGCCGCGCTCTCAAAACGCATGGCGCTTGAGGCGCAAGTAATGAGCGACCGCAGCCAGAAGGACCGCCTTGCTTCTATCGGTATGGAGTTGTGCTATGAGAACGACCTCCCGGCGCTTTTGGGGCATATTCTGACGGTGAACCGCGAGGCGGTGTGCGCCGACGCGGGGTGCATCTACGTGCGTGACCGGATGGTGGACAATAACTTGTGCGACACGTTGCGCTTTATGCTATGCCAGGGCGACTCCTTTGCAGGCGGCGCCGGGACGGCGCCCATGCTGAAGATCAACACCGACACGCTCGTCGGTTGCGCGGTCTACACCGGTCAGTTCATTGAGGTCGACGATGTGGAGAAGATACGTCCCGACGCCCCGTTCAAAGCCGATAGGAGCTTCGTCTGCTCGCCGGACTACCATTGCAAGTCGGTACTGACTATGCCGCTCGCAAACGTTGAGGACGAGGTGGTGGGCGTTCTGCAGCTTATCAACAAAAAGTTGGACAGGGGTATAAAGCTCTTGTCCGCCGAAGACGTAAAAGCATACGCGCACCCGTTCTCCACCGACGACATAGGGGTGATCCGCTTCCTGTCGCGTTACGCGGCGCTGTCGATAGATCGGATCAGCCTATACAACGTCGCCAAGTAGTTAATCCTTATCAAAATACAAAATGTCGGATGGATTGCCGATGCGTAAAATAGCGGAAAATGTGCGCCTTGCCGACAAGACCTCCTACCGTATAGGCGGGCCGGCGCGGTACTACGCCGAGCCGCGCTCCGAGGGAGAGGTCGTAGAGGCGTGCCGCTTTGCCGCGGAGAATGGGGCGCCGCTCTTCATCCTCGGCAACGGGTCGAACGTGCTGATAAGCGACGCCGGTTTCGGCGGGCTTGTGGTGAACCTGTCCAAGTATTTTTCGGCGCTAAGCTGGGACGAAGCCACCGCATTCGTGTTGAGCGGCTATCCGTTAGACGCTCTGGCCGCCGCCGCCGCGGAGAGGGGTTGCGCCGGGATGGAACGTTTGTCGGGCATCCCCGGAACGGTGGGCGGCGCGGTGGTGATGAACGCGGGCGCCTTTGACGCCGACGTCTCCCAAACATTGCGTAGCGTGCGTGTGTTTAAGGCTTCCGCGCATACGATAGAGACCGTTTCCGCCAAAGATTTGAATTTGGGTTACAGAACCAGTGTCTTCAGAAACAGCGGCGACGTGGTATTAGAGGCGACTTTCGATTTTACCGTAGACGACGCGGCGCAGCTTAAGTCCTTACGAGAGGAGATCATCGGTAAACGTAAAGCTAAACAGCCGGTAGACTCCCCCAGCTGCGGAAGCGTCTTCAAACGCCCCCCCAACGGTTTCGCCGGCACGCTGATAGAGTCCTGCGGTCTGAAAGGTTTCAAAGCAGGCATGGCCGAGGTCTCTGAAAAGCATTCGAATTTTATTATCAATACAGGGAGCGCCAAAGCGGAGGATGTCAGATCAGTGATAAGGCACGTCCAAAAAACAGTCTTCGAAAAACACGGAATACTGTTAGAGCCGGAAGTAATTTTTTTAGGCGAATTTAAAGAGCCGTTGTATAAATAGCTTTTAAATCAAATTCTTTAAAATCTTTTTAAGACGAAGCCTTCGGCTTCATAGATAAATGCGGGGCTAAACCCCGCATTTTCAGTCAAAGTCAAAGTCAAAAGACTGGATTGCCTTACGGCGAGATAAACAAGTTGGCTTCGCCTAGATAAACAAGTTGCTTCGCTTCGCTCGCAATTACGGTCATTGCGAGGAGCGAAGCGACGAAGCAATCCAGAAAGTCAAAATCACCAAAGAAGGCTTTTTTTCTTTTGACGTTGACTGAAGTTCGGGGGTTTAGCCCCCGAACTATCTATGGAAGGCGTAGCCTTCCGTCTAAAAAAGATTTAAAAGATTTTGATTTTAAAGAATTTGATTTTAAAAGATTTTAAATATTTTAATTGGAGGCTCAATGCAAATGGATTACAAAAAGATAGTAACCGGCCAGCTTGAAGTCAACACCTACGTTGTCTCGCAAGCAAACGGCGCGAACGGCGATTGCTTGGTGATCGACCCATCCGACCACTGCCGCGATGTAGTAAAGTATATTGAGAAAGAGGGATTACACCCGATATCCATACTGCTGACGCACGGCCATTTCGACCACATAATGGGTATTCCGGAGATACTTAACGCATACCCAAATACTAAGATATTAATACACGATAACGATAGGGATATGTTGTCCGACTCGAAGCGCAACGGTTCCATCTTAATGGGTGCCGATTTCGCCGTTAACAGCGGTATCGAGCCGCTGACGGAGGGCGTGACGCGGGTAGGGGAGTTCGAGTTCACGGTATTGCATGTTCCCGGCCATACTCAGGGCGGCTGCGCCTTCGTCTTCGGCGGCGTCTGTTTCTGCGGCGATACGATCTTCGCGGGTTCGGTCGGCAGGACAGACCTGCCCGGCGGCGACTCCGGCCAATTAATAGCGAGCATCCGGGAGAAGATTCTGACGCTGCCCCCCCAAACGGCGCTGTGCCCCGGGCACGGCGGGCGGACGACGGTCGAGCGGGAAGCGCGTAGCAATCCGTTTTTGCGTTGATTAGCAAAATAACAACAAAAATTAAAAAAAATAAAAAAATCCTTGCGCGGCAGTGTGACCGCTATATATATTTTTTAACGTTGCAATTCCTATTGGCTGCTATGAAATCAGACCGGTTGGGATTGGTGAAACTATATCATCGGCGTGAATTTCTAATTCGCGGCGAAAAAAAACATTCAACTGAAAGGGTTGACGCATGAACGCATTAAAATTAAGCATCAAGCGCCGCGGAGCCATCGCGGCGGCAGTCGTGTTGTTGTCATTGTCGGCGGGTGCGCAGGCACAGCTCAGTAACATCGGGTTACGCGTTGGGTACAATACCGCGTCTATGACAGCGGTATACAGTACGTTCGGAAATCAAATCAGTTGGACCGGGAAATCGAATTTTGGCGGTTCCGCCGGCTTCCACGTTGGGTTGTCCGGTGATATCTCTATCTCCGAGATGGACATAGGCGGAGACATATACGCTTTCGGTATCAGTCCGAACGCGTTGTTCACCTCGAAAAATGTCAGCAAAAACGTACGCCAGACCGGTACCTACAACACCGGTACTTACGATATAAATGCCTATTGGCTCGATGTTCCAGTTCCGCTCGTGTTTAAGAGGGATTTCGGAAATTATAAGGTGAGGGTAGAGTTGGGTCCCTACGTTGCGGTAGGTCTTTTCGGGGATAAACACTTGCTGGTGAGAGGGGCTGGTTGGGATATGAAAGAACCCACGTTCGGTGGTAACGACGGCGATGAGGTGCCGCGATTGGACTACGGTTTGTTCTACGGTGTGACGGTAGAGTTTGCGGATAGGTATTTCTTAGGTATTCGCTACGGGTCCGGCCTGTCAGACTCGGAGAGCGGTTCCGCTTACCTGACGATTGGTTACAACATCCGACTGATGGATTAACGGCTATGCTGTGACATCGGCGCTTGTTTTAAATATGTCCCCGCCCCGTTCAACGGAGCGGGGATTTTAATAGCGGTTGTTTTTTATTTTTATCTTTCACCCCCGCGCGGATATTAATTTGCTTATCATGGCGGCAAGCGCAACAATCACGCCGGTCTTGTCCAATTCCCGATAATTCGGTAAAGAGGCTTTCTTATGCCCGAAATGCCCTACTTAGACTCCTACATGGCCTACTTGCAATTAGAAAAGACCCTCAGCGGCAACACTGCCGTCTCCTACCGCTTCGATTTGCAAAGACTTGCCGGATACCTTGCTCAGCACGACGCGATTGATTTACAGAAGGTCACGCCGCAGCTTCTGTCCGCTTACGTTAGGCTATTGTACGACTTGGGTTTCGCCGCGACCTCCATACAGCGCACGGTGTCGTCTATACGCAGTTTTTTCGCCTTTATCGCCGTGGAGGGGTACATATCAAGCGACCCCACGGAACTGCTAGAGACCCCCAAGCGGACGCGGACGCTGCCGTCGGTGTTGTCGGTGGAGGAGGTTGAGGCGGTGATCAACGCGGTGGATTTGGAGGGGAAAAACGGCATACGCGACCGGGCGATTATAGAGACGCTTTACGCCACGGGAATGCGCGTGTCGGAGCTATGCGCTTTTACGATGGAGCAGCTTTTGGAAAGAGAACAGTTGGTCCGCGTATTGGGCAAGGGATCAAAAGAGCGCATAGTGCCGATAGGCGACAGCGCGCTCTATTGGATCGGTCAGTACCTGGAGAAGGAGAGGGGGTTGTTGGCTAGACCGTATTCCGGAAGCACGCTATTTTTAAACTTTCGCGGGCGAGGTTTTTCGCGTATGGGTATATGGAAGATGGTGCAACAGTACGCTGCGGCCGGCGGTGTGAAGAAGGAAATCTCCCCGCATACTTTCCGCCACTCTTTCGCCACGCACCTGCTGGAGGGCGGGGCGGACATACGGACGGTGCAGGAGATGCTCGGGCATTCAAACATTGTGACGACGGAGATATACACGCATGTTGACAGGGAGTATCTGCTGGAGGTGCATAGAAGTTTTCATCCCAGAAGCCTAAAGAGGTGAGTATCAATACATTTTCTTTCGCTTACTGACCATCTCCCGATAAATCTTCAAATAGTGCTCCCGGCGCCAAGCGGCAATTTCTCCGCTGTCAACCGATTCCGCCACCTTGCATCCCGGCTCGGCGTCGTGTATGCAGTTGTTGAAGCGGCACTGCCCTATGACGTTTCGGATTTCGGGGAAGTACTCAGCAACCGAATCCTCGTCGACGGCCGGCACGTCTACGAAAGCGAAGCCTGGGGTGTCCGCTATGAAAGAGTTCTCGTCCAGAGTCAACAGCTTGATGTGCGTGGTCGTATGGGTACCCCTGCCGTGCGCGCCGGAAACGTCGCTTGTCCTGAATTCGGAGTCCGGGAATATGAGCGAGAGCAGGCTTGATTTTCCGACGCCGGAGAGACCGGTAAACGCGCTGGTCTTGTTCCGGCAGATGTCGACGAGTTCTGAAATGCCCTGTCTTTCTGGGACGGAGGTATGCAGTATTTTGTAGCCGACGTCCTTGTAGTAGCGTTCTACGGCGGCAAGTTCCGCCGTTTCGGCATCGCTTAGCAAATCCATTTTATTGAAAACGATAACGGCGCTTATCCCGTAGGCCTCGCTTGAGAATAGGAATCGGTCGACGGCCTCCGTGTCGAGGTTCGGCTGTTTGAAGCAGTTGATGAACACTACCTGCGACAGGTTGGCCAGCGGCGGTCTGGGCAGGAAGCTGGCGCGTTCCTTTATTTCGCAGATTACTCCCTCGGCGCTGTCTTGGTTGATCACCTGCACGCGCACGGAGTCGCCGGCGGATATGCGGAGTTTTTTCTTGTTAAGCAAAGTGCCTTTTACGGTACAGCGGAGCCGGCCGGATTGTACGGGTTGTCCGGATTGTTCGCATTGCCGGATTGAGACGATGTAGTAATTTTTTTGTTCTTCTACGACTGTGCCTGTTAGCGTTTGTTTTTCTCCTTTTAATCCTTTTATATTTGACTTCCACGCCCGCCGCGCGCATTTCACGGGGCGGCCTGCATATAATATATATCGTGCGCGTCAAAGATAGGTCTTTTTTGGTAGTGCCCTGCGGGACTGCGTTTCGGCGCTATAATCGCTCCAAAGAAAGGCGCTCGGAGGCATTTTTTTCTTTTTTTCATTTTAAGAAGGTTTGGAATAATGTATATTATAGAGACATAATTTAACGGCGGGCGGAATCCCGCAGGAGGACGGATATGAGATCGAAATCCCACAAAGTCTACAGCCTCGCGCAAGTTGCGAAGTTGTTGCACCGTAGTAAAAGCACCATTTACAACTACGTAATCGTCGGTCTGATAAAGGTCTCGCCCGACGCCCGTGTAGGGAGGGCGGGTAGGACGGTAACAGAGGCTGAGTATCTTCGTCTTAAACGCTACGGGGTTGACCCTACCGGAGTAAAAGACGAGTTAGCCAAGCGTGGCGTCACCGGCAAGACCAAGACCGCCAAGAAAAAGCAAGTCAGGCGTAGCGCCTCCTCCGTTGCCGCTAAAAAGCGGGTCAAACGCAAGGCCGCCGCTACGGTCGCGAAGAAACAAGTTAAGCGTGGCGCCGCCGCCAAGACCGCGAAAAGGGGTAAAAGGTAAGATTATTGTTTTGGGGAGGCGGATCACACCGAGCGGTCAGGGCGGCGGACGAAAATGGCTGAACCGGGATTAGTAGGATTATAAGGATTAAAGGATTAAAAAATATTATAATGATTTGACGTTTAATCCTATAATCCTAGTCCTACTTCCTCCCGATCACCCGTGTTTTTAGATCCATTGCTATAAGCGATGGCGTTCCGGTTACAGTGATTACGGGGAATGTCGTGTAATCGGAGTTCCAGTATTGGCCTTTTTGGAAGTCTACGGAGCTTTTTACGATTACGGTGTACTCGCCTTGGGGTAGCGGGGCTAAGATTTGGCTCTTTACGTCCGGCGTCGCGGGGTATAGGGTGAAAGTTATCCGGCGCGATGTTTTGCGGCTTACTATGTTCACCTCGTAGGTGTAGTTTATGGGTGCCGATAGTTGGAGTATAGAAAATTTTTGGTTGAAGGCTTTTTTGACTATGGTCTCCCAGTCGATGGTGTTTGGCGGCGGCGGGTTGAAGGCCGTGTTCCACTGCGCGGTGAAGGCGGGCAGGGAGTCGAGCGATTTGGGTTCATGCGTGAGCGCTGAGTTGTCGGCTTCGAATTGCGGCGCGCAGCGGTCGAGTCCTTCCAGCGCGGTTTTGAGGGTGCCGCCGAATGGGGCGGAGGCGTCCGTCAGCCACGTCATGTATTTTTCGATTTCGCCCTGCCACAGCGCCGGCTGTACGATCTTGCCCTTCTGCGCGTCGGGGAGCGTGTGCGCCGGAGCGGTCTTGAGGGCGATCTCGGCGTAGAGAGCGGCCGCCTCGCGGTACTTGCCGCTGTTCTCGGCGGACTTGGCGGAGTCCAACTTGCCCTGCGCCCCCCCGCAACCGGAGGCGGCGAGCAGGGCGAATAGGGCGGTTGCATAAGCAATGATTTTGTTTTTGCGCATAAAATGTCCTTTTGTTTTGATTTTGCACCCCGTTAGGGGTGCATAACTCGGTAGAACGTATTCCATCATAAATTAATCCGCACCCCGTTAGGGGTGCGTCCCGTTTACGATGAATAATATCAATATATATCAAGGCGGTATCCCAAATCAAGACCTTTTAGCGAATAGCCGGATTTTTGGTGTCTGTGCGGGGCGCAATATATATTTGTAGGGTTGGGGTTTACGGCGGGCTTAAATCTTAAATAAGGGGAAGCAATGATGGCGACAAGGGTTTTATGGGTTGCGGCGTTGGTCGCGATGTTTGTCGGGATGGTTACGGCGCAGGTTAAGAACGTAGCGGTGGTGGAGACGGAGGTGGACGCGCAGTCTGGGGCTGCGGCTAAGCTGAATAAGGCGGAGGTCAGGCAGATAACGGCGGTACTCCGCAAAGAGGCGCTTAAAAACTTGCCGCAGGAAAGATATAATATCATGACCTCGGAAACCGTCCAAGCGCAAGGTGGCGCTACTCTGGAAGAGTGCGCGGAT
>Ga0268262_10000509_pt1 | contig 51261 bp, 40 predicted proteins | sample TergutNc150P3_FD_190354 | JGI IMG/M metagenome (GOLD analysis project Ga0268262, IMG submission 190354) | Nasutitermes corniger P3 segment gut microbial community from laboratory colony in Florida, USA - Nc150 P3 (SPAdes) (version 2) | ecosystem: Host-associated > Arthropoda: Insects >... | reverse complement strand
GACCAGGCTACTCTTGATAATGCGGAGGAAATTGCTTTTTTTCAGGCAGTCAAAGCTAGACTTACCAAGTTCGAGACAGGCGGCTCTGGCAGGGATGAAAGTTATGATTCTGTTATCCGCAACATCGTGAACTCCGCCATAGCGTCCGACCAGGTTGTAGACATATTCAGTGCGGCGGGACTTGAGAAACCGGAACTCTCGATCCTTTCCGAGGAATTCCTGAAAGAAATTGAGGGAATGAAGTATAAAAATGTCGCTATTGAGCTGTTAAGAAAGCTTTTGTTTGATGAAATTAAAATACGCTCCAGGCATAACCTCGCCAAGTCAAAGTCGTTGATGGAGATGCTCGACAGGGCAATAAAACGGTATCAGAACAATCTATTGACAACTGCAGAAATAATTGAGGAACTTATCCGCATAGCTCGCGATATAAACGCATCGGATAAACGCGGTCAGGAAATGGGGCTTTCGGAAGAAGAACTTGCTTTTTATGACGCTCTGGAAACCAATGACAGCGCGGTTAAGGTTTTGGGTGACGACTTGCTACGAACAATTGCACGGGAAATAGCCGATAAAGTAAGGAAGAACGCTACCATTGATTTCACAATCAAAGAAACTGCCCGTGCCAGGATTATGGTTATTGTCCGTAGAATTCTGACTAAATACGGATATCCTCCCGATAAACAACCTGCGGCGATTGAATTAGTGATGAAACAGGCGGAAAATTTGGCGGATGTTTGGGCTATAAACCAATAATGTTATAGCTTTATTGAATCCCCATTTTTGCGTCCGCTTGCCATTGCTTTGGAGGCCTCGAAAACAGTTTGCTTTTTGTAATCGTTATTCCATCTGTTTATCCCGATGTAGTCAAAGATGACAGCCCCGGTGTGACGACAGAGCCGGTCCAACTGCTCCAGGCAGGTGAGCATCCCATTCCCGCTGCCGCCGGGCGAAGCGATAAGAAGAACCTGCTTGCCGGAAAAAGCCGGTTTCTTGTCCCGTTTTCCGCCCCAAGGCATATCGAACTCACAACGGCGCAAACGATCAAAAAAGCTTTTTAGGCTTTCCTCAGCTTCACCCCAATAAACGGGAGTAATGAAGCAGAGCATATCGGCTTCATGCGCTTTGGCTTGCGCTTCGTTAAATCCGTCATTCCCAAAAGCGCAAGCCCGTTTTTCCCGGCACGTTCCCCAGCCAGTACCACAAACATGGCAGCGTTCTATTTTCGTAACATTCAGTATTTCAACAATCGCTCCGCCAGCTTCCGCTCCCTTCTTTACTTCTTCTGTTACCGCATGGCAAAGCCCGTCCTGTTTTGGATTACCGGTGATTATCAGGTATTTCATAATGTCCTCCAGTGGGAATTATAGCATACTTGCAGGTAGTGTGAGCAGGAGGTGTGAGCAAAACAGAAAAATTCAGCAGATTTTTCAAGGTGTCAGGAGGCTCCATCTCATAAATGATACAGGGTTAGTTGGAACTACAGATTTGCTTGTGAGGGAAACCTCCCTGGGGAACAATTACCAAATCGTTACGTAAGTATAGGACTACCCTCAAAAAGGCGTTTATAATAAAAAAAACGAGCCATATACAAAAATGTAGATTAAAACATTTGGATACATGCTTTTTCGAAGTGTGCTATACGAATGTCTACCCATTAATTCTATTCAAGCAGTCTAATCGTCCTTACTATTTCGTGGCTTATAAGGATGAAAACAGAAAGTGTCTTAACACTATTTCAGCAAAATGAAACTGAGTTGATTTTAGGTGAAATAAAAAGGCTTGATTAGTTAAAATATTATGTTCTTAAAAATGCTCCTGCTACTGAAAATGCCGAGTACTGGTATTTACTTCAACCATTGCTGGATTCAATGGTTATATTGAAGAAAATCTAGAACGGACACAGGCCGCAAAAAGAAGGAGAGAACGAGAGTACAGATTAATTGACAGAAGTCTCCTGATTGCAGTGTTTGATGTACAAGTTATTGTATTTTTTTTGAACGGTATTGTATAAAATTTTATTATTATATATTATTGGTAATATAAGGAGCTGTAGTGAATATTAATGCCAAAAATATAAATTCCCGTGACATTGCCTATACTATAAAAGATTATCCAAAAGAATGTCCTCGTTGTAAACATGCTATCCAACCAGTTCATTTGTATTCCCATGCTAGAACCAATAACGGATTGGATATTTGTTTGCTGTGTACAAATTGTGATTCGGTATTTATAGGTAGATACTATTATAAAGGAACTGGATCAGATAATCGTGTGAATGCTGAGATAAGTACCGTTGAGCCACAGTCAATGGTGCCAGTACATATTAGTGATTTTATTACTGAAATTAGTCCGTCATTTGTTGAAACATATAATCAAGCTTTAATTGCAGATTCACTAAACTTAACACAAATAGTAGGCATTGGCTTAAGAAAATCACTTGAGTTTCTTATTAAAGATTATTTATGCCATTATAATCAAAGTGAAGAATATAAATCTTGGCAATTAGGAAGATGTATTAATGAAGGAATTCAAGATACAAATATCAAAATAGTAGCGAAAAGGGCCGTGTGGTTAGGAAACGATGAAACTCATTATATTAGAAAATGGGAAAATAATGATTTATCTGATTTAAAAATACTAACAAAATTAACTATGAATTTTATTGAAAACTCTCTAATGGCAAAAAAATATGAGGACGAAATGCAAAGTTGAATTCTTATTTGTGCAAAAATCCTCGGTAGCTTTCATTCAAATAACTTGCAAACAAGGTATTTTAATAACTCAGAGCCTACAGGTTTGAGTCATACCCTTGCTAAAAACAGTTCTACACCTATATTTTCTTATCATATTAGGATATAATAGAATCGACTAGCGAGCTCATTCACTCAACAAAAAGGAAATAAACCTGGTGGCAAAGGCAAAAAAGGAAGAAAAGAAACAACCCGTCGAACAGGTACTTTGGGCATCTGCCGACAAGTTGCGTAAAAATATGGACGCTGCCGAATATAAACACATCGTTCTTGGGCTTATCTTCCTAAAATACATCTCTGACAACTATAATGAGTTGTACAATAAATTAAAGGCTGGCAAAGGCGATTATGCCGGGGCCGATCCGGACGACCCCAATGAATATCGCGCGGAAAATGTCTTTTATGTGCCGCCTCAAGCTCGATGGGACTATCTTCAAGGCCGGGCGAAACTTGCCACTACCGGTAAGGACGTGGACGACGCAATGGACGCTATCGAAAAGGACAACCCGTCGCTTAAAGGTGTGTTGCCAAAAGAGTACGCTAAAGAAAAACTGGACAAGCAATCTCTTGGCGGCCTAATCGACATTATCAGTAACATAGCTCTCGGCGATAGCGTTTCACGCTCCAACGATGTGTTGGGCAGGGTTTACGAATACTTCCTTGGTCAGTTTGCCCTTGCGGAGGGCAAAAAGGGCGGTCAGTTCTATACGCCGCGCTGTGTTGTTCAGTTACTCGTTGAAATGCTCGAACCTTTTGAAGGGCGTGTACTTGACCCATGCTGTGGCTCCGGCGGTATGTTCGTTCAAAGTGAGAAGTTTATCGAAGCTCACGCCGATCGATACAATGGTAAAGCAAAGGAAATTGACAAGCTGTTTGAAAGCGTTGTGTCCATTTTTGGGCAAGAAAGTAATCAGACGACATGGCGATTGTGCAAGATGAACCTTGCCTTACGCGGTATCGACAGTTCCAATGTGAAGTGGAATAACGAAGGTTCTTTTCTTAACGATGCTCATCCAGACCTTAAAGCAGATTTTGTTATTGCCAATCCGCCGTTCAACGACAGCGACTGGTCGGGCGATATGCTCCGCACGGATGGCCGTTGGCAGTACAACCGTGAAACCCCGCCACCTTCAGGTAACGCAAACTACGCATGGATACAGCATTTCGTCTATCATTTGAACCCGAAAGGCTCTGCCGGATTTGTGCTTGCTAAAGGCTCGCTTTCATCAAAGACGAACGGTGAGGATAAAATCCGCAAAGCTCTTATTGACGAGGGGCTTGTGGATTGTATTGTTAATTTGCCGACTAAGCTGTTTCTCAATACACAGATACCCGCTTGTCTATGGTTTCTTTGCCGTGCCAAGGAAAGTAACAAAAAACACCCACGACGCGATAAGATTCTGTTTATCGACGCGCGGAATATGGGTTCGCTTATCAGCCGAAAAACACGCGAGCTAACCGAAAAGAATATCCGCACAATAGCGGACACTTATCATACATGGAAATCCGGTAAAGGTTATAAGGATGTACCTGGATTTTGCAAGTCCGCGCTTGTCACAGAAGTTGCCGCCCTTGATTATGTCCTAACGCCGGGACGGTATATCGGCTTACCCGATGACGAAGACGATTTCGATTTCGCGGAACGAGTACAAACTCTTACCGCCGAACTGGAAGCGCAAATGAAGGAAAGCGTTTTGCTTGACAAGCGTATCCGGGCCAATCTTGCGAAAGTGGGGACGACAGGTAATGAATAATATTCTGAATGTCTCCGAAGGCAAAATCACGCTGTACTCTACTCCAGATGGCAACGTCTATGTAGATGTGGTGTTTAAGGACGAAACCTTTTGGATGACGCAAAAATCCATCGCGGAATTGTTTGATGTCAATACTCCCGCCATTAGCAAACATTTAAAAAATATCTTTGATAATGAGGAATTAACGCCGGACTCAACTATTTCCAAAATGGAAATAGTTCAAATTGAGGGTGGACGCGAGGTGTCCCGCACGTCCGATTTTTACAGCCTTGACGCCATAATTGCTGTCGGCTACCGCGTAAACTCGAAAAAAGCGACCCGCTTCCGTCAATGGGCGACCCAAACCCTGAAAGAGTATATAAAAAAAGGGTGTTTGCTCAATGAAGAGCTTTTAAAAAACGGCAAACCTTTCAGCAGGGACTATTTTGACGAGCTTCTGGAAAAAATCCGCGAAATACGCGCCAGTGAGCGGCGAGCATACCAAAAAATAGCCGACGTGTTTGAACAATGCAGTTATGATTACGACAAAACAAGCGACCTTACAAAAGATATTTCCATTGCTAAAAATTACTTGAACGAAGAAGAACTTTCGCGCATGAACAGGCTTGTAACCATGTTCATTGACTATGCGGAATTGATGGCCGAAGACGGCATTGCAATGAGTATGCAGGACTGGCTGAACGAAACCGATAAGTTTCTGAAAAACAACCGCCAACGCGTTTTACCGGACAAGGGACGTGTATCCAATGAAGACGCATTGAAAAAGGCAGATGAGATATACAAACAATTCAGAGTTAAACAGGATAATGATTATATCTCGTCATTTGACAGGGACATGGTGAAGTATCTGAAGGGGAAGCACAATGAGTGAGTGGCGGGAATATTTTAAGAATCCTCACGCAGAGGCGCAGAGGCGCAGAGAAAAAGAATGAGTGAATGGCGAGAAACAACGCTTGGAAAGCTGATTGAATGCGGAGATGCTAACTTGCAAACAGGTCCCTTTGGAACAATGTTTAGTGCGTCTGAGTACTGTGCAAAAGGAACGCCTGTAATTGCTGTTCAAGATATAGATATTAATGCACTTCGCCATGATAAACTGCTTTATGTCAACGATGAAACAACTGAAAGATTAAAAAGATACCGTGTAAAAACAGGAGACATCATTTTTGCAAGAAAAGGTTCAATTGATAGACGTGCTTTTATTAAGAAAAACGAAGACGGATGGTTGCAAGGGAGCGATTGTATCAGGCTTCGCCTTAGCGAAAACATTGATTCAAGATTTGTATCTTATCAATTTGGTACAGACTCTTTTAAGGATTGGATATTTCAGTTTTCTACTGGCGCAACAATGCCGTCGTTGAATCAGGATATCTTAAAATTATTACCAATATCATTAACATCACTCCCAACTCAACGCGCTATCGCCGAAATTCTGTCCTCACTTGATGACAAAATCGACCTGCTCACGAGGCAGAACGCGACGCTTGAAACGTTGGCGCAGACATATTTTCGGCAGTGGTTTGTGGAGGGGGTGAGCGAGAAGTGGGAGGAACGAACATTAGGTGAGTTTGTCTCATGTGTAACTGGCCTTTCGTACAAAGGCGAATATTTACAGTCTTCATTAAATGCACTTGTCACATTGAAAAACTATGAGCGAACAGGTGGATTTACTAGGCGAGGATTCAAAGAATATATAGGTGATTTCAAAGAAGAACATATCGTAAAAAATGGCGATATCATTGTTGCGCACACCGATTTAACTCAAAATGGTGAAGTAGTAGGTAATGTAGTAATGATAGAAGACGACCCACGGTATAATAAGCTCATCTTAACAATGGACTCCGCCAAAATAGAACCGACTACTAATAGAATAACAAAAGAGTATCTGTACTACCTGCTCTTAAATAATGATTTTAAGGAGTATTGTATTGGATACGCAAATGGTTCTACTGTATTACATCTTGGAAGAAAAGCTGTAAGTGAGTATTTTTTTCGATTACCACCTTTAGAGTTGATTAAGTCTTTTACAATATTTGCTCAGAACATTATAGGTAAAAAACGATTGAATTCTGACCAAATCCAAACCCTGCAAAAACTTCGCGACACGCTTTTACCAAAGCTAATCAGCGGTGAAGTGAGGGTGAAGTGAATTTTCCCAGCTTAATTCTCTGCGTCCTTTGCGTGATGAATTTCTTCTATATATTTCTTGACAATTACAGGAAAATATATATAACATATATTATGGATAAAAATATTCCATATATAGATGAAATTGTCTCAATAATTGTTTCCACAGTTGAGCCGGATCAGATTGTACTATTTGGCTCATACGCTCGTGGTGACAATAAGAATACAAGCGATATTGATTTATTAGTTTTAAAGAAAAATTTGCACGATACTAAAATCATTACGGACAACTTATACATGTCTTTCTTTGACAATAAAATAAAAATCCCGGTTGATTTAATAGTTTTTGATTATGATAAATATAATAAACTAAAAAATGAAATTGGTTATATATACAAAACAATTAGCAGAGAAGGCAAATTAATTTATGGAACGGTATAAATCCTGGATTGATAGAGCAAAAAGCAGCCTTGAAATTGCCAAAACGCGAAATAGCAATCTTATTTGTTATGAGGATTTATGCTATCAAGCACAACAGGCTGTAGAAAAAGCTATTAAGGGTATGTTGATTTATTATAATGCTGAACCGCAATTTACCCATAATATTGGATTTTTATTGGAACAACTTGGTGCATATGTAAGCATTCCCGCTGAAATAAAAAAAACAATAAAATTGACCAAATACGCTGTTCAAACCAGGTATCCCGGTGAATATGACGATATAACAAAAGAGGACCATGAGAAAAGTATAATGATTGCAAAAAAATGTTTAGAATGGGTAGAAAACAACGTCAATGGCTAAACTGTGTGAATCCGCAGTAGAAGAAATGGCAATCTCCGAACTCCAAAGCCTCGGCTACACCTACATACCCGGCGTTGACCTTGCTCCCGATGCTCTGAACCCTGAACGCAATAGCTATGGGGATGTTCTGCTTATAGGGAGATTACAGGCGGCTCTTTCCAGATTGAATCCTGCGATTTACGCCAGTGTCATTCAGGGGGCGGCTTTGAAATTGTCCAGAATCGCGACATCGAACCTGCTTGCCGACAACGAAGAATTCCACCGTATGCTCGTGGATGGCGTTCCTGTGGAGTATCGCAAAAACAGCGACATCAAGGGTGATTATTTGCGTGTAGTGGATTTCGAAAATCCGCTGAACAACGAGTTCCTTGTGGTTAATCAGTATACGATTGTTCAAAACAACAACAACAAACGCCCTGACGTGCTGTTGTTCATCAATGGTATTCCGCTTGTTATTTTCGAATTGAAAAACCCTGCCGATGAGAACGCCACCTGCCACAAGGCGTTTGACCAATTACAGGCTTATAAATTGGCGATACCTGGGCTTTTTACTTTTAACGAAATATGTGTCGTATCCGATGGTTTGGAGGCAAAAGTCGGCTCGCTTACCGCCACATATTCCCGTTTCAGCGCATGGAAAACAAAAGATGGTAAAAAAGAAGCGCCAAAGTTCACAGATGAATTAACAGTATTGATTCATGGACTTTGCAATCCTGCGACGTTGCTCGACTATATACAAAGCTTTGTGACTTATGAAAAAACGCAGACCGAAGATAAAGACACCCACATCATCAAAATGGAGACAGTCAAGAAAATCGCGGCGTATCATCAGTATTACGCGGTAAATAAAGCTGTCGAACAGACAATCCGCGCCAGTGGATATTCCCCTGCTAAAATTAACCCTGATTTTTTTGTGGTTGACGAAGACCCGGAAAGCTATGGCCTTCCCGATGCCAAAGACCAACCGAAGGGCGACCATAAAGCCGGTGTGATATGGCATACGCAAGGCGCGGGGAAATCATTGTCGATGGTTTTTTATGCGGGTAAAATTGTCCGTGCTTTGAACAACCCTACCATACTTGTTATCACCGATCGTAATGATCTTGATGACCAGTTGTTTGACACCTTTGCGGGCAACAGCGGGCTTCTGCGCCAGGCGCCCAGGCAAGCGGACTCATGCGGCAATTTAAAAACTCTGCTGAAAGTCGCGTCCGGTGGTATCGTATTCACTACCATTCAAAAATTTATTCCCGAAGATAAATCGTCGGTATATGAGACCCTGTCTACCCGTAACAATATTGTTGTTATTGCCGACGAAGCGCACCGTACTCAGTACGGTTTCGATGCAAAACTACGAGACATCAAGGAAAACGGTGAAGTTGTCGGTCAGCGAATAGCTTACGGCTTCGCAAAATATATCCGTGACGCGCTGCCAAATGCCACTTTCATCGGATTTACAGGAACGCCTGTTGAAAAACAGGACGCAAATACTCCAGCGGTTTTTGGCAATTATATCGACATCTATGATATTGCAAAGGCGGTAGAAGACAAAGTGACCGTCCGTATTTTCTACGAGAGCCGCCTCACAAAAGTGAACCTTACCGAAGAAGGCAAAAAGCTTGTGGAGCAGTTTGATGCGGAACTGGACGAAGTGGGCGAAGCGGACGAAGCAACTGCCGCAAAAATCAAATGGGCGAAACTGGAAGCAATAGTCGGAAATGAAAGCCGAATAAAGGTTCTTGCCAACGACATAGTGACTCATTTTGAAGAACGGCAAAAAGTATTTGAAGGGAAAGCGCTTATCGTAGCAATGAGCCGTCGCATTGCGGTCGCCCTGTACGAAGCGATAATCAAACTGCGCCCCGAATGGCACAGCGACGATTTGGGAAAAGGCGTTATCAAAGTTGTGATGACTTCAGGCAGCTCGGACGGTGCGGCGATACAAAAACATCATACAACCAAGGCGCAGCGTAAAGCCCTCTCCCTTCGCCTGAAAGACGAAAACGACCCGTTAAAAATCGTCATTGTGCGGGATATGTGGCTCACGGGCTTTGACGCTCCTTGTCTAAACACAATGTATATTGACAAGCCAATGAAAAACCACAGCCTAATGCAGGCAATTGCCCGTGTTAACCGGGTGTTCAAGGATAAGCCCGGCGGTTTGATTGTAGACTACATCGGCATTGCGACAAATCTGAAAAAAGCCCTTGGCTTTTATGCGGAAAGCGGAGGCAAAGGCGTCCCTGCCGAAACGCACCAGAAAGCAGTAGAGATTATGCTTGAAAAATTGGAAGTCATTCGCGGAATATTATACGGTTTTGATTACTCAGCGTTCTTCTCCGCCTCAGTCAAGGATAAGCTGTCGCTTATTCTGCAAGCGGAAGATTTTATCCTTGGCGTTGACGACGGCAAGAACCGTTATGTGCGTGAAGTTTTGCTTTTAGGGCAAGCATACGCGCTTGCTAAACCCGACCAGGCTACTCTTGATAATGCGGAGGAAATTGCTTTTTTTCAGGCAGTCAAAGCTAGACTTACCAAGTTCGAGACAGGCGGCTCTGGCAGGGATGAAAGTTATGATTCTGTTATCCGCAACATCGTGAACTCCGCCATAGCGTCCGACCAGGTTGTAGACATATTCAGTGCGGCGGGACTTGAGAAACCGGAACTCTCGATCCTTTCCGAGGAATTCCTGAAAGAAATTGAGGGAATGAAGTATAAAAATGTCGCTATTGAGCTGTTAAGAAAGCTTTTGTTTGATGAAATTAAAATACGCTCCAGGCATAACCTCGCCAAGTCAAAGTCGTTGATGGAGATGCTCGACAGGGCAATAAAACGGTATCAGAACAATCTATTGACAACTGCAGAAATAATTGAGGAACTTATCCGCATAGCTCGCGATATAAACGCATCGGATAAACGCGGTCAGGAAATGGGGCTTTCGGAAGAAGAACTTGCTTTTTATGACGCTCTGGAAACCAATGACAGCGCGGTTAAGGTTTTGGGTGACGACTTGCTACGAACAATTGCACGGGAAATAGCCGATAAAGTAAGGAAGAACGCTACCATTGATTTCACAATCAAAGAAACTGCCCGTGCCAGGATTATGGTTATTGTCCGTAGAATTCTGACTAAATACGGATATCCTCCCGATAAACAACCTGCGGCGATTGAATTAGTGATGAAACAGGCGGAAAATTTGGCGGATGTTTGGGCTGTAAACCAATAAGGTTATGGCATTATTAAATCCCCAATGGCAAAGCCCATCCTGTTTTGGATTGCCGGTTATTTTTAGGAGACAAAAATGAAATTTACAATTGCGGTTATTCCCGGAGACGGAATCGGACCCGAAGTTATGGCGCCTACCCTTGAAGTCCTTGACGCTGTTGGTGATAAGTACGGTCATATATTCAACTATGTCGAGCTTGAGGCTGGCGGTCTCGCCATCGATCACACAGGAGAGCCGCTTCCCAGGGAAACGCTTGAAGCGGCAAAGCAGGGCGACGCCGTTCTTCTGGGCGCGGTCGGCGGTCCCAAGTGGGATACACTCCCCGGACATCTGCGTCCCGAAAGGGCGTTGCTGGGTCTTCGAGCGGGACTTGGCGTTTTCGCTAACCTTCGCCCAGCCGCTCTGCTCCCTCAATTAAAATCGGCTTGTCCTGTTAAAGACGAAATCCTTATCGCAAGCAACAGCGAGGGAAAAGCCGCTTTCGATTTATTGATTGTGAGGGAATTGACAGGCGGTCTTTACTTCGGCAAACGCGGACGGCTGGACGAGCCTTCAAACGGACATATTCCCGGTTCTGCTTTTGACACTGAAACATATTCATGGGCGGAGATTGAAAGGGTACTCCGCGCTGGCTACGAAGCGGCGGCGGTGCGGCGGAAAAAACTCTGCGTAGTGGACAAGGCCAACGTGCTTGAGTCGTCCCGTTTTTGGCGCGAAGTAGCGGCGGTAGTTTCAAAAGACTATCCCGACATAGAGACAAGTTACCTCTATGTCGACAACGCCGCCATGCAGTTGATTCGCGCTCCCGGACAATTCGACGTTATCGTTACCTCAAATCTTTTTGGGGATATACTTTCCGACGAGGCGTCAGTGCTTACAGGTTCAATCGGTATGCTTGCGTCGGCGAGCCTCGGCGAGCCTGTGCAGGGCGGAACAAGACCCGGAATGTATGAGCCCATTCACGGCTCAGCGCCAGACATCGCCGGGAAGGACATCGCAAATCCGCTCGCTACAATTCTCTCGGCGGCGATGATGCTCCGCTACTCATTCGGTCTTGAAAAGGAAGCGGCGGCCATTGAAACCGCCGTCAATAATGTGCTGAATCAGGGACTGCGGACAGGAGACATCGCAAGCCGAAGCGCGGTAAACGGCGCAGCAAACAGCGAAAAAATTGTTGGTACTAAAGCAATGGGCGAAGCTTTACTCAAAGCGTTGGAGAAATTATGAAAAGCGATTTTTATAAAAAAGTTGGGAGCTTACTCTTCACTACTCTGCTCTAAGTCCCATTCCATCGCGTTAATCGCCGAAAGGTAAGCCATTATCGAGGATTCAATCACATCAGTGGAAACGCCGCGCCCGTTCCAGCGCCTGCCGTCCATCGCGATTTTTACCATTGCTTCGCCCTGCGAAGAAGAGCCGCCGGTAACCGCTCCTATTTCATAAAGCTCCAACTCCGGTTCTCTGCCTACGATCTGGTTTATCGCTTTGAAGATCGAGTCGATAGGGCCGTCGCCCAGGCAGACCAATTTTCTGCTTTCGCCGTCTTTATGCTTTAGGCGGATTACACCCGCCGCGCCCAATGCGGAACCTGTGTTTACCGCCCAATGATCCAGTCTCCATGTTTCGGGAACTGAGACCGCCCTGTCCATTACCAGCGCTTCAATGTCACGATCACTGACTACTTTCTTTTTGTCGGCAAGGTCCTTAAAGTCTGCAAAAATTTTCTCTAACGCTTCCGCGCTAACGTTCAATCCCAAATCCTTAAGTCGCTCTTCAAAAGCGTGTCGTCCGGAATGTTTGCCAAGAACCATGCGATTTTGCGGAATGCCGATTGACTGCGGAGTCATGATTTCGTAAGTTTCCCTCTTCGCCAGAACTCCGTGCTGGTGAATCCCAGCTTCATGCGCAAAAGCGTTGTCGCCCACAATCGCCTTGTTCGGCTGAACCTTAACCCCGGTCACCTGCGACACAAGGCGGCTTGCCGCGTATATCTGCCCGCTGTCGATTCTTGTGTCGGCGGAAAACAAGTCGTGGCGGACGCGCAGACCCATGACCAGTTCTTCAAGAGACGCGTTTCCCGCTCTTTCGCCGATTCCGTTAATCGTACACTCAACCTGATCCGCGCCGTTCACGATGGCGGCGATACTGTTCGCCACCGCCAGCCCCAAGTCATTGTGGCAATGCACAGACAGAGCCGCCTTTTCCATGTGCGGAGTGTGTTCTCTTATATAGCGGACGCGCTCGCCGAATTCGGCAGGCATCGCGTAGCCGACAGTGTCGGGGAAATTTACCGTAAGAGCGCCCGCTTCAATTACCGCGCCGAAAACCTTGCAGACAAAATCGGGATCGCTTCGGAATGCGTCTTCCGCTGAGAACTCAATGTCGTTGCAGAATTTTTTTGCGTACTTTACGGATGAGACCGCCTGATCCAGCACCTGTTCCGGCGTCATCTTGAGTTTGAACTCCATGTGTACGGGCGAGGTCGCGAGGAATATGTGAACACACGGGCTTGCCGCTTTTATCAGCGCTTCTTTCGCCGCGTCAATGTCGCTTTCGCGGCTGCGGCAGAGTCCCGCGACAGAGCAGTTAGTAATGATCCCCGCGATGGCTTTTACGGATTCAAGATCGCCGGGGCTTGAGATTGGGAAGCCCGCTTCGATTATATCTACCCCAAGTTTTTCCAGACGCTTTGCGACTTCAAGCTTTTCGGTAAGATTCATGCTGCAACCTGGAGCCTGCTCCCCGTCCCTCAGTGTTGTGTCAAAAACTTTTATTTGCCGTTTTTCTTTGTCTGCCATCGTTGTCCCCTATTAGTAGTGCTTTGCCGCGTACTCTACCCAACCGCCTGCTTCCACTAAAGCTTTCTCAAAATTTTTCAAAGTAAAAGAAACCGTTTTCTCTTTTCCGCCCGCTTTGAAATTCAAACTGCCATTGCCTGTATCTACAGTTAATGTTGTTTTTTCGTTGGCGAATTCCTTGAAAAGCTCTTCCAAAGTTACGGCGGAAAGTTCACAGGCGATCATACCGCAGTTGTACATATTCTGCCGGAAGATACGGGCAAAACTTTCCGCGATGACAATGTTGATGCCGTTCACTTCAAACGCCCAAGGAGCGTGTTCCCGCGATGAGCCACAGCCGAAGTTTGCCCGCGCCAGAACTGCGCCCTTTCCCGCAATATCCTTCGTCGGATTAAAACCTTTTAATTTTAAGTCTTCCAGAAGATGTGGCTTTAACGCTATTCTTGTGTCCTCGGTTAAATATTTCGCCGGTATAATTTCGTCGGTGTTAATGTCGTTTCGATCAAGAAATAAAACTTCTCCGCCAAATATTTTCAAGATTTTCCCCCTGCGACAATCATGCCAGCGACAGCCGCCGCCGCCGCCGATGCGGGACTCATAAGGTGAACCATGCCGCCGGAGCCCATGCGTCCGTAAAAATTGCGGTTGGTGGTGGAAGCGCAAACCTCGCCTTCGGCAAGTACGCCATTGGACATTCCAAGGCACGCTCCGCAAGTGGCGTTTGTTACACAACAGCCCGCGTCTAGGAAAGTCTGTATCAGTCCCTCTTTGAGCGCCTGCGCGTAAATGTCTGTGGTAGCAGGCGCGATAATTGCGCGTACCGAGTCTGCGATTTTTTTACCGCGCAAGACAGTCGCCGCCGCACGCAAATCCTCGATTCTGCCGTTGGTGCAGGAACCGATGTAAACCTGATCGATTTTAGTTCCCGCAAGTTCCCGCACAGGTTTTACCGCGTCCGGTTTGTAGCCGGTTGTCACAAGCGGCTCCAGTTTTGAACAGTCAATATCGACGACGCCGGAATATTCCGCGTCATCATCGCTTGTCCATTTTGAAAAATCTTTTAACGCCTCTTCTTTTGTTGAATAAGTTTTATCGCCTTCTTGCCCAATAAACGGCCACAGGTAATTTACGGTGGTTATATCGGGCATACATACGCCGCTGGTAGCTCCCGCTTCGACTGCCATGTTGCAGATTGTCATTCTGCCTTCCATACTCATGGCGGAAATTACTGGCCCCCGCAACTCCATAACTTTTCCCGAAGCGCCTGAAACGCTTATTCTGGAAATGACAGCTAAGATTACGTCTTTTGGAAAAACGCCGGACGGCAGTTCCCCAAGCAGATTGATCCGCAAAGTTTCAGGCTTGCCGAAGGCGCAAACGCCCTTCAGTATACCCACCTCAAGATCGGTAGTACCGACTCCTGCGGCAAAAGCGCCGAACGCGCCGTGAGTACAGGTGTGGCTGTCGCCCATTATAATCGTAAAGCCGGGACGGACAAATCCTTTTTCCGGGAAAATCGCGTGGCAGACACCGTTGCGGCCAATGTCAAAAAAGTCTTTAACGTTGTGCCGCCGAACCCAATCCCGCAAGGTTTTTCCCTGCTGCGCCGTTTGCGAGTCCTTTGCCGGCGATACATGATCTATCACAGCCTTGATTTTTGACGGATCAAAAACCTTGTCCATCTTTTTGGAAAGCAGATCGTTTATCGCGGAGGGAGTTGTAATTTCGTGACAAAATACCCTGTCCAGCCGTAGTACAAAGACGCCTTCAAATGGCTGATCCGCGGTGTGAGTGTCAAAAATTTTTTGAGTCAGTGTTTTTCCCATGGTTTATCCTTATTGCATTATAGAGATTACTGGCATTTGTTTTCTTAACGCCCTAAAAACAAATGTTCGATAAGTATTTTTATTCCAATCAAAACAAGAATCGCTCCCCCTATAAATTCCGCTTTTGACTTGAATCTTGTTCCAAATATAATCCCTGTTTTTACACCTGCTGTTGAAATACAGAAAGTCGTTAAGCCGGTTATTAATATCGCGGTGAAAATGTTCAATTCAAAAAAGGCGTATGTAATTCCAACTGCCAATGCGTCAATACTCGTCGCTATTGCCAAAAGCAGCATTTTTGTAAACATAAAAGGGTTTTCGTCCTTTCTTTCTTCTTCTTTGGAAAAACTGTCTTTTATCATTTTTCCACCGATAAAACCAAGAAGCACAAACGCCACCCAATGTTCCAGAAATTGAATGTATTTTGCGAAATAAGTCCCGCCAAAATATCCTATTAAGGGCATAAGAGCCTGGAAAAAGCCGAAATAAAACCCCGGAATCAGGATCTCAATAATTCTCGGATTCTTTGCCGATAAGCCCAGCGTAACTGAAACGGCAAATGCGTCCATAGATAAGCCAACCGCAATTACAAAAATTTCCCAAAAACGCAAAATAAAAACTTGCCTCCGGTGTTAAATGTTTATTAGCCAACCATGCGGAAAAGAACTTTTCTTACAGCGCCAGCTCCGGCGATCATTTCCGCGAAGTGATCCTCCACTTGCTTAGCAAGTCCCGCTTCGTACAAGTTCAGGCCAAACAAAGCAGGATTGGAAAGAATCGGTTCCAGTTTGCTGTGAATAGCCGCTAAATCAGATTGTCCCAAAGCAATGCCGGAAAGGCCTGCCGCAAGGCTTTCATAAAGGGGATCGGGGCTTGGCTCAAAGGGTTTGCCCTGATCGTCAATGCCCAGAAGGTAACGAAGCCAGCCCGCGAAAACAAGCGGGATAAGCTTTAACTCTTTCAGGTTTTTGCCTGAGCTTTTGTAAGCCTTGAGGGTCTCGCCAAAACGGACAAGAATTTTCTGGGAAGTGTCCGCGGCAATACGTTGGGGAGTGTCTGGCATGAAAGGGTTGGGAAGACGAACTTTTATTACCTCGTCGATAAATTTTTCAGGATTGATGATCCCCGGATTTATTACAACGGGCAGCCCTTCGCGGTAACCGATACCCTCAATAAGTTTTACAAGATCCCGATCTTTCATTTCGTCGCTGATCCGTTTGTAGCCCAGGATGCATCCGAAGATCGCCAAAGCGGTGTGGAGCGGGTTTAGGCAGGTACAGACTTTCATCTTTTCAACCTTGTCTACAGTTTCCCTGTCCGTAAACAACACCCCTGCTTTTTCAAGCGCCAGCCTGCCGTTTGGAAAAGTGTCTTCTATTACCAGGTACTGGGTTTCTTCCGCGTTTACAAAAGGCGCGATAAAAATATTATTCCCAGGCGTTCTGCTTTCCATTTCTTCAAGGCCCAAAGCGGTAAGCGTATCCCGTACCCCGGCGTCCGGCCCCGGAGTTATCTTGTCGATCATTGACCACGGAAAAGAGATTTTTTTCTTGTCTCGCACATAGTCCAAAAAACCGGCGGCGGCGCTTCCGTTTTCCGTCCAGCCGGAGGCAAAGGTTTCCACTGCCGCGAATAGCTTGTCCCCGTTGTGGGAACAGTTGTCCATGCTGACCATGGCCAGAGGCAAAGCGCCGCAGACAAAACGCTCGTGGCAAAGGGCGGCAATGCGGCCCATGTAACTTTTGGGAACCTTGGGGCCGTTTTTTATATCTTCGGCAACGTCAGGCAACAGGCCGTTTTGCCCACTCACGTTGTAGCCTTTTTCGGTAATTGTAAAACTGACCATCTGCAAAGAAGGGGCGGCAAAAATCTTCTTGAGTTCCCCAAAGCCCTCGCTCATACCGAAGACGGACGCAACGCTGGCGATAATCATTTTATCCGTGCTTCCGTCGGATTTCAGGGTTACAAGGAGGCTGAGATTATCGATGGGACTAAAGCATTTATCTATCGTCTCTTTATCGTAGCGGTCGGCAACCATAACGCCGGTCTTTGAAAGCCCCTGCTCCAAAAGGGATTGCGCCAAAGCGGCAGGAAAGGCCCTGAAAATATTTCCCGCCCCGAAATGAAGCCACTGGGGAGCGGCGGCTGTTGCGGCAATCATGGCGTTCCTGTCAAAACGCGGCAGGGTTATACCCGCTTTTTCCCAAAAAACGTTTTCTTTTAACGATTTATTATTTAAGCGCATGGGCCTACCTCCAAAATTTTGTCCTATTGAAACATCATATTCTCTGAAAACTCGTCTGTAAAGGCCGGGTCAGCGGCAAGATCGATAACAACGCATAGTCTGACGATTTTATTACACTTTTCAGGAAAATCTTTATCTGTGAAACATTCCATAGCGCCCTGAAGGCTGAGGTTGCCGCAGACAGAAAGCGGGTCAAGAAATTCCCGTGGAAAGAGTCCCGCATCAACCGCGTTTTGTTTGTTGATATAAAAACCAAAGCCCCCGGCTACGAAAACACTTTTTATATCCCCTGGATGAAGCCCCGCGTTTTTGCAAAGTATCTTAATGCCCGAAAGAATTGCGCTCTTTGCCAACTGAAACTGCCGGACATCCCTTCCGGTAATTGAAACGCCGGGCGCTAAATTAAATTCCTTAGTTGGCCCAACCATAAAACCGGTCTCGTCTATCATTCCCTGTTTGAGCATTACCGCCACTGCGTCAACAAGCCCCGAACCGCAGATACCGACAGGCGGGACATTTCCGATGGTGGTAAGCGAGAGCCCCGCCGTTTCATCATCCGCAAGCTTCACCCCGCTGATTGCCCCTTTAATCCCGCCAATGCCGCAGGAGATCTCCGCTCCCTCAAAAGCCGGGCCTGCCGCCGTTGAACAGCAGTAAATAACACCTTTGTTACAAAGGGCCATTTCGCCGTTGGTACCTACGTCAATAAAAAAAGACGGCCCTAGTGCATCGGCAATATCAAGCGCCGTAAGCCCCGCGCTGATGTCAGCGCCGATAAAGGCCGCAATGGAAGGGAGAACGGTTACGTCCTCCACGGAAAGCGAAAGAGCCTCTCCCTTCAATTCTCTTGCTTCCAGGAACACCGGGGTAAATGGCAGTTCCCCCATGCTTGATGGATCAACGTTAAGGAAAAGGTGGAGCATCGTTGTATTGGCGCTGACCGCGAGTTTTTCGATTTTTGGGATGTCCCATCTGTGTTTAAAGGACTTTATAATTCGTTCTGTCTGACGGTTTATAAGGGTAAAGAGTTCTCCGGTCTTGCCGTTTTTTGCCGCGCCGATACGGCTTATTACATCCGCGCCGAAGGGACGCTGATCGTTTAGTTCTGAAATGGTATCAAGCGCCGATAAAGTATCCAGATCAACAAGCCTGGCCGAAACCGTAGTCGTGCCGATGTCCAGCGCGATTCCGGCGCGGGCAGGGCGATTTCTTGCAGCCGCAGGGAGTTTGCCGTTGCCTTCAATAGATAATTCCCAGCCAACATCGCAAGCGATGGTAATCTCAGAAAGCGGAACCGCCGCGCATGCGCGTACAGTCCCATCAGCGTCAGGCGTGTCTCCGGAAACTTGCCCTTTAAGAAGGCGTACCCTGCACTTGCCGCAACGACCGCGTCCGCCGCAGGGCGCGGATATTATAACGCCGCTTCGTGCGCAGGCCAATAAGATGGTTTCCCCCGCCGCGGCCTCGCAAACTACTGGGCTATTGTGCAGTCGTATCTTCACTCGTTTATAATAGAAGTTTCAGATAAAAAATCAACATAATATCATCTGTCTTCCATCATTAATTTAAGATATGAAAATTCCAGCCATCCTGTACCGCCGCCAGCTTCAACAAGAAACTTTGCCTCGTACATATTGCCGAGTTGCAAACCCATGCGCTCCCATTGTTTGAAATGTTCGGTAATGGAAATTGTTCCGCTCTGGCGGGGCGTTTGGCGTATGCTGAAATATTGGACAAATGTTTTGGTTCCATCTATTGATGGTTTTTGGATTCTAACATTTCTAACAACATTATAAACAGCGTCATCCATCGTAAAACTGCCTAAAACAGAGCCGCTTGTTGTGCTGGTGGTAATAGGGGATGTGTCTTCCTGCCATAGATTACCAAACCAATCTTCAACAATATAATATTCAATCAATTTGTCTTCTTCTTTTGTGGCATCCGGATTTCTTGCCCAACCGTAAATCCCTATATAAGAATAATTGCCGGCAGTGTTGCGCCCCGACCTTGTATAGTTAAAATCCGCGTACAGATCTTTGTATTCGCTGTATTGAGTGCCGTTACCCCAGTAAAAACCCACGCGGCCCAAAAAATCGTTAGGGTTGTTCCATTCAGCTCTGAAAGCCGCACCGCCCCTCTGATCCGGTCCGAACCAGATAAGTTTGTTATTAGTACCGCCCTGAGTCCATATCTCGTAACCGTAAGGCGAACCGTTCAAGGGCTTGTTTCCGCCGCTGTTAGCTGTAAATGTCATGTCACCTGCTAATTCTGTTTTTTGGGTACCAAGCTCCACCTTTTGCCCCTCTTGTTGTTTAGACGCTATACATGCCGCTAAGAGGCAGTAAGCTAATAATAGGATAATGCCTATCCTTAACCAATTCTTCATTATAAAAAAATATAATACAAAAGAGCGGGATGATCAAACCTTTTTTAAAACCGCCAGACTGTTCATCGGGAAAGGGCCGCAGAATCTAATATTTTGAAAATTCTTCAATTAAGCCGATTAATTCTTGTGGTAAAATATTTAAAACATTATCTGTTATTTTATCAGGTATATTCCGGTAAAACGCCTCCGCGATTCCTCCTGTAATACAGGCAATGGTATCGCTATCCCCTCCTATGGAAACCGCCAATCTTATAGCGCTTTCAAAATCGGTACTTTCCAGGAAGGCAATAATTGCCTCCGGAACAGAGCCCTGACAACTGACATCAAATTTATAGCCCGGCCTAATATCATCTATCTTTCTGTTTAAATCATATCCAAACCTGTCAGTTATTAAGTTTTTTATGTCATCTTTACTTTTTCCGGTTCTTGCCAAAAAAATAGCAGCTGCCACAGCCTGCGCTCCTTTAATTCCTTCAGGATGATTATGCGAAACTTTAGCGCTTTTTTTTGCTTCAAGTAATGTATCCTCAATACTATTATAATACCATCCAACCGGGCTAACACGCATTGCGGAGCCATTACCCCAACTATTGTACGGTTTGGGATTATCAGAAGAAAGCCATAAACGAAAACTATGACCATAACCTGCGTTGGGGAATTTCCTGCCAAAAGTGTGATAAGCCCGTGTGTAATCGGAATCGTTTATCAGCGCGTACATTGTAGCAATCGTAAGGACGCTGTCATCTGTAAATCTGCTATTTGGGCAAAACAACTTAAAATCCAATGACTTAACATTATGCCATTCAAAAACAGAGCCGATGATATCGCCTGCAATGGCACCGATGATTAGTTTTTTATCTGTCATTATTGTTACCTCCATTGTTTTCTGTTGCCATGAAATTTGAACCATAATTAAGACGCATCCTTCCATTCGTCAAACAACAGATCGCCTTTTTCTACGTTTGTACCATCAATGAAGTTTAGAATCAAGTTAAACGGCGTGTATTGAATTATGTTTATTATCAGGGTTGGCTTTTCTTCCAGATCCATGATTAACACATCGTTTTTGATAGCTCTTAAGCCGTCCTTATACACAACATTGCTTTTTTCTTTTGTAAGAACATTAATATTCTTTGATAACATATATTTTTCCACAGCGTTTATCGTCTGCACTCTGCATAGAAATTGAACTTCCTTCTTGGGCGTACCGTCCGAGATAATGAGCGAAGGGATAAAATAAGTATCGCAATTATGGCAAAAAACTCTCGTGTCATTACGGAGTTGGTGAGCCGCATTTCTATACTTTGTGTCAGGCCTGGGCTTTTTATAATAATCCATAATCTCCTTAAAACCATAAATTGTTTTGCAATTGGGGCAGATTGAATAATTTATTAGCGTAATATCGGTGTTTGGGATTTTGATATTTCCTAACCCCTGTTCTTCATTTTTCTTTTTGATATCTGCCAATAAATTATCATTGTTTTTGGAATCGAAAAATCTGCAAATTGACACATCTTTGTCAAAGATGCCATAAGGCTTTTCCGGATGAAATTCACGTTTTGTCAGATACTTTTCGAAAGCTTCTATGGTTTCAAAACCATTGCTTGTCTGGTCATCGGCATTGATAGCTGTTAATAACTGGTCGATTTCATCCTGTGAGAGAACTTCTGACATAGATATAGCCTCCTAAGAGCCTGACAGGCTCCTCTTGTGATTTTACTTTTCACTAAATATAGCGTTGTTACTATGTCATAGGATGCCAGAGTGAAAAATTATTTTTGAAAGTTTTTATAGCCGTTTGGGTGACAGTTTCATGAAATGTATCTAGGTTGATCTTATTAGAATTGGAAAAACCGGGCATGACTATTTACAATATATAAGAAAATGTGCTATTTAATCCTGTCTTTGTGGCTTGCAGATTGCTTAGCACCTTGCTATCATAAGATATGGATGACATGAATCCACGCGAAGCTACGCAAAAAATCAGTTTGTCTCAGGCACCATGGACAATGCATGAATTCTTTGCCGGAAGTGGGCTCGTTGCTTATGGCTTAAAAGGAATGTTCTGCCCTGTCTGGTCAAATGATATATGCTCCAAAAAAGCCGCCGTATATAGCGCAAATTTTGAGGACAGCCATTTTGTGTTAGGTGATATAAAAAATATATCCGGTACCACCCTTCCTTATGCCCATCTGTCATGGGCAAGTTTTCCCTGCCAGGATTTATCCCTAGCTGGTTCTATCGGTGGTATTGACGCTAAACGAAGTGGTCTTGTTTGGGATTGGTTGCGTATAATACGGGAAATCCAAAAACGCCCATCCCTGCTATTGATAGAAAATGTAACTGGGCTTTTATCAACAAATAATGGCGCTAACTATAGTAAATTACATTATGCGCTGCTAGACCTAGGTTACAAAAGCGGTGCCATAGTGCTTGACGCCTCTCTTTTTGTTCCGCAATCGCGCCCTCGTGTTTTCATTATCGCGGTAAAAAAAGAAATCGAGATTCCTGAAGAACTTAAGGACAACGGTAAAAATTGGCTTCATAATAAGGCTGTGGTAAAGCTTGGCCTTAGTCTACCTGATTGGATATGGTGGCGGACAAAAGAACCGCCTAAACGTCAAACAAAACTTGCTGATATATTGGATTTGAACCTTCCATTTGATAAGGACAGTGTTTTATCACTAATACCTTCTCATCATTGGGAGCGGCTTTCGTTATATTCTGATTATATTGCGACTGGTTATCGCCGGATACGAAACAAAAAACAATGTCTGGAATTGCGTTTTGATGGCTTAGCCGGTTGCTTGCGGACGCCTCAGGGCGGGAGTAGCAAGCAATTTTTGGTAGTTAAACAAAATAACGAACTTCACGCAAGATTGTTATCACCCCGTGAAGCCGCCCGGTTAATGGGAGCGCCAGACACATTCCATCTTTTGGGAACATATAATGACGCATATAGGGCAATGGGCGACGCTGTAGCTTTGCATGTTGCTTCATTCGTTGGTAAATCTTTTTTACTGCCATTGGCAAAGGTAATTTACATTGAAAAAGAGTGTAGAAAATCGGCTTAAACAATTTCAGGCGGAACATATTGCAGCGACAAAAGGCCCTCTTGCTCTGCTTGTCCAGCTTACCCGGACAATAAAAACTAAGGAATTTCCTCTAAAGCCCGATGACTTCTTGACAGAAAATAAAGGTCAGGTTTCAGGGTTAGGTGGTGGCAATTTGAAAAAGATACTCAAGGAACATGGCATATCCCAAATACTCGCTACTGAAGGTGGTCGTACAAGCCGTGGCAACATGGGCTTGATGATTAAGTACATTGAATTTCTTAACGAGTGGAATAGAGATGAAACTATAGATTTTGAAGTTGTTGAAAATTATTGGGCTTGTCAAGTTCAGGAGTATTTTAGAAACCAGCCTTTTGTTTTAAGCGCAGACCCTTCCCGTACAATAGGCGCAAGCCTTGATGAGTTATTTGCTCAAGCCCGTAATCGTCAAAAGCAGAACCCAGGAACGCAATATTTAGGTGCAATGCTTCAACACTTGATAGCTGCCAAACTGTCAATAATCCTTCCAAAAAACGCTTTTGAAATTCACGGCTCTTCTGTCGCTGATTCCCCAACTTCTCGAAGTGGTGATTTCGCCATCCACAAAACCATCATTCATTGCACAACAGCCCCTGGAGAACCATTAATCGATAAATGTAAAGCCAATTTAAAAAATGGGTATTTACCGCTTATTATTACTATATTTGACCGGGTAAAAACTGCCTGTGATTTAGCTGCTGACTCGGGCATATCCGATAGAATTGAAGTATGGGATGTTCAACAATTCTTATCGACTAATATTAACGAACACTGCCAATTTGATGAGAAAAACCGAAATGTGAAATTAGCGGATATTATTGAAAACTACAATCGTATTATTAGCGAGAAAGAAACCGACCCCAGTTTAAGAATAGAATTTGAAACTAAATAAAGAAGAAATAATTGATGATAGCAAAGTTAACGAAGAGCCTATCCTCTATTCTTTTTCTTTCAGTAATGCATCGTTATTAAGCACCTTGAATGAAACAGTTTTTGGAGACATAAGATCACGCACCACAATACCTTCTTTGTCAAGAGAACTGGGATATTTACCCTTTGCTTTTTCCAGTAATTCTTCAAGCGTATAGGCAAAAGAGTCCCCTCGTTCTTCCAGGGGGACAAAGTTAAGCCCAAGCTCCGCGCAAATATCGAGGGCTTTTTCATAGGGAAAATACCTACCCTCATTCCAGTCCTTCACATCAAACACATACCACTCAATCGCTGGCAACCGCAGTTTGTTTTTCTGTATTCCAGGACCGCAAATTTCCCCAGTAATGACAATGTTTTTTCCGTACTTTGCCAATTTTTCTTTTAGGCCGTATTTATAAACAGGCAGCCAATAAAGCGCGCCTTCTTCGTCTTTAATCTCCATGTTCCTGCTGCAGCACCCGATTTTTCCGTCAATGAAATACACAATTCCCGATGTTCCGTCCATTTTTGTGGTAATGTAGTAGGGCTTCCCTTTCAACTGATCCAGCAATTCCAAGGCGGATTGAATACGGATTTCATCAGAAGCCGGAATTCCGTTCGGTCGCTCTCCGATGATAGTCCCGCCAGGTGTCGATGTTTCCGGAATATACCACTTTTTTACGTTTAATTTTTCCGTAACATCGTTGCCCTCGTCCATACCATTTAATTCAGGGAACTGCGCAAGCGGAAGAAGCAGACCCTGGGAAAGCTGCCCACGCATTTTAACGGTTTTTATGCGGAAACCTTTGCCGTTATCTACATTATCGCGATACGATGAATTGCGCAAAAATTCATAACGCTCCTGGACAGGCAGAAAACTGTCTACCTCAAAATATACACCCAGCTCTCCCGCTCTGAACTCCCCTTTCTTGACAACGCATTGCCAGCCCATAACGTGGGCAAGTTCAAGAAAGTCCGAATCCGCAATATCGCTGATCTCTTTCACCTTTTGAATTGTAACTAAACTACGCATATTTATATTCACTGCTCCTTTGTCTTAAGCACCGCAAGAAACGCGCTCTGGGGGAGTTCCACATCCCCTACCATACGCATACGTTTTTTCCCTTCTTTCTGCTTTTCCAAAAGCTTCCGCTTGCGGGTGATGTCGCCGCCGTAACATTTGGCAAGAACGTCCTTGCGCAGCGGGTTTACAGTTTCCCTTGCGATAATCTGACTGCCTATTGCCCCCTGAATCGGAATCTTGAACTGCTGCCTGGGTATTTCATCCACCAGCCGTTCGCAGACAATTCTTGCGCGATCATAGGCGTTGTTTTTGAACACGAGCTGGGAGAGGGCGTCGACGGCTTTTCCGTTTAACAGTATGTCCAGCTTAACAAGCTCCGTGGGTTTATAGCCGGTGATGTCGTAATCAAAAGAAGCGTAGCCCCTGCTTGTACTTTTAAGGCGGTCGTAAAAATCAAAGAGTACTTCCGAAAGCGGCATATCGTACACAAGCTCCACCCGTTTTTCGTCCAGATAGGTCATGTTGGTTTGAACACCGCGTTTTTCCATGCAAACGCTCATGATGTTTCCAAGAAAGGTTGTGGGGGTGATAATCGCGGCCCTGATGTAAGGTTCTTCGGCGCTTTCGATAAGGCCCTCTTCCGGATAATCAATGGGATTGTCCACCATTATTTCCTCACCGGAACGCAGGCGGACTTTGTACTTAACCGAAGGGGCAGTGAAGATCACGGACTGATCGAATTCCCTTTCCAGCCTTTCCTGGATCACCTCAAGGTGCAGAAGCCCCAAAAATCCGCAACGGAAGCCGAAGCCCAAAGCCGCTGACGAATCCTTTTCGTAAACCAGAGAAGCATCGTTTAGCTTCAGCTTGTCGATACTCGCCTTAAGCTCTTCGTAGTCGTTGGAATCAACCGGATATATCGAAGAGAAGACAACGGGCTTAACTTCGCGAAAACCAGGCAGCGGTTTGTCGCAGGGAGAAAGAGCGCCGGTTACCGTGTCGCCTACCCGCACATCGCTTACGGTTTTTATTCCCCCGATGAAGTACCCAACCTCGCCCGCCGACAGCTCCTCTGTCTCGACCAGCGCCAGCTTAAATACCCCGACAGTCTCCACCTCGTATTCCGCACCATTGGACATAAAACGGATCATCATCCCTTTTTTGATCGCCCCGTCAAACAGGCGCAGGTGAATCACTACTCCCCTGTAAGGATCGTAGTGGCAGTCGAAAATAAGCGCCCTGAGAGGCGAAGCAACGCTGCCTGAAGGTGGAGGCAGGCGCTTTACAATCGCTTCAAAAAGCTCGTCCACTCCCGCGCCTGTTTTTGCGGAGACAAGGACGGCTTCGGAGGAATCAAGACCCAGATCCTTGTCTATCTGGGCTTTTGTCTCGGGAATGTCCGCCGCCTGCATATCAATCTTGTTTATTACCGGAATAATTTCCAGATTGTGTTCAAGGGCCAGGTACATATTTGAAAGTGTCTGGGCCTGTACTCCCTGGGTAGCGTCAACAAGGAGCAGCGCCCCCTCACAGGAATTTATCGCCCTTGAAACTTCGTAACTAAAGTCCACATGACCTGGGGTATCCACCAGGTTGAGTTTATATTCGGTTCCGTCAAGGGCAGTGTAGGGAATGCATACCGCCTGGCTCTTGATGGTTATGCCGCGCTCCCTTTCAATATCCATGTTGTCCAGGATCTGGTTCTGGAAATCCCTGTCATCTACAAGGCGGCCTTTCTGAATAAGCCTGTCGGCCAGCGTTGACTTTCCGTGATCAATATGGGCGATTATGCAAAAATTGCGGATGTTATCCATTACAAGGAAGATACAAAAAACGGAAGAATATCACAAGGGATTAAACCATAACTTATGGGAATAAAAGTGTTGGTTGTTGCGATGTTTTTACGCCAGTTATTCGTTCATTTGTTTCAATATGTGAAAAAACATATTCCGGATTATTGATCTGCTTAATTCTTTCTTCAATGCTTATTCCATCAATTCCGTAACCAATAGCATCCCATCCGTCAACTTTTTGGCGTGCAAATAATTCAATTCGGCTAACATCACCAAATAATTTTTCAATTCTTTCTCTAACAACAGGTGGTTTTACAGAGTGTTCTATTCGTTCGTGCATAACAATTTGCAGAATAGTCTTATCTACTGACTTAATATGTCCACGCATACCAAGTAAACAAACCTCTATATTTGACTTTGTATAACTACCCATTCCGGCAAGGGGCATACCGTCCTTTTTTGTTTTTACCCACGCAAAGGCGCATGTTTTATATTTAAATCCCCATGCGTGTATAACCCTAATACCATCAGGTAAAGTCGGCATAGTTGACCAGAGAAAGAGGGCGCAGTTTTTATCTCGTAGTGATTTTACATCGATAGAACAAATTTCGTCTGTAGACATGGTTTTATAGTGTTTTTCAGGGGCGAAATTACCTCCATCCTTTCCGGTTCCCCATAAATATGCCCATGGAGGATCCGCATAAATAACTTGATACTTCACGATTATACTATATAAAAACAATCAAATTATTTCAAATACCGGAATTGTCCATTGTCACCTTCTATGCCCGAATTGGTCTTAGCTCAGGTCTTACCCTTTGCTTCGTTCCAGTATCGATCCATTATATCCAGGTTTTTGGCGTTCATTTCCTGTCCGGTTTCTTTCATGCGTTTTTCCACATGCTTAAAGCGCTCGGTAAACTTGATGTTTGTCCGCTGAAGGGCTACCGAGGGCTCAATGCCAAAAAAGCGGCATAGGTTCACCACCGAAAAAAGCAGATCGCCCAATTCCCCTTCAAGAGCCGTATTGTCGGCAGCAGAAGCTGCCGCAGAAGAGGCCGCGCTGGCTATTGCTGCTTCGGTCTCCTGTAGTTCCTCCTTTATCTTGGCAACTACGCCTGACGCGTCGGGCCAGTCAAAGCCGGCCTTTGCCGCTTTTTTTTGAAGCTTCCAGGCCCTGTCCAACGGGGGGAGGCCGCGGGAAACTTCATCCAAAAGCGAGTCCTTGGGTTTGCGGCCTTCCTGCTCAACTTTGATTTTTGCCCAGTTTTTCAAAACTTCTTCTGTAGTCAAATTGGCGTTTGTTCCATCGACATCGGTTGCGAAAACATGGGGATGGCGGCGGATAAGTTTTTCTGAAAGGTTTTCCAATACCTCGGCAACGGTAAAATGCCCTTCCTGTTCGTGCATGTATGAAAGCATCGTAACAAGGAGAAATAAATCGCCTAACTCTTCTTTTACATGGGGCGGATCCTGTTCGTCTATTGCTTCGACACATTCGTAGGTTTCTTCGATTAAGTCGCCCCGAAGCGTAAGCGGCGTTTGTTCCAAATCCCAGGGACAGCCGCCTGGACCGCGCAGACGGGCGACAATTTCAAATAGTTTTTGGAACGCTTCTTTATTATCCATAAGTTTTATATTTTTTTACCCGCGAACTGGCTGTTGTAGAGCTCCGCGTAAAAACCTTTGCGGTCGATAAGCTCACGGTGGTTTCCCTGTTCCACTATTGCGCCGTTTTTTAACACCAGAATGAGATCGGCGTTGCGAATGGTGGAAAGCCTGTGGGCAATAATGAAACTGGTGCGTCCCTGCATTAAAAGATCCATGGCTTTCTGAATTAGCCGTTCCGTGCGGGTGTCCACGCTGCTTGTGGCCTCGTCAAGTATGAGCATTTCCGGATTTGCCAGAATGACCCTTGCAATGGTAAGAAGCTGTTTCTGGCCCACAGAAATATTGTCGCTTTCTTCATTAAGCACCATGTTGTAGCCGTCCGGAAAAGAGCGCACAAAATGATCAACCTGGGCAGCCCTGGCAGCCGCCTCAACTTCCGCATCCGAAGCTTCACTGCGGCTGTAGCGGATATTTTCGGCGATGGTTCCGGAGAAAAGCCAGGTGTCTTGCAGCACCATACCAAAAAGAGAGCGAAGATCGTTACGTGAAAACTCGCGTATGTCTTTTCCGCCTATTGTTATTGATCCGTCGTTTACATCATAAAAACGCATGAGGAGCTTTACAATTGTAGTCTTTCCCGCGCCGGTGGGGCCCACAATTGCTATTTTTTGGCCCCCTTCAATCCTGGCGCTAAAATTTTCGATTACAGGTACAGATTTTTTGGGATCGTAACTGAAATAAACGTGCTCAAAAGCCAGAACGCTGTTGGAACGGGGGACAGGCTGTGCCGGCACAGGATCGGGAACTTCCTCGGTTTCGCCAAGAAACTCGAATACCCGTTCCGCCGCCGCCGCTGTTTGCTGGAGTATGTTTGAAATATTGGCGATATTCATCAGGGGATGGTTGAACGAGCGTATGTATTGAAGAAAAGCCTGTATGCTGCCAATGGTTATCGTTCCTCGAATAGCAAAAATCCCGCCGGCAACGCAAATGGCGACATAGGTCAGGTTCCCAACAAAGTTTGTTAACGGCATTAGAAGGCCGGAGAAAAAATTTGCCTTCCACGCGGCTTGATATAGCTCCTTGTTGAGTGAACTAAACGCCCTTACCGATTCGGTTTCCCCCGAAAAAGCTTTTACTATCAAGTGGTTAGAAAACATTTCCTCAACATGGCCGTTTACTGTTCCCAGGGATCGTTGCTGATCCTTAAAAAATTTCTGGGATTGCCTGACAATGAGAGTGATAAAGATAATCGAAAGGGAAAGGAAACAAAGGGAAATTACAGTGAGGATCCAGCTTACCGAAAACATGATACACAGAATTCCCGCTACGGAGCTTACCGAAGTGATGATCTGCGTAAGGCTCATATTGAGGGTTTGGTTTATCGTGTCTACATCGTTGGTAAGCCTGGAAAGAATATCTCCGTGGGAGACACCGTCAAAATAACTGAAGGGCAGGCGGTGAATTTTGCGATTTATATCATCCCTAAGATTGTAGGTTACCTTGATGCTGACAGTTGTCATGATGAAACCCTGAAGCCAGGAGCAAAACGCGCTTATTATGTAAAGGACGAAAAGGCCAAGGAGTATCGAAGCAATGCTGTTAAACGCAATACTGCCTGTTCCCGCGAGCTGTCTGGAAACTCCCGTTACAAGCTCATCGGTAATCAGTCCCATAATCCGCGGGCCGACAATTGTAAAAAACGTTGAGGCAAGCGCCAAAATCCAAACAATGATGATGGTAAGGCGGAAAGGTTTAAGGTAAGAGGCAAGCTGCTTCATTGTGCCCTTGAAATTTTTCGCCTTGGAACCCATGGCCGCGAATCTTCCCGGTCCGCCGCCGCCCATAGGCCCCGGCCCCCGAATGCCGACGGGCATCCTGCCGCCCCGGTTGTCGCTCATGGCGCTTCCCTAGGAAGCGAAGCTTCCTCTGAAAGCTGCGATTCGGCAATTTCGCGGTACTCGCTGCACGATTCCATCAGTTCCGCATGAGTGCCCATGCCGGTGATTTTGCCGTTTTCAAGAACAATAATTTTATCCGCCTGGCTTATGGTTCCTACCCGCTGGGCAATAATTATCTTTGTTGCGTTTTTTCTTTTTTCTTCCAGGGCCTGCCTTAGCCTTGCGTCGGTGGCAAAGTCCAGGGCGGAAAAACTGTCATCAAAAATCAGTATTTCAGGATCACGCACCAGCGCCCGCGCAATGGAAAGCCGCTGCTTCTGGCCGCCTGAAACATTGGCGGCTCCCTGCGCCAAATTTGATTCAAAGCCGCCGGGTCTTTCTTCGATAAAGTCCAGCGCCTGGGCAATTCCCGCCCCTTCGCGAATTTCGGCGTCAGAAGCTTCTTTTTTCCCGTAGCGCAGGTTAAAGGAAACAGGCCCGGAAAGAAGCATACTTTTCTGAGGCACATACCCAATCAATGAACGGAGATCTTTCTGCGACAGCTCTCTTATATCTACCCCGTTTACTAGTATGCTGCCGCCGGTTACATCGTAGAATCGCAGGATTAAATTTGCTATTGTGGATTTTCCCGAGCCTGTAGGTCCTATGATTGCGGTGGTTTTTCCTTTCGCGGCGGTAAAGCTAATGTGCTCCAGGGCATTTTCCGCTGTGTTCGTGTAGCGGAAAAACACGTCTTTAAATTCCACACTATAGCCGCGGTCCGTACCGGAAGCCGTTTCGTTTTTTTCATTTTTTCCGTTTTCAACGATAGCCACCGGCTGTGGCAAGTCCAAAACGGAGATTTCCGTTTCAAGCACCTGGACAATTCTGTCCGCTGAAACCGCCGTTCTGGGAATCATCACGAACATCATTGAAAAGAAAAGGAAGGAAAAAATAATCTGCATGGTGTACTGGATAAAAGCCATCATGTCCCCAACGCCCATAAGGGATGAAGCAATCCGGTGGGTTCCTGTCCAGATTATTAAAAGTATCGCGGTATTCATAATAAACTGCATACCGGGCATTTGGAGGATCATGACGCGGTTTACAAAAAGCGTGGCGTTTGCAAGATCCCTGTTTACGCTGTCGAATCTTTTCTTTTCGTGCTCCTGGGCGCTGAAAGCCCGTATCACCATAAGGCCGTTCAGAGTTTCCCTGGCTATTCTGTTAAGGCGGTCAACCAGATTCTGAATAATTTTGAATTTGGGCATGACAATGGAAATAAGGAAAGCTATAAGGCAGATTAGGATGAACACCGCAAGAACAATAATCCAGCTCATGCTGGGGGCCTTGCTTATTGCCATTATTATCCCGCCAATTCCCATTATTGGAGCGTAGCAGGTCATGCGGATTCCCATTACAAAAAGTTGTTGTACCTGGTTTATGTCATTGGTACAGCGGGTTATGAGAGACGCCGTAGAAAATTTATCGAATTCAGCGGTTGAAAAACTCTCGACTTTCTTAAACACCTCAAACCGTAGATCCCTGGCAATGCCTGCGGCGATCCTTGTTGAAAGAAAACTTACCCCCACCGCCGCGACACCTCCGGTCAGGGCTATGGCCAGCATTTGGATGCCCAGAGAAAAAACGTTTTTATCAAGAAGGCCCGGATTTTCGGGGCTGTTTTGGCCAATAACCATGTTCACAAGCCGGGACATAAGGTTGGGCAGACTAAGATCGCAAAAAGCCTGTAAGAAGAGAACCATAACCGCAAGAATTACGAGAGGGATAAATGGTTTTAAATACTTTACCAGTTTGAACAATTAAGTAATTTTACCTTTTATAAATCATCTACCGCACTAATAATTTAGTCAAGTTGCTACAAGCTGAATAACCTTCTCCTGTTTTTAATCATCGTTTTCAGGGGATTTCTTTTTGGCGTCCAGACGGTCTTTTATGCCGGTTATACCCACAAAAACCATTATAAGGCCGACTAATCCGAAAATAACAGGTAACACGCCGCGAAGAAATGCTAAAACCTCTTCTCCCCATCCCAGTCCTGCCGGTAGAATTGCCAAAACCGCCGCTGTAAAAACCACTAAACCAAGTATCAGGGTTTTCATTCATCCTCCATTACCGACGGCGGTATTTTCGCAGCGCCATTACCGCAAAGGCGGCGATAATGAACACAGTAGGTATACAGGACAACAAAATTGAAATGATTAAAATCATTTTTTCCGATAGAATATTTTCACTGATAATACCAAGTAAATTCAATATGGAATAAATAACTTCCACATAACCAATTATCGCGCTGATTATAACAAATATCCAGGCTGTATCTCTGGTTCTTGACCAAAGTAAAATAGCCAAAAACGATGAGATGGCGCCTAAAGCAAGGCGGCTTATGATATAAGCTATATTTCCCGAAATCATTGTTTTAGCATTTCCAATTACTAATGTACCAGCTTTTCTACCCTCTTCAACAGATCATTCCTGTTAACAGGTTTCTTTATGAAATCAACGGCCCCCATTTTCTGCGCTTTCGCTTTGTCATCCGGATCGTCCGAACCTGTAAAAATCGCTACCGGCACCTTGTGTATGTTGTTGATGCCCTTTATTCTGTTATAAGTGTCCCAACCGCTCATATCGGGCATCTTCAGATCCAATAGCGCCAAATTTGGAAGATAGCCATCGTAGAATAACTTCAGCGCGTCTTTGCCGGATTTAACAGTATTCACATCGTAATTATTGCCCAGCATTCCCTTTACCATGGTAAGAATAGGTTCCTCATCGTCAATAACGAGGACTTTCTTCTTCACGTCACCGGAGTCTACCTTGAATTTTCCCGATTCCGCTTTAAGATCATCGAAGTTTCGGCTGTTATCTACGCTTATTTCTTCTACAAGGTCTACCGCTGTTTTTATCTCGCACATTGCGCCGTTCACTATTTCGTTTATACCGCTCACAGACGCGTTGCTTATCTTTAAGAAATCATTTGTTTGCCGGATCAGATCGTTACCCGATTCCAGCATTTCACCTGAACCTTTTTTCACCGAAGCGTTGATTCCTTTCAGGTGAGCTATGGATTCCAGTATCTGTTTCCCCCCGACTTCCTGTTCTTCCATTGCGTTGCGGATATTTTCTTCATGCTCCGACACTGTCTTTACCCCGGTATCAATAACCTCAAAACGGGAAAGGACTTCATTACTCGATACAGTGATGCTGTCTATGGACGCTTTTATCTTTTTCAGCATCTCAGAGGTTGTTTTTGACTGCCTGCTTGATGATTCTGCAAGTTTGCGAATTTCGCCGGCTACAACGGCAAAGCCTTTCCCCGATTCTCCGGCATGGGCCGCTTCTATAGCCGCGTTCATCGACAGTAGGTTTGTCTGGCTGGCGATATTTTCCATTACCGCGTTTATTTCCAAAAGCCCTTCGGAGTCCTTGGCTATTTCCAGTATTTTTTGCGCGACTTTCTGGAGCCCTGTTTTGCCGTTTTCAGACGCTTCCGTCAATTCGGTAACATTCTTGCTGTTTTCTATCAGGGTTTTAGTTACCGATTGAATATTGGCTGTCATTTCCTCAATTGCGGAAGACGATCTTTCAATGCTTTCAGTCTGGTCTTCAATCAACGCGTTTAAACTGTCAATATTGGCCCGGATATGTTTTACCGCGCTGTCCGCTTCTGTAGCGCTCTGTTCCTGTTTACCCATCATGGTCTTCATGTCATTAAGATTCTCCGAAATACGATCTACCGCTTCGGAAGTTTTTTCCATATTTGAAGAGAGTTCATGGCCTGTACTGGTCAGCGCGATAACTTTTTGTTTAATTTTTTTGATGAGAGCGCTGATGGAATCCAGGGTATTATTGAAGTACTTGGCCATATCGCCGATTTCATCGTTACTGGAAACCGAAAGGTATTTGGTTAAGTCGCCTTCGCCTTCGGATATTTCTTTAAGTACTTTTGTTGTGGAGCGGATTGGCCTTATGAGCTGGAACAGCACACTCAATGCGTTAACTAAAATAGCGCCGGCAATAATTATCGCCGCAATAACAGAAATCTTGTAAATTTGGTTCTTGCTGTGCTGGCCAATTACTTCTTCAATTGAGGTCATTCTGATGCCGATAAATTTAATACCAATAACATCTCTGCCGTTTGACGCGAAAATCGGGTCGTATTTGGTGATGTAATTGTGGCCAAGAATAACAGCGTTTCCTATGTATGACTTGCCTGCCTGCATGGACGGATAAGCCGCGCTGCCGGTCCCAAGAAAGGTATCCACCGCCCTTTGCCCGGCATCGTTAATAATGCTGGTAGTGATTCGACGAAAATCGTTATTATCCCGTATAAAAACAGTCGCCGAAATGCTCAATTCAGAGCTTATTTTATCTATCATATCATACTGATGCTTAAGCGATTTGCCATTCTGCCCTATCAGATCGTCACCAACAAGGCTCAATTGTCCGTACTCATTGTTTAGCCTGGTTTCAAATATAATCATATCGCTGTTGAGCTTGTCTGTTCCCATCATGACGGCGGTTTCCTGACTTGCGGTTTGCACCGCCTGGATGCTGATGTATGAAAAGGCCAGGATTGCCAGAATAACAAAAATGACGGATATACCTGTCATTTTTACAAGTAAACTAATATGTAGACCCTTTTGCGGGTTTATTCTGCCCATAAAACAATGCCTCCTTACAAAAAAACGCCTCTACAAGCCCCTGCTAGCATTTTATCACATATTATAATAGGTTATTTTAAAATATCTCTTTATTAATAAGGACTTATAGTTTAAAATGAGGTTATATGTTTGTCAATCAGGTTTCATAATCCATTAGAGGTGGTATAATCGTTCACTATGGTAGCAAAGCATATCTTCAAAAAGACAAAAGCCCGTATAAAAAGCACACCATACGCCCAGGTTCTGTTTATAGTGCTGGCGTTTGCCTTAATGGTCATCCTAAGTTCCTACTTTATGGGCAATATTGTCCTCAATCAATTGGGATACAATGTCCAGACGGCGCTTGACTCCCTGGAAAACAGCATCAAAGCGGACCTCATGGAACCCAGAACGATACTGGGGAACCTTTCCGAGACTTTGCGTACTATGATTTTATATGATCTAGGCATAAAAGATGTACACAAATACCTGAATGATATTACAAAATACATAATGGACAATGAACATAGGCAATTATCGGGTTTTGGCGGCATTTTCGGTTTTTTTGATGTATTTGGGGGAGTCTTGCTTGACGGACAGAATCGCCCGCCGCCAGAAAATTACGATCCTACGGAACGACCATGGTATAGGGAGGCCGTGGCGGCAGGCGGCGAAATAGTATTTTTGCATCCCCATACCGGGGTGATGTCACCCACGGTTGTCATTACCTATGCGCGCGCGCTATTTGACGATAATGGAAATTTATTGGGCGTAATAGCCATGGACATGGATCTTAAAAGGATCCGGGGGTATGTCATCGACGCTAATGTGGGGAAATTGTGGTTCGGAATCTTGTTAAACGAAAATTATGAATTTATTTTCCATAGAGAACCCGGATTAGAAGGTACAAAATTTGCAAACGTGAACAGTTCTACCGCCAAGGTGGTATCCGAGTTAAAATTGGGGCATGAGATTTCAGAATTCAGGATGATAAACTATCAAAATGTCCCTTCAATCACTTTTTTCCGGAAACTGGAAACCGGCTGGTATCTTGGCATTGTTACGCCCGAAGACGAGTACTTCAAGGAAGTCAAAAGGGTAAGGCTTATCCTAATAGTTTTGGGGAGCGTGCTGGCGGCGATACTCAGCGCCATACAGGTTCGCATTATCACGGAAAAGCTAAAATCAGACGCAAAAGCAAAGCAAGCGGAAGACTTGGTAGAAAACGTCAGTGTCATGGGTAAAATACTCAACAGTCTTGACGCGCTAATATACGTTACCAATCCCCAAACCGGAGAAATTGTTTTTATTAACGACAATATGAAGAAGTACCGGAATATCGAAGATGATTGTGTAGGACAGTTGTGTTATAAAGTTTTTCAGGAAGGGCTGAACGGCCGATGCGATTTCTGTCCATGCAATCAGCTTGATAAAGAGCAAGGGAAAATTATTGAATGGATTGATTACAGCGAATTGACAAAACGCAACTACCGTAATAAGGCCTGTTATATTACATGGCCCGGAGGCACAACAGTACATCTGCGATATTCCGTTGACATAACCGAATTGTACAACGCCAAAGAGCAGGCGGTTGCTGCCAACCGCGTTAAAAGCGATTTTCTGGCAAGGATGAGCCATGAGATACGTTCGCCGATGAACGTTATTTTGGGAATTACCGAAATGCAGCTTGAAAAGGAAGGACTTCCATCAGACACGGTGGCGGCGCTGGATAAAGTGCATAATTCCGGCTATTTGCTGCTTAACATAATCAACGACATACTGGACCTTTCGAAAATTGAATCAGGTAAGATGGAATTGACGCTGGTTGATTATGATTTTGCCAGCATGATCAACGATACGGTACAACTTAACATCATGCGCTTTGACAGTAAACCCATCATGTTCTTTTTGAAAGTAGATGAGAATATTCCTTCAACGTTACACGGCGATGATCTGCGTATCAAACAGATATTAAATAATATCCTTTCCAACGCGTTCAAATACACAGAATCGGGAGAGGTTGTACTGTCGGTCTCCGCTGAGATGCCAGGACCGGACAACCCTGTAACGCTTATTTTCCGTGTGAGTGATACCGGCTATGGCATGACAAAGGAACAGATAAACAGGCTGTTTGAAGATTATTCCCGGTTTAATACCGTTGCCAACCGTGAAATTGAAGGCACGGGCCTGGGCATGAGTATCGCAAAGCACCTTCTGGAAATGATGAAAGGTGAGATTGCTGTTGAAAGCGAGCCTGGTAAAGGATCGGTGTTCACCATCCGGTTACCGCAGGGTTATGTTAATTCGACTGTATTGGGCAAGGAAGGTATAACTTACCTGCAGCAATTATATGTTGGGAAAAAAGCAAAACCAAAAAAGCTGCCTCAACTTACCCGGGAATATATGCCCTATGGTAAAGTACTGGTTGTAGATGATATGGAGCCGAATCTTTATGTTGCCAGCGGACTTCTTGCCCCCTATGGACTGTCGATAGACACCTCCACGAACGCGCCTGAGGCAATTGAAAAGATCAAAAGCGGTATGGTATTTGATGTCATTTTTATGGACCACTTCATGCCGGGAATGGACGGTATTGAAGCGACCAAAATAATACGCGGCCTGGGGTATACGAAGCCCATTGTAGCGCTGACGGCAAATGCCCTGACAGGCCAGGCGGAGATTTTTTTGGCGAACGGATTCGACGGGTTTATTCCAAAACCTATTGATATACGCCAGCTCAACTCAACGCTGAACAAACTGATACGTGACAAATACCCCATCGAAACAGTCGAGGCTGCCCGGCAGCTCAAAAATAAACTGGATAAAAAGGCCAACACCGATCTGCCGGATTTAAGTCATTTTAAGGCGCTGGTCGTGGACGATTTCCTGCCAAATCTGAGCGTAGCGGGCGGTTTGCTGCGAAAATATAAAATGCAGGTGGATTGTGTATTAAGCGGGAAGGATGCAGTTGATCGTATAAGAAGCGGAGAACCCAAGTACGATATTATTTTCATGGACCACATGATGCCGGATATGGATGGCATAGAAGCAACCCAATTGATCCGCTCCATGGGTACTGAATATGCGAATAACATCCCGATTATCGCTCTTACGGCAATTGTAGCCAGCGAGGCTGTCGAGAAAAAGCAAATGTTTTTGGATAATGGTTTTCAGGCAGTTATATCCAAACCTCTCAGCACGACAAAGCTGGATACTTTTATTAAAAGCTGGATTGGTGATACAGTAAAAGACGGAACAGACCCCTCTGATAAAAAGGAGAATAATATGGTTATTGACATACCCGGAATAAATCAAGGAAGAATTATGGATCTTTATGAGGGCGATATGGAGATTTATCTGCCTGTCCTGCGTTCATATCTTTCCGTTATACCCGACACTCTGGAAGAAATAAGCAAGGTTTCCGCCGAGACTTTACAGGATTATAATATCAAAGTACATGGCGTTAAAAGCACCAGCGATAGCATCGGCGCGGAAGAAGCCAGAAAAATGGCTTTAGAACTGGAGATGCTGTCCAAGGCCGGCAATTTAGCCGAAGTACAGGCAAAAAACGGAGCCTTTTTGCAATATATTAGGGATCTTCTTGACAATATACAAAAATGGTTAGCCCGGTTTGACGCCAAATAATCCGTCCCTATTTTTTGCGGCATATTGCCATTTTTAAGGGGTTTTTTTGCTTTATAACCGTGTTGAAACTTTTTCTGTAATTGCAGATAGTTATGCTATGAGCAATTACGGGCCTGAAGACCCCCAGGATGATAATCGAAAACAGAATGACGGCCCCCAGTTTCCGTTCGGAGAGAAAGGGCCACGCCTGCCCGATTTAAAACCTTTTGGAGGCTGGAAATCTTTTTTCATCTACATTCTTATTCTTATTGTAGGCTTAAGCCTCTTTAACTATGTGTTTCTCCGAAGGGTAAGTCCGGCAATTGACTTTTCCGAGTTCAAGGCCAGAATCGCCAGCGGAGAAATAAAACGGGTAGAACTTACCGATTCTTATTTTACGGGCTATACCAACACCGAGCGAAAGGAAAATATTCCCGGTATGTCATTCCAGCCCAGAAACATTACCGAAACGATTTACCGAACAGTGCCCATCAACGACCCTGATATTATCAAGTTAATGGACGAAAAAAAGGTGGCCTATTACGCGGTTTCCCGTGAGGGAAGTACCATCCTGAATATCATTTTTAGCTGGGTTCTGCCTATCGCTTTTTTTCTAATCATATGGCGCTTTTTCATTAAACGCCTTGGGCCGATGGGCGGCAACGTTCTTTCGGTGGGGCAGAACAAGGCGGTTATTGTGGCGGAAGGCGACATTGTTACCCGCTTTACCGACGTGGCCGGAGTGGACGAAGCAAAGGAAGAACTGGTTGAAGTAGTGGACTTTCTTAAAAATTCAAAGAAGTACACGGAGATAGGCGGGAAGATTCCTAGGGGGGTGCTGCTGGTCGGCCCGCCCGGAACCGGGAAAACCCTGCTCGCAAGAGCCGTGGCCGGAGAAGCCGGGGTTTCTTTCTTTAGGATTTCAGGCGCCGAATTCGTGGAAATGTTCGTCGGCGTCGGGGCGGCCCGGGTGCGCGACCTTTTTAAGCAGGCCAGAGACAAGGGCGGCGGCATAATTTTCATCGACGAGCTTGACGCCATCGGTAAAAGCAGGATCAACAACATCGCCGGGGGCAACGACGAGAGGGAACAAACGCTGAATCAGCTCCTCGTGGAAATGGACGGCTTTGACGCGACTTCCAACCTTATCATCCTGGCCGCTACAAACAGACCCGATGTGCTTGACCCCGCGCTTTTAAGGCCGGGACGTTTTGACCGCCAGGTGTTGGTGGACAGGCCGGATCTGACCGGCCGGGAAGCCATTCTCAGGATTCACGCCAAATCGGTCAAGCTTGATCCCGAGATCGATCTTGCGGCCGTCGCACGAAGCACTTCGGGCTTTGTGGGAGCAGACCTGGCGAACATCGTGAACGAAGCGGCTTTGCTCGCTGTCCGGGGCGGACGCAAGACTGTAAAGCAAAAGGATTTTGAGGAAGCGATTGAAAAGACCGTGGCAGGGCTGCAGAAAAAAACCAAGGTGATAAAAACCGAAGAGCGGCGTATTGTAGCCTACCACGAAACCGGTCATGCGCTGGTTGCGGCTTTCACCCCAGGTTCCGATCCTGTGCAAAAAATATCGATCATTCCCCGAGGTTTTGGCGCGTTAGGCTACACCCTTCAGATGCCGGTGGAAGACCGCTACCTTATGACCGAGGAAGAACTTCTTGGAAAGATCAATGTCCTTTTGGGCGGCCGTGCGGCGGAGGAAATTATTTTTGGTCAAATATCTACGGGCGCCGCAAACGATCTTACAAAGGCAACGGATATTGCCCGCAAGATGATCACCGACTACGGTATGTCCGACCGTTTCAGAAACGTAGCCCTTACCCAGCGCGGCACGGGAATGTTGGGAAACCAGATACAGGAGCCTGTATTTCACAGGGAGTATTCCGAAGCGACCCAGCAATACGTCGATGAAGAAATTGCCAGAATAGTAGAAGCTCAATACGGAAAAGTAAAAGAAAACCTGAGAGCCAACCGGACTCTTCTGGAAACTGTTGCGGAAAAGCTGCTGGAAAAAGAAACACTGGATGAAAAAGAATTTAAAACCATTATAGGTCAGGCTGCCTAAAAGCAGCCGCCTAAGAGTACTCTCTTTTAGGTTTTTTCGGGCCTTTCCCAGTCTTTGTTTTTACCGCCTTCGACAACAAAGCGATATCTGTATTCGTTCACCATTTTTTCAAACGAATCATGGAAATCATCAAGGTATATCGAAAAGATTTCCGCACCCCGATCGTTCCATTTTGATTCGGAAATAAAAAATTGATACGGTTCTGCTTTTAGGGCAACTGAAAGTTTCTCCAGGGTCTCGGCGGAAACCCATTTTTTTCCGCTTTCTATATCATTAATAAAGTTATGCGTCAGATCAGCTTCGGCAGCAAGATTAACCTGAGACAATTTTGCAATACTCCTGAGCCGTTTTAAATTCTTACTCAGGAGTCTTCTGATATCAATGCCGTTATTAACGCCGTTTATCATATCACTCATTTAGTACGACCTTGCCTTTTCAGTATTATGACCTTACATCTGCTGGAAATTATCGAATCATTTTCATATTTTAACAAACGTCCTTGGGCGACAAATATGTCGCTTAGGGACGTTTATAAAACATAACTTGGAATTTTGGTGATATATTTCAACAAGAATAGAAAAAAGGGGGTTAGGTGTTCTTCAACTCCGTTAAATATTTCTGATACCGCTCAGGCATAAACTGACGCTGAAGACGGGGATTTTTTCTGCTTTCATTGTTTATCGACTTGTGGTAGAGCCGCCATAGATCTTCCCAGGAATCCGTTTCGGTTTTTTCCACGGCAGCCGCCGGAACGAGAACGGCCTTGCTGCCACTGGCTTTGCGAAGGCAAAGGCCGCGCTTTTCGTCGATAATTGCCCAGGGCGTTTCGCCGAAGCGGAGTGTAAAGTGTTCCGCCAGGGCGGGAAGAATAAAATTATCCGGCGCGCACCTGGCCGTGTAAACCCCGTCGCTTTCAGGACTGAACCTGAGCATCCCCATTAAACGGTGAATTTCGTAAGTCACCTTGCCTGCCTCTTTCAGCACCGTCAACACGTCGCCGTCGCCCCGATCTGTGGCGGCGCGGTTTGCTTCATCCCTGTTCCCTGCCCGGCTTACTTTTTCAACGAACCTGGCTATTTCTTTTTTGATGGGCTTACAACTCATTTGCGCGTAAAGAGCTGTGTAATAGGCGTCCTCAGAAAGCTCAAAGATAACGGATATATCCGGCGCTGTTTCTACAGGGTCTTCAAATAATTCCATAATATAATTCCTTTATTCAGAACTCAAAAAGTTCCGGCTGCAAGTAATCCTCGTCGGAGAGGATGCGGCGTATTCGGCCGGGATTCTCGGGCCGCTCGATAAAAGCCCCGGAAGCGGTGGTAAAGTACCGCGCCCTTTTCAGCACAACCCCCAACCGGCGGAGGTTGTCAAAACTCAGGCTTCGGGAGCGCCGGGTTTCGATTATCCTGCGGCCTGTTTTTGCCCCGATTCCGGGAACCCGTAAAAGTTCCTCGTAGTCCGCGCTGTTCACTTCCACCGGGAAAAAGTCCAGGTGCCGAAGCGCCCAGGCCGTTTTTGGATCCAATCCTGTCTCAAGAAAACCCTCGTCCCCCTCAAGAATTTCGCCGGGTGCAAATTTATAAAACCTGAGGAGCCAGTCCGCCTGATATAAACGGTGCTCCCGAAGTAAGAACGGCCTGGGCGGCCCATGATTAACCATCGCCAGGCCGGGTATTTCAGGCAGCCTTGAATCGGGGATGCCGCCGGAACCTGGAACACCAACGGGAATAAAAGCGGAGTAGTAAACCCGCCTTAACCGGTATTTCCTGTATAACGCGCTTGAAAGGTTCATAATTGTCTTATCGTTTTCCGGAGTTGCTCCGACGACAAGCTGGGTACTCTGGCCGGCGGGGGCAAAAACCGGAACTGTGTTTTTCTCCGCAAGGTTAAACTTACGCCTGTCCTCTTCGTTTTCAGCGCCTGCGTTGAAAGTCTCTTCCATCGCGCCGAGAATTTCCTTTCCCGATTTCTGGGGCGCAAGGTATTGCAGACTTTTATCAGTCGGAAGCTCTATGTTGGCGCTTAGCCGATCTGCCCAAAGTCCGGCTTCCCGAATCATTTCTTCCCCGGCGCCCGGAATAATTTTTAGATGTATATAACCGCCAAAACCGGCTTCGGTCCTGAGTTTCCTGGCGGTTTCGATGAGTTTTTCCATCACAATATCGGAATCCGCAAAGATCCCCGAGGAAAGGAAAAGCCCTTCGATGTAGTTGCGCCGGTAAAAATTGCAGGTAAGATCAACCAGCTCGTTGACCGTAAAAGAGGCCTTTTGGGTATCAGCCGAAGTGCGGTTAACGCAGTACGCGCAGTCATAACGGCAGGTGTTTGAAAAAAGTACTTTTAATAGACTTACGCAGCGGCCGTCTTCAGTCCAGCTGTGGCAAACCCCGGATGGTACCCTCACTCCAAAGGTCGAGTTATCGCCCCGGCTTTTCCCCCCGGGACTGCCGCTTCCGGACGAAGCGCAGGATGCGTCGTATTTCGCGGAGGAAGACAGGATTGCCAGCTTTTCAGCTAATTCCACTTTATCACTATACATTTGTATAGTGATAAATGCAAGAGGTTATTCCCAAATATCTCACTAAAACCAGTGGTATATTTTAAAAAGTATCAGCATTACTATTGCAATAAGACCCATAATGCCCAAAACAATGAAGTACGCCGGCTGATACCTAAGCTCAGGCATAAAATCGAAGTTCATGCCATAAACGCCTACAATAAAAGTCAAAGGGATAAATATTGTCGAAATGACCGTCAATACCTTCATTATCTTGTTCGTTTGATAAGATACAATAGATAAATTTTCTTCCATAACGTTTGACAACCACTCGCGGAAATTCTCAACGGTTATTAGCGCGTGATTTATATTTTCACTCAGGTCTTGTATGAAAGGCTTTAGCTTATCCGTTCGGAAAAAATTCTCTTGACGGGAAATTTTATTTAAGCAATTCTTTAATGGTAAAATTGCCCGTTTTATCTGCAAGAGGTACTTTTTGGTATCCTGTATTTCATCGATAAATGTCTCATCGTTTGTTTTTGCCGAGCGATCCTCGAAACCTTCAATATCCTCTTCAAGATGATTTATTGTCAGAAAATATTCATCAACAATAGCGTCAATAATTGTATATGCAAGATAATCTATGTCTGATTTACGAATCTCTCCGATATTTTCCAGTATCTTTTTTCTTATGTCGTCAAATGCATCGCCTTGCATTTCCTGAAAAGTTATCAAGGTATTTTTCATAATGATGAGACTGATTTGATCAATCAAAAACTCATCAATTTTTTCTTTTACATCCTGCTTCTTTATCCTTTTATAACGTGAACTACGGCTATTTTCATTATGGTGATGAAATCTTTTTTCCCGCTGTATTGTCTTAATCGACAAATACCTGTAATTTTCAAACAGTTCTATTTTGGGTTGCCGATCCGTATGAAAAACATCGTCTATGCTTAACGGGTGAATATTAAAATATTTTCCCAATTGCTTAATTGAATCTATATCATCCAATCCGTTGAAATTTATCCATGATATTTTTGAATTGTCATGGTATTGCGCCAGTTCATTAACACTGGACAAGTTGTTCAATTGTGCGGAGTTTGAATCATAGCTAATTATTGATAAATCCATTTTTACACTCTCTTTTCTTAATATTTTACTTATGATTGGGCTTGTTCGACAAGGCACGAAAATTTCAAAGGGCTCCTCGTATACTCGACAAACAAGGTTTTTTCTGCTTCATAATGGATTAATGAAGCGCGCTTTTATTTGGCTTGTGATAACGCTCTGCTTTTTCTCATGTGCCAAAAAGGACACTCATGTAAATAATACGGTTCCGGTTACAGAAAACCGGGATGAAGAACTGCCTGACCTGGCAGAGGCGATTGCTTATTTTTCCACGGGAGGGCAGGAGATGACGGGCATTGATCCTGACAGAGGGGCTTATGTTGAAGATTACTGGCGCTTGATCTTTGGCGAAGCGGGAATCCCCGACAGGCTTGCCAAAAATGTCGCTGCTTCGGCACTGGAAAGCCCCGCTTTTATAATGGAACTCCTTGTGATCTTGCAGCAGGATCCGTTTACATATTACCTGATAGACAAACAACACTCTCTGCCTGCCGGCTACGAACCGGACGATTTGGTTACCCTGCAAGACGGGCTTTACCGCCTTGGCCAGAACGGTATCAGGCTGCGAAAAATGGCCGTGGACGCTCTGCAGGAAATGGCAACTGCCGCGGCCAAAGACGGGATTACTTTCACTATAGGCTCGGCTTACCGCTCGGCGGCTTATCAGGCGCAGGTTTACGAACGGGCCGTGAACACTTACGGCAAAGAAACCGCGGATCGCGAATCCGCACAAAGCGGCAAAAGCCAGCATCAGCTTGGGCTGACTGTGGACTTCTCCCCGATTGACGACGCTTTCGCCAGGACTCCCGCCTGCAAATGGTTAAATGAAAACGCAAACCGCTTTGGCTGGTCGCTTTCCTTCCCCGACGGCTACGAAGAAATAACCGGCTACCGCTGGGAAAGCTGGCATTACCGTTTCGTCGGTAAAGACCTGACCGCGTTCATTGATAATTACTTTGACGGCATCCAGCAATACGCCCTTCAATTCATTCACGCCTGGCAGGAACAGGCGGAATAGCAGCAGGTTTTAACAGCATATATAGCTATAGCAGGTAGGATGGCACTTCGCCTCTGTTTTGAGCAAGGGCTTTTAACAACTCCGCATGAAGCCACATGTTCTTTTCGGCGGAACCATCGGCGTCATAGCCTGAATAGTTCAGCTTGGCAGCAAGCACCGTGCGTGCGGCAAGGCTGCTGTTCATGTCCAAAGCCGTCATAAGATCGACAATCGAAACCCTCCAGTTGGAGCGCATGTTCTTCGCCCTTACCCTGGCATCGATGATTGCATCCACTTCGGCGCGTGACAGTTCATTTGGTGCGACATATGGTCCTGTTGTTGATCTCGCTAAGGCGGCGGCCTTTGATGCTGCCAATGCCGCAGCTGTGACCGACGCCGCCACGTTAGACGACAAGGCCGCCGGGTTAGGCATCGGGGTCACAGGCGCGGGTGTCGGAGTCACCGGTGGGGGCGCCGTATTGACCGCCGCCATCAGCTCCCACGGCACATCGCCTCTGTTTCTGGCAAGGATCCTTAACAACTCCCCATGAAGCCACATGTTCTTTTCGGCGGAACCATCGGCGTCATAGCCTGAATAGTTCAGCCTGGCGGCAAGCGCCCTGCGTGAGTCAAGGCCGCTGTTCATGTCCAAAGCCGTCATAAGATCGACAATCGAAGTCCTCCAGTTGGAGCGCATGTTCTTCGCTCTTACCCTGGCATCGATGATTGACTCCACCTCCGCGCGTGACAGTTCATTTGGCGGAGCGTATGGCTGTTGGTTTTGTGCGACGTATGGCTGTTGATTTTGCGCGGCATATTGCTGTTGATATTGTTGTGCTGCGTATGGCTGTTGATTTTGCGCAACATGTGACCGTTCAATTAGCGCGGCCCTTGATCCTACCAATGCCGCCGCCTTGGCTGACGCCGCCGAGTTAGGCGCCGGGGCAGCCGGGGTGTTTGACGCGGCGCCTTGGGCCTTTGATCCTACCAATGCCTCAGCTTTAGCGGACGCCGCCTGGGTGTTTGAGGCGGTACCTGCGTTATTTTTAATCGCCTCTTCAGCGACCGTTTTAAGTGTTTCTACTGCGGCCTTTTTAAGCGAGTCTAAAATCCCCATTCTTATCTCCTTTTTACGTCGCGCTAGCGACGATGTTAATCGAACGACACCGCAACGCGGTGGCGATTTATCCTTTACTAGTCCGGCAAGTACGCCATTTTAGCATAATAGCCACCCGCGACAAACTTGTTATTGCCATAGGCGACTGCGGTGATGTCGCTTGCGTCGAATTTGCTGTCCGCTACGGCTGTCCATATTGTGCCATTCGTTGAAGTCGCCATTTTACCGCCAAAGCCAACCGCGACAAACTTGCCGCCGCCATAGGCGATCGCGAAGATGCTGGAGTCGAATATTCTGCTGACATCTACCGCTGTCCAGTTTGTGCCGTTCGTTGAAGCCGCCATTGTACCGCTAAAGCTAGCCGCGACGAATTTGTCATTGCCATAGGTGATCGCGCTGATGTAGCTGTCGCCGAATCCGCTGTTCGATACGGCTGTCCATCTTACACCGTCCGTTGAAGTCGCCATTGCGCCGGCAGCGCCAACCGCGACAAACTTGCCGCCGCCATAGGCGATCGAGTAGATGTCCCTTGTACCGAATTTGCTGTCCGATACGGCTGCCCATGTTATGCCGTCCGTTGAAGTCGCCATTTGGCCGCCAAGGCCAACCGCGACAAACCTGCCGTTTCCATAGGCGATTGCGTCGACGCTCATTGAGTTGATTATGCCATCCGATACGGCTGTCCATCTTACACCGTCCGTTGAAGTCGCCATTTGGCCGCCATAGCCAGCTACGATAAACTTGTTATTGCCATAGGCGATTGTGGTGATGGAGCTGTTGACGCCGAATATTCTGCTGACATCTACGGCTGTCCATCTTACGCCGTCCGTTGAAGTCGCCATTTTACTGCCATAGCCAACCGCGATAAACCTGTTATTGCCATTGGCAATTGCGGCGATGTAGCTGGAGGCCATGTTGCTGTTGCCGAATATGCCGGTGAGATTTACGGCTGTCCATGTTGTGTTACCCGTGTAGCCGCCGGATACTGTGCTTACGTTCATAAATACCACAGAAGCGCTAATAGTGCCATTATCTACAGTAGGAACACCGGAAACCATTCTGTCTCCTTTTACAAGAACCCAAACCCTGCCATTATTTGAAGCCAATACCCACCTGTCCGCAATAAGTATGTCATAGCTTTCTTTTAGCCACCTGGTTTGAGCGTTATAATCGGTAAACAAACAACCCACTATAGCTTGCTCCACTGTGTTCCCGTTTAATTGTAAAGCGGCCCAATCTTTCCCCACAGCAAGATCAAGAGATTTCCAAAATAAACCATCATACGCAGTCCAACCGGAAGGCATGCGGTTACCAACCGTACCATTCGCTTCATTAATCAAGATCCTGTTCATAACAACCTCCATAAAAATAATATACTTTTAGATACTAGACCCAAAACCAGGTAAAATGGCGTACCGTCGACCAAAGCGTTTCCTACTTCTTAAGTGCCGCTTCCATTTTATCCTGCGGCGCTTCGGAGATATACCTCTGCAAATAACTATTCGGATAGGGGTGTTGCACTGCGGCATACATTGCTTCTGTCTTAAGCGCATCGGGAAAATACTGAAAAGCATTTGTTTCCTGAATCAAAGTAAGACAGAATTCTTCTGTAAGAAGTTCTTTTGGGACTTTCTCAACATTTTTTTCATCAGATTTAATCTCACTAAACCAGTCCTCTTGATCTTTACTTAACGCCATCTCTCACTCCTTACTATTCCGATGAGTACGCCGCTCTGCCATAAAGGCCACCCGCGACAAACCTGTTATTGCCATAGGCGACTGCGAGAATTTTGGCTCTCCAGTCTGTGCCGAATTTGCTGTCCGATACGGCTGTCCATGTTGTGCCGTCCGTTGAAGTCGCCATTTTGCCTTCCTCGCCACCAGCGACAAATTTGCCGTTGCCATAGGCGATTGCGTAGATGCGGCAGTCGCCAAATATTCTGCTGACATCTACGGCTGTCCAGTTTGTGCCGTTAGTTGAAGTCGCCATTTTGTTGCCGCTACCTGCGACAAACTTGTTATTGCCATAGACGATTGGGTAAATGCTGCTTGTGCCGAATATTCTGCTGGCATCTACGGCTGTCCATGTTGTGCCGTCCGTAGAAGTCGCTATTTTGCCTAAATATTTGTCGTCATAGCCGCTTGCGACAAACCTGCCGTTGCCATAGGCGATTGCTCTGATGCCGCCGTCGTCGTTGGCGAATATTCTGCTGAGATCTACGGCTGTCCATCTTACGCCGTCTGTTGAAGTCGCTATTTTAGCGCCATAGCCAACTGCGACAAACCTGTTATTGCCATAGGCGATTGCCTGGATGCCGCGGGGTTCAACGAGGTTGCCTTGGCCGAATATGCTGCTTAGATCTACGGCTGTCCATGCAGTGCCGTTAGATGAATACGCCATTTGGCCGTTATCGCCGCCTGCGACAAACCTGTTATTGCCGTAGGCGATTGCGTAGATGAAGTTGTTGCCTAATCTGCTGTTCGATACGGCTGTCCATCTTACGCCGTCCGTTGAAGTCGCCATTTTGCCTCGAGAGCCGCCTGCGACAAACTTGTTATCGCCATAGGCAATTGCGTAGATGCCGTCATCCTTTTGTGCCCCAGTTGTACCGAATATTCTGCCTAGATCTACGGCTGTCCAGGTTGGGCCGCTGTTGCCGCCCGCGGCGAGGGCTGTGCTTTGGTTCATAAACACCACAGCGGTAGTAAGAGTGCCATCATCTGTAGTAGAAGATTCATAAGTAACTAATATATCTCCTTTTTTAAGAACCCAATCACCAGCGTTATTTGAAAGTATTTCCCACCTGTCCGCAACGAGTGTATCATAGCTTTCTTTTATCCACCTGGTTTGAGCGCTGGAATTGGCAAACAAACAACCCACCATAGCCAGCTCCACTATGTTGCCCTTTACCTGTAAAGCGGTATAATCTTTCCCAATAGCAATATCAGTAGATTTCCAAAATAACCCTTCCCATTCTTTCCAGCCGGAAGGAACGCGTTTACCAACCGTACCATTCGCTTCATTAAACAGCGCCCTCCTGGCGGAATTTACCTGCCCAAAGACCAAACAAATAGCACATAACCATAACAACAAAACCAGACTTAACTTTTTCATCTTAACCTCTCTTTAATTCTCTATATTGTCTCCGGCAACGCCGGTTTTTTCCAACATGCGATGTCTGACGACAACCCAATTCCCCATTCCCTATGTTGAACACGCTGTTTTTCCTACCTTTTATTCCGTCTGCTGGTTTAATACCCCGCCCTTCAGGGCGGTTTAATTAACAAAAACTTTGTTTGTATGGGTATTGAACCAGCATACAATCCATTCTTATCGGAACCAACATACCCCGTCCTTCAGGGCGGGGTTGTTGATTATTTGCCTACCAGACTCTGCGCCAGCTTGCGGTAGAGATCATCGGCGTAACCGTGCTTGTCCAGCACAACCCAGACGCCTGAGGGATCATGAAACTTACAGATAGTCTGGATGATTTCCTTGTATTCGTCCCTGCTCCCTTTCCCTGACAAAGCCCCCGCGAATTTCTTGTAAAACGAATCATTGTAGTTGTCCCTGGTCTTATCCCTTGACAAAGTCTCCGCCAGCTTCCTGTAGAGCGCATTCGGATCACTGTGCTGTTCAATAACATTCCAGACGCCTGAGGGATCATGAAACTTACATATCCCCTGTATCTGGGACTGATAGGCGCTATAGTCTGGTTTCGGAGCAGGCTGGGGCTGAGGTGCAGGGATGGGGTCATTCGCCGTCCACTTCCTTTTAAAAGTAGAGCCTGGACTTCGTGGGTCTCCAACAAACATGGTTTGCCCATCCGGACTCAAAGTCCATCGATCATTAATCCAGGAGTTTGAAGCTGCAATCCATTGTCCGCTCCATGCTAAATTACCTGTACTTGTTAAATTCCTCCAATGTGGATTTCCACCTAAAGTACCGGTACTGCCGCTAATGGTAATAACACGATGACCTCCACCAACCTCCTCCCAAACGCCGTCAAGCGAGGAGGCGGTCGGCTTGGTGGGTGCGGTGCCACCGCCTTTCCTTTTAAAAGTAGAGCCTGGACTTCGTGGGTCTCCAATAAACATGGTTTGTCCATCCGGACTCAAAGTCCATAGATCATTAATCCAGGAGTTTGAAGCTGCAATCCATTGTCCGCTCCATGCTAAATTACCTGTACTTGTTAAATTCCTCCAATGTAGATTTCCACCTGAAGTACCGGTACTGCCGTTAATGGTAATAACACGATGACATCCACCAACCTCCTCCCAAACGCCGTCAAGCGAGTTGGCAGTCGGCGGGGTGGGTGTCGGAGGTTTCGGAGTAGGTTCAGGCGGGGTGGGAGTATTAACATTCCACTGGGCCTTAAGCGTAATAGCCGAAACTGAGTCATTGGTTGCCAGGTCTTTAAAGGCCTTGCTGTTTGATACGTTTGTGCCGGAACCGCCGGAAGACACGTTCCAGCCGCCAAAGGTAAAACCCGCCTTGGTGGGATTGTTTGGAAGCAGGTTCCTGTCATCCCATTTGACGCCTTGTTTCGCCGCGATCGCCGAGCTGCCGTTTGTGTCGTAATTAACGGTGTAGGTCTTCGCCGTCCAGTGCGCGTGAAGCGTGTGATTATTGGCGTAGGCGATATTTGTCGATGATTCTACTTTAGTCCCGCCATTGGCTTCGGTAAACCAGCCGTCGAACTTGTATCCGGGTTTGGTAACAGTTGGCAGCGAGCCATAGGCGGAGCCGGAAAATGCCGATTTTTTTTCGGGGTTAGGCACACTGCCGCCGTTGCCGTTGAAGTTCACCGTCATGGGCACGCCGGCCCAATGCGCGTAAAGCGTTCTTTTACTGCCGTCGAACACACTCTTTTCGTCTACTTTAGTCCCGCCATTAGCTTCGGTAAACCAGCCTTCTAACTTGCAACCGCCTC